>Ga0207932_1000232_pt1 | contig 18938 bp, 12 predicted proteins | sample NGESurdeep092012_FD_184480 | JGI IMG/M metagenome (GOLD analysis project Ga0207932, IMG submission 184480) | Arctic peat soil microbial communities from Barrow, Alaska - NGEE Surface sample 415-2 deep-092012 (SPAdes) | ecosystem: Environmental > Terrestrial > Soil > Wetlands > Peat ...
GATTGTCGGGATGGGCGTTGATGGGATTAGAGCGAGGTTTCACCCTGAAGACGCAGCGGCGTTCAGAACACCTCCGGGCGATCTATCACCTGATGCTGCTCGAGACCGTGAGGGCCTGTCAATCGAGTATCGTTGGAAAGTCAAAAACGGGGACTACCGTTGGCTAAGCGATGACCGCGCCATTGTTCGCGATGACAAGGGCAAGGCGCTGGCGGTGGTGGGCACCGTCCGCGATATCACCAACCGCAAGGCAGCGGACGACGCGCTGCGGGAAAGCGAACGGGAGTTTCGCTCGCTGGCCGAGTCCATGCCGCAGATGGTATGGATTACCCGCGCCGATGGGTGGACCACATATGCCAATCAACAATGGGTGGATTACACCGGACTGCGGAAGGACAAGAGCACGTTACCCATTTCAATCCGTGCTGTGGCAATGAAGCTGGATGGAGCAGTCATCGGGCAGCGCGGTGTCATACTTGATGTTACGGAACTGAGCGAGGCGCAAGAAGCGCTGCGAAAGGATGCGACGATGTTTAATGCGGCGCACGATGCCATTATAACCTTGGACCCAGAGGGAACGATCACGTACTGGAATCGTGGCGCCGAGCGCCTGTATGGGTGGACAACGCAAGAGGCCGAAGGTCAGAACGCGAACGCGCTGCTGCGTACACGATTCCCTGAATCGCGCGAAGCGCTGTGGCCTAAGCTTATGGAGAGCGGACTGTGGGAAGGAGAGCTGATCCACGTAACGCACGATGGTGTTCCGGTCACAGTCGCGAGCAGCTGGACCCTAATGAAGGATGAAGGGGGCAATCCGTCCGCTATTCTCGAAATAAGCAGCGACATTACCGAGCGGAAGCGTGCTGAAGCGGCTCTTATAAGCAGTGAACGGCGCATTCGTGAGATCACAAATACGCTTCCTGTCGTCGTGTATGAAACCGACACAACTGGTCGCATGACCTTCGTGAATGCGACGGCCTTTGACCTGTTCGGCTACACGAAAGAGGAGATCGAGGCAGGACTGTCCATTTTTCAACTGATCGCTCCCGCCGATAGGCGGCGAGCACACGCGGTGTTTCGTCGGAGAATGGGTGGGGAAGACGTCGGCCGAGTCGAGTATAGCGGACTGCGGAAGGACGGGAGCACGTTTCCTGTTTCAATCCGTGCTGTACTAATGAGGCGAGACGGTGCTGTTGTCGGGATGCGTGGTATCATAGTTGACGTTACCGAGCGCAAGAAAGCGGAGCTGGCGCTCGCAGAATCTGAAGCAAAGCTGCGCATCACCATTGCGAGCATGGTGGACGGAATATTGACCGTCGGGTTGGACTGGAAGGTTACCGATTGCAATGAAGCCGTATCGAGCATGAGCCAACGATCAAAGGAAGAAGTGATCGGAAAGCCGTTTTTAGATCTCCTCGCTCCTGAGTCTCGTTCGCAAATCCTCGAAACGGTACCTGAGCTTATGGAGAAAGGAACCATCCGTACCAACGCGCCATGGGTCAGGAAAAACGGAGAACGCATTGACGTAGAAGCGAATGTCTCCTTGATTAAAGATGCTGCTGGACAGCCCAAGGCATTTCTGGCGGTCGCCCGAGACGTTACCGAGCGCCAGAAAGCGGAGTCGGTACTTCACGAGGCGCAAGAAGAGCTACGACAGCATGCGACGATGTTCGATGCGGCGCACGACTCCATCATGACCTTGGACCCAGAAGGAACCATAACGTACTGGAACCGTGGCGCCGAGCGCCTGTATGGATGGACAAAGCAAGAGGCCGAAGGTCAAAACGCGAACGCGCTGCTGCGCACAAGGTTCCCTGAATCGCGCGACGCGCTGTGGCCTAAGCTTACGGAGAGCGGACTGTGGGAAGGGGAGCTTATCCAAGTAACGCGCGATGGTGTTCCGGTCACGGTCGCGAGCAGCTGGACCCTGATTAAGGACGAGAGAGGCAATGCGTCCGCTATTCTCGAAATAAGCAGTGACGTTACCGAGCGCAAGAAAGCGGAGCTGGCGCTCGCAGAATCTGAAGCAAAGCTGCGCATCACCTTCGCGACTATGGCCGATGGAATAGTGATCGCGCAATTGAACGAGACGGTTACCGATTGCAATGAAGCCATCTTACGTCTCACCCAGCGATCTAGGGAAGAGATAATAGGAAAGCCGTTCGAGGATCTCATCCCTCCTCAGTTTCGTTCGCTGATCCCCGATGCACGCAAGCTCCTCGTCGGAGCTATCTTCCTCAGAACAGAACCTAGTAATGAGAAAAAAGAAACCGTCCGCACTGACTCGCAATTGCTCCGGAAAAATGGAGAACGTGTTGACATAGAAACAAATATCTCCCTGATTGAAGATGCCTCGGGGCAACCGGCTGCGTTTCTCATAGTCGCGCGAGACGTCACTGAGCGCAAGCAAATGGAGCACCAGCTCGACAGCATACTGGCTGATCTCCAACGATCCAACGCTGAACTAGAACAGTTCGCTTACGTCACGTCACACGACCTGCAAGAACCGCTGCGCATGATAACGAGTTACATTCAACTAATTGAGGAGGACTACAAGGGAAAACTTGACGCTGACGCTGACCAATACATCGCATTTGCCGTCGAGGGCGCGAAACGAATGCACACGCTCATCAATGACCTTTTAGCGTATTCGCGTGTGGGCACGCGGGGGGAGCCGTTCCTGCCAACCAGTATGAGTAGCGCCCTTTCCGCAGCGATTGCGAATCTTGACGTCGCGATAGAAGAAAACCACGCAGTTATCACGCACGATGAATTACCGACCGTGCTCGGTGACGAAGCCCAGCTGATTCAGCTTTTCCAGAACCTGCTAGGCAATGCGATAAAGTTTCGGAGCGAGGATACCCCGATGATTCACGTCGGCGTAGAGGAAACGAACGACGACTGGGTGTTCTCGGTGCGCGACAATGGGATCGGTATTGACATGAAACACGCAGAACGGATCTTTGTCGTATTTCAACGCCTCCACGCGCGCGAGGAATACGCGGGAACGGGCATCGGACTTGCAGTCGTTAAGAAGATGGTTGAACGTCACGGGGGACACATATGGGTCGAATCAGAACCAGCAAACGGTTCGACGTTTTACTTCACGCTTCCAAAGGGGGATAGTACGACATGAGCGAGCGAAATAGCATGAACTACATAGAAATATTATTGGTGGAGGACAATCAAGGCGACGTCGTTCTGACCAAGCGCGCCCTCAAGTCCGGCAAAGTGCTCCACAACCTGCACGTCGCAAATGACGGAGAAGCCGCACTTGCCTTTTTGCACGATGTCGAATATGGGCAGGCTCCGCGCCCTGACCTGATCTTGCTCGACCTCAACCTGCCAAAGGTCAACGGTCGAGAGGTGCTCGCAAGGATCAAATCCAACGAAGCGCTAGCGAGCATACCGGTCGTCGTATTGACGACGTCCAAAGCTGACGAAGACATCATGAAAACATACGAATTACACGCCAACAGCTTCATCACCAAGCCGGTTGACTGGCCACAATTTGTGAACGTGATACGGAGTATCGAAGAGTACTGGTTCACGGTTGTAAAGCTTCCGCTGCGTGAAGAGTGAGAATGTACGCACGTGATCGAACACTTAAAGTCCTTCTCGTCGAGGACAACCCGGGCGATGCTCACCTCATAAAACGGCTCCTGACTAAGTCATCCGCGACAAAGCACACGCTTGACGCAGTGAATCGTCTCGATGCTGGGATTGAACAGTGCGATCAGGGGAGTTTCGACGTTGTGCTGCTCGATCTGGGTCTTCCTGATAGCCAAGGCTTCGCCACCGTCGCGACGATGCGCGCCGCAGTGCCACACCTGCCGATCATCGTGCTGACTGGTCTCGACGATCTGGAATTGGCGCTACACGCGGTGCGTGAGGGTGCGCAGGATTATCTCGTGAAAGGCACGGCGACGGTGGATACCCTGGAGCGAGCTATGTACTACGCCATCGAGCGCAAGAATCTTGAAGAGCAGCTCACGCAGTACTCTGAGCACCTTGAAGAGCTGGTGGAGCAAAAAACGGCTGAACTCAGGGGGGTGGAACGCTTGGCGGCTATCGGGCAAATGGCGGCAATGGTCGGGCACGATCTCCGCAGCCCGTTGCAGGCCATTCTTAACACTATTTACCTCGAGAGAAAACAGGTCGACTCGCTGGAAGGGAACCTCGCCCCTAGTGAGGGCCCTAAGGCGCAGCAGCTCCATGACGGTTTAAGCAAGATAGACGAACACGTTGCTTACATGAGCTCTATGGTAACCGATCTGCTCGACTTTGCTCGGACGCCGAACCCGAAAATCACGCGCACAAGCACAGAACAACTCGTCAACGATGCCCTTCGTGGCGTTGTAGCGCCCAAGAATGTTGTGATAGAGAAGAGGCTTGATCCTAGTCTGCCCGACCTCAATGTCGATCCGTTCCTTATGCAGCGCGCGCTGACAAACATTATTGGTAACGCGGTGCAAGCAATGCCAGACGGCGGCACCCTTACTATAACAACCAAGAAAGAAGGACAGAGCGCCTCCATAAGTGTGGCTGATACAGGAACGGGTATACCGCCGGAAAACATAAGTAAGCTCTTCGAGCCGCTGTTCACCACAAAATCACGAGGTGTGGGGCTCGGCTTAGCCATCGTGAAGTCCGTGATCGAAGCTCACGGCGGGACAATTACCGTTAAGAGTGAGGTCGGCCATGGTTCGAAGTTCTGCATCGTCCTACCGCTTCGCGGCTAAGGTCAGCAGATAGCGACGCCGATTGCACGAGGGCAACCCGTGGCAAGCCGCGTGTATCTAACGGGATAAGCAGGGGCCCCAGTTCGGTAATTTCGTTCTAACGACGTTGACAAAGCTCGCGAGTGGTTTTTGGGATATCTTCTTTGGATTCGAGAATCCTCGATCCTAGCCTGATTTCTTAGCTGAGTCCAAACAGTTCGAAGGTTCTTAGCGCGCGATCTTTGGACAAGACAAGATCACGCTGTACGCCTTCGAGGCAGAACTCGATCAGCTATTTAATTTCGTCGACAAGGACATACTCAGCTCTCGTTGAGGACCATCTATTAATTATCTAGATGTCAAGACCCTTACGACAAAAGACCAAATCGATGACATGGTGCACCGACCTAGAACCGCACCGGTTCATTGGATCGAAAAAAGAAGCTTCAATTCTTTGCATACTCGCACGAGCGAGCTCAGCGCGCGATGCAGCAACAAAACACAACGCATATGTACGCGGATAGAGAGATATATGCGACCTGCCTGAGCTGGTTCGGCCAAACTCTCTGATCAGGCAAATACAACGTAAGTCGCAGCGAGAATGCAAACGATAAACCTTTTGGAGACTATAACGCCCTCACTGAACATCGGTGGGATTCTTGATTATATAGCAGCAGGCAGGTGGTACCATCCAAAAGAATACCGTGCTTATTGTTGACGACGATCTGGCCATCCGCGAGAGCTCCAAAGCCATCGTAGAGAGCGCAGGCTACGCCGTCCAAACAGCAGAAACCGCGCGCGAAGCCATTCGCAAGGCAAAAAGTGACTGGTTTGACGTCGCCCTCTTAGACATAGACCTTCCAGACATGCAGGGCACCGAGCTGCTTAAGCAGCTCCAAGAGATCAAGCCGCGGATGATTAAGATCATGGTGACTGGGTCCGCGAGCTTAGAGAACGCCATTCAAAGTGTGAATTTGGACGCGAACGCCTACATTTTGAAGCCTTTCAATCCGGCCGATTTGTTACAGGTAATCGAGGAGAAGCTAAAAGAACAACGTGCCGCTGAGAGACTCGACGAGGATAAGGTGACGGACTTCATTGAAGAACGACTCCAAAAGCTAGAAACGTTGCATTCACTCGAACCAAGCGATAAGTGAATGTGAGCTCTAATAAAACCGGCCTTCTCAGCGTTAACGAACGGGTCACCATAAGGATTCCACGGAGCTAACACGATGGCAATCACCCGAGAACGTCTTGTTGCTTTGCTAACAGAGTACGGAATCGAAGACAAAACCATCCTTAACAACGCCGACATCAGCGTCGAACGTCTTATTTTCGAATTAAATCGCCACAAGATCACTGTGCCTGAACCTTTTTTCAAAGCGCTAGCGGATGCCCTACACCTCGTATTTATCCCAAAGGAGCAAATCCTAAGTAAGAGTTACCTGGCCCCCGGGTTGCCGTATACGGTAATGAAAGAGAATTTGATGTTTTTGCTAAAACTCTCACGCGAGGGGGCGGAGTTCGTCACGGCAAATCCACTCAATACCACTTTTTTTGCTAAGCTCGAAAATATTTTCAGAGTGCCTATTACGATACACGTGACATCAGCTGACGCTATTGAAGAGGCCATTGATCAAGGGTACACAGAGCTCCACGCCGACAGAGCGCTGGACGAATTACGAGAACGAGCACCCGATGAATCTGCATACCGTGTCCTGTACCCTTGGCAGCAATATGGCATCATCATCGTCTTAGTCGCCTTTCTCCTGTTGTTCGTAGGAAATTATCCAATCTCGCTTATTCTGCTTTTTGCCGTGATAAACGTCGCATATTTTGGGCTAAATCTGTTCAAGTTTTACGTGTCGTTCCTTGGATTCCAAGGCTCACGATCAGAGGTTACGATACCAACTGAAGACATTGAGAAGCTTGATGACGCTGCACTCCCCGTGTTCACCGTTTTTGTCCCCGTGTATCATGAACCAGAGATGCTCCCGCATTTAATCAGGAACCTAAATCGATTAGATTACCCTAAAGATAAACTCGATATTAAGATCTTGATGGAGGAAAAGGATGACGAAACGCTAGGTGCCGCCCGCAGATTGGGTCTATTTGGCGAGCCAGAGATGGTTATAGAATCCATGAGCTCCGACGAGTACCGAGAGTATCTCAAGCCATTTGAACCAATCATTGTTCCAGATGCTGACATTAAGACAAAACCCCGTGCCTGCAATTATGGCCTGCAAAGGGCGCGAGGCGAATTCTGTGTCATATTTGATGCTGAAGACGATCCCGATCCCGATCAATTAAAGAAAGCTGTGTTGGCCTTCTCTCACGTTGACCGTGATTGTGTGTGCCTGCAATCTCGCTTGAATTTCTATAATCCAAAGGATAACGTGCTCACGCGCTGGTTCACCCTAGAATACTCATATTGGTTTGATTTCTATCTTCACGGGATAGATCGAATCGGGGGGCCGATCCCGCTCGGAGGAACAAGCAACCACTTCAGAACTAAAGGGCTGCGCGACTTAGGCGGGTGGGATCCGTATAACGTCACAGAAGATGCCGATCTCGGCATACGGATCGCGCGAAAGAAGCTCAGAACGTCCATGTTAAACAGTTACACCTATGAAGAGGCGAACACAAAGTGGTGGAACTGGATCCGACAACGATCTCGCTGGATTAAGGGGTATATTCAGACATATCTCGTGCATATGCGCCATCCACGTGAGTTACGTGCCGACTTAGGATGGCGCAAATTTGCGCTCTTTCAACTCGTACTAGGTAATAGTATTTTTGTCGTGCTCATCAATCCTATACTATGGTTGACGACGGCTCTCGCAATCTTGATTCCGGGCATCTTTCCCACCTTATTATACTATCCACTCACGTACGTGTGTCTCTTCAACTTGATTATCGGTAATGCTTTCTTTATTATCACACAGGTAATTGCTACTGTGAAAGAACGGGAGTACTCGCTCATTCCATTTGCGCTGCTTGTCCCCATATATTGGGCTTTGATCAGCATAGCGGCTTGGAAAGGTGCTATACAACTCCTCACAAAACCATTTTTCTGGGAAAAGACGCAACACGGGATTAGCAAGTCGGGCCGGCAAGAACGTCAAACAGAAGAGGTGCGCGTTCCAGTGGATTGATTGTGTGTTGAAGTTGCAGCAGCACATGACTCGCTTAACCGTTTCTAGTAGCGATTGTTGACGTTGATAAGGAATAGAGATGTCGGATCTTTCGATGCGGCAGCTGCTCAAACGTGCGCTATACGGAATACACGCGTCATAGACGCGATCCTGCAGAACGTATCTCAACTGGTACAACTTTTAACGGTTCTTCGTCGGCCAGCTCCAGCGCCTTATTGAAGAGCTCGCGAGTCGTGACCAGTCCGTCATCCCAACTCCCAAGCTCATTGAGTTGTTCATAAGGTTGAGCGCACAGTTACAAGATGAGATTCTCACCCTTCTCATTACCTATGAAGCGGGATTAGAAGGGTAGGGGGCTTCTGGAAACCGTGCTAATTCCCTCAGTACACCAAACCACCCGATGCAAAACTCAAAAAGCGGAATGTGGCGAAAGAGCCTCAAGATTAAAGAGCCATCGTCGTGCCATTTGCTCTGAGGATGGCATCATGGTTAACGTGTTAGTGGTCTACCATTCGCGCAGCGGAAATACCAAAACGATGGCAGAAACAATAACCGACGCAGCGAAAGAAGGCCCCTAACGCGGGGCGCTCTTTTTTATTCGAGAAACCAGTTCTTTTGGCTTTTTTTCCTCAATTGTCTGCTCCACGACGCCAGCGCCGCGCTCATTTTCGTGAGCGCCGGCATGAACGAGCTTACCGGACCAATTGAATCGCATTTAGCCCGTCTGGCCAGCGCGTCTTTGAGGACCGATAAAAAGCGAGACGAGAAATCCGGCAAACAAAAAAACCGAGATGCCGTCAACGGCGTGCTGCATGGCGACGCTGATGGTCTCGCCAACGATCTGCGTCGTGGTGTTTTCTGCCGCCTTCACGGCCGGCACGTTCGTCGTTTTGAGCGTGTGCACCCAATCAGGGAGCTGCGCCTTGACGTCCTGCGCCGTCACCTGGTTAGGGTAGGCATTTTCGACGGCAGGGCCGAGCGCGGCGTAGATACTGACCAAGAGCAGCACGCCGATGATGGCCGTGCCTAACGAGTTTCCAAAGTTGGTTGTCGTATTCAAGACGCCAGACGCATCCGCCTGTTGCGCATCCGAGCCCGATGAGAGGATGAGATTGTTGAGCGGGCCGAGTGACAGCCCGAGCCCGACGCCGATCAATATGGTGCCGGGAAAGATGTCAACGATCTGAGTGTCCAGACTAAACACGCCCCGAAGTAGAATCGACCCGGAGAGGGCGATCAGAAATCCTAGGGGAACGAGGTAGCGCGGCGCTATGCGAGCCGAAAGCCGGCCGGACCCGAGCGAAAAGACGAGCACAGCGACCGTGAGCGGGACAAACGCGACGCCCGTCATAAAGGCGCTCAAACCGGCAACGGCCTGCAAAAAGACCGGAAGGATGAAGAGCGCCCCCGCAAGGCCGAGATGCAGGATGAGGTTCGCCGTGTTCCCCGCGCTGTACGTGCGCTTCCTAAAGAGCGAAATATCGGTGAGCGGGGCTTGTCCGTGACGGATCCGCCGTCGCTGCCACACCGCAAAGACGGCAAGCAGGAGGAGACCCACGCCGACGAGGATTGGCACTATGCCCCACGCACTCGGGCTGTTGAGCAGCAACGTCCCGGTCACGATGAGGAAGAAGCCTGCCGCCGAGAGCGCGAACCCCACGACGTCGAGGTCCCGCCAGCCGATGGTCGGCGGCGATTCGGTGAGTCGTCCCGAGCGTGCGAATATGCCGACGACGATGACTGCCTCAAGCCCGAAGCCGACGCGCCAGCTCAGAAACGTCGTGAGAAAGCCGCCTAAGAGAGGGCCAACGGTTGCTGCCACCGCGCCGATGGCCGCCCACAGGCCGAAGGCGAACGCGCGCTCATCGCCCTCGTACGCACCGGAGATGAGCGCCGCGGTCGCCGGCAACATGAGTGCCGCCCCGACCCCCTCCAGCAGTGACCACCCAAAAAGCAGCATGGGGGCGTTAAGGCTCAACGCGGCAATCGTGGTGCCCACGCCGTAGATGAGCGCGCCGTAGAGAAAGGTCTTCTTCCTGCCCAAGACACTCTGAAGCTTGGCGCCGAGCAGCATGAGACACGCCATGGTGAGTGCGTACGCCGCGATGATGCCTTGGATGACCTCCACGGTGGTGTGCAGTTCGCGCACGAGCGTCGTGATGGCGACGTTCAGGAAAAAAGAGTCGATAATGATGATGAAGCTAGCGAGAGAGGCTATGGAAAGCGTAGTCCAGACGAATTTCCGTTCAACCATTGCACTGCCCGCCTCGCGACCAACAACGGGTTAAGAAGTGCGGGGCGCTCTATATATCCATTTCGTTGCTGCAGCGCTGCGGACTCCTTCGCGTTCGCTACAGACGCTCTTTGTTTTCAAGCAGGGACTTACCTCGGCGCTGCGTCGCGATAAAGAAGCTATTCAAAAGGCTTGAACGACTCAAACTATTATGACATCCTACAAAAGCGCACCCAGGGACGGTTAATTCGCCGCTCTCAAGCCTCGTCCGCTTTCCCCTCATTTTCATCAGCGGCATTTTTGTGCCGATCGCAAGCTTGCAGGGCGTCGCGAAGGTCGCGGTCTACTGCTCGCCCATCTCCTACCTCGTCACCGGGTTTGACCTCAGCTTGCTCGGCAGTACCTCCATACCCATCGGGCTCACGTGGGCGGCGCTCATCGGCTTTAGCGTTGTTTTCGTGGCGCTGGCAAGCGTGCTCCACCGGCGAAATCTCATGAAAGGCCTTTAATGGCCGATGTATCGCGACGTTAGTCCTTAACGAATACCCCGCTATATCGAGGGCCCATGTGGAACGACTTCTCTATTTGAAACGCGCGTTCGTGCAGCCTAGCGTTCTCCATGAGCTGTCTTATCTCGTGGGCGGGGGTGCCGTGCTCCTCGCGTACCGGATCTCGGATAAAGAGCCTGCCGCCCTTTTTCAGCTTTTGTGACAATATGCTCACGTTCTTCTGTCGTGCGTCTGCGTCAACGTGATGTAGCACGAAGTGCACGACAACGACGTCATAGGCGTCATCGGGGATGTCCAGTGACGCGATATCCCCTAATTTGAAGTCAACGTTGGGGTACCGCTTCAGATGCTTTTTTACCACGTCCATCCACATCGTGGAGACGTCGACACACGTCAGGTGGCCGCTCTCCGGCACGAGGCGCTCGGCTATATGTCGCGTGATCCTGCCTGAGCCTGACCCGTAGTCAAGTACCCACTCACTCCCTGTTAGGCCAAAGCTTTCGACGTAGCGTCTATAGGAGCGAGAGCCCACGTAGCCAAGCAACACGGTGGCTCGGACTTTAAGAGAACTCGGTTCTGTAAAACACATGTAAAACACCGACTTTTTGGTACCAAGGATAACCTTAAAACAACACGCGTGCCTGGGCCCTGTTATCCGAACCTGTGGATAGCGAATAATAAGACTGGTGCCACGCTATTTAACGCTTCGTGGCCCCGTCCCGTTCTGGGGCTGCCCGTGCCAATGTGGTTCCGTCAGCGTGCAAAAAAAGGAAAGCATGAGGCAAGCCTCACGCCTTTACGACGACTGTATGCGCTGTGCGATCTCCAAGCCGTTGCTTCTTGTCTGACGTCCATATAAAGATGGCGCCGAGCAGGTATGGAACAACGAACGGGATGGCATCGATGATCCTCAGAACAGTCCGCACGACCGCGTCTGTATAATCGATCTTCGTCCCGTCCTCACGCACGACTTTGATCTTAACGAGCATCTTGCCGACCGTCTGGCCGTACGACCCTTCAAGCAGCACAAAGTAGACGAACCAGATAAGGAGCGAGACCCCTCCAGCGAGCCACGAGAGCGGATTTGGCGCCGTCGCGGTATTCCAGACTCCTTCGCTGACTGTGACCGTGACGATGGGCGCATTCAGCGGGGCTGTAATGATACCTGTAATGATAACTAAGATAATGACGTCAATAAGGATTGCGACAAAGCGAATCGCAACGCCCTGATATGGCGAAGCTGCTGCGTATGGTGCTTGAAACGTCGGAGCGGGTGCGGTTGGAGCTGGTGCGGTTACAGCGGCAGTCGCAGCGGGCGCAGTCGATGGTTCCTCTTGTGACGCTTCTTGCGGAGGTGCCTGTGATGCACGTTCAGCTATTAAGTTTGCTCCGCAGCTTTCGCAGAACTTAGCGTCAGGTGCCGCGGGCGTGCCGCACTGCATACATTTGTCTTCATCCATTGATTTCACCTCCTTTCTTTTGGTATTTGGGATATAAACCGTTAGTAGTTAGTTGTTTGCCATTTTAATGTCGATTTTTTCAATGAACGTACAAAATGACGAACACTGTAGTGGAAAGAAAAAGAACTCACACGAAAAAATGCGACCACGGGGAACTTTCGTTTTTTTTTTGCTCGCTAATCGCTCTGCGTATAAGGAGGGTTTGTGGAGATATACCCCTGATTAGTAGCGCCGCTGTGAGCTCATCCAGCCTTTTCAAGTGACTGAGCAAACTCCTCAGCGTCACGCAGGTCCTGGTCGCTTGGCCTTCCTTTAGCAACCCCGCCAACCAGTTTAGTTAGCCCGTACGTATCAAACCCGCGACACGAGAACTCACCAACGATGGTCCATCCCTTCTCGTTCAATTGCCGTTTCAAGGCACGGTGGAAGCCCCTAAGGTTCTGTCCTCCCCTTGTTGAGAACACAAACGCGTTTTTATGAAGAACGGGGAGCCTATCGATCAAATTGAGTATCTGTTTATAATGTTTGCCGAAGGCAATCCCTGAGCCAAACCCGACGAGATCGTACCCGTCGAGCAACTCGGCTTTTACGTCACGTGGGCTGACAACCTCCGCGTGCAGAACTGCCGCCATCGCGTCAGCGATCTTTTTCGTGTTCCCGTGGTGGTAAGATTGGCATATGATGAGCGTTTTCATCGTTTATCCTCATATTTTTAAGCTTGTTCTTGTTTAGAGACGCCTTTTTGCTTGATCTGTTTTACGTTTGAATCACGATAGAGCACGTCTGGCGGCCGCGACGCTTGGGATATCTATCGAATAAGAACACATCGCTGTCGCTCACAACCCCGCAAACGTAAGCACCCGGAATGCTATCCCGCCAACGACGAGCGCCAGCACGATGGTGAAGATCGAGATACCGACCGCCCACCGCATGTTGAACTCCCGCACTATGACGCTAAACGTCGCAAGGCACGGAACGTAGAGCGTGACGACGAGGCAAAACACGAAGATTTGAACGGGGGTCATCACCGTACTGAACACGAATGTCCCCGACGCGATGGCGAGCATTTCCAGGGCCATCTCCTTCCTCAGCACCCCGTAGATAAGGCAAATGCCCGTAAAGGCGGGAAGGCCCAGAATACCGACGGTGATGGGCGCCATTGGCGCTTCGATGAACCGACTCAGGCCGGTCAGCTCCAACCATCCGAACAAGATGCTTCCCGCTACCAGCAGAGGAACGGCAATGAACAGAAACTCCTTCATCCGTAGCCACGTCTTTTTAAGGATGGGAACGATCGCTGGCCTTCGCACGAGCGGAATTTCGAGCACGAGCCCAGGCGTCCGTCCCGGGATGGTCGATCGAAGGAGCCTTCCAGACGCGATGATGAGGACGAACGAGATAAGGTAGATCGCAATCGCGTAAGGGATTCCCGCATAGGTCGCCGCAACGCCGAGGATTATTGCGGTGCGCGCCGAGCACGGAACGAGTGTAATAAGGACGGTCGTAATGATGCGCTCCTTTTTCGTCGGAAGCGCCCGCGTCGCCATAATCGCGGGCACGCTACAACCGTAGCCAAAAAGCAGCGGGATGAGTGATCGGCCGTGCAGACCGATGAGGTGTGCTTGCCGGTCGAGCAGCACGGCGACGCGCGGCAGGTAGCCAACGTCTTCAAGAACGGCTAAGAAAATGAAGAAGACCAAGATGTACGGAATGGCGATGGCGAGTGCCGCTGCTAAGGCGAGCAGGGTGGAATGCACTGCAGACGTGATGAATGGATTGGCGACCTGCACGTCAACGACCCCGTAGAGCGGTGGGAAGACGACCTCGCCAAAGAACGTGGTGATCAGATGACTCAGATAGCCGCCGACATAGAAGATAAGCGCGAGCATGCCACCGATAAGGCCGACGAGCATGGGATATCCCGTCCGCGGACGCGTCGCAGCCTCGCCAAACTTCTCTGCAAACGTTGGCTTGTGCACTTTGCTCGTCAGCACCGCCGTCGCGATGAGAGCAGCGGTCGAGTGGCGTCCCCGGGCGATGGTAACGGCGACGTCTTCACCATGCGCCCGCTCCACCTCGTTCCTGAGCTCTTTGACGCGCGAGAGCGTGTGTGCGTCAACGCGTGATTCAAAATCCGTGTCGCCTTCAAGGAGGCGCGCCGCAAAGCCCCGTTTTGGGAGGGTCGTGTCGGGGAGCAGCGGGATAATCGCTACTAAAGCTCGTTCGACGTGGTCGTCGTAGCTCACCTGTCGACGCGACCTTTCCCGTTCAGCGTAATCATACGCGGTTTCAAGCGCCACGTGCACGCCTTCCCCCTGAGTGGCGATCGTCGGCACCACGTGTGTGCCAAGCTGTCTTTCGAGTTCAGCGACGTCGATGTCAAGGTCGAGCGTCTTTAACAGGTCGACCTGATTGAGGGCGATTATAACGGGAAGGCCGAGCTCAAGGAGCTGCAGCGTCAGATAGAGGTTTCGTTCGAGCCGCGTGGCGTCTACGATATCAATGATCGTATCAAGTGGTGTGCTGAGGAGGAACTCCTTTGTCGCCGCTTCGTCTTCAGTGACGGAAGTGACGGAGTATACACCGGGGAGATCGTAAACGATGATGTCGTGATCATGAAGGCGGGTAAGTCCCTGCTGAACCATCACGGTTGTCTGCGGGATATTGGAAATGATGACGTTAACGCCCGTCATCTGGCTAAACATCGCGCTTTTACCCGCTGAGGGGTTCCCGATGAGCGCGATCCCCTTAGGTGCGTTCTTTTTTAAAGCCGTGTCAGACATAGACGTGGTACGTTGTCAGCTCCGCTCCTTTTTCGACACGTCGCGTCTCCCTAACAGAGATGCGGGCTAGGCCGGGGTCGCCCCAGAAGGGGCGCCTCCCCGCCTTCGTCTTCTTCTTCCCCCTCCCACCTCTTCCGGGCTGACGAGGAGGGACTCCGCAACGTCCCTGCCAATGGCGATTTGCGTATCCTTCATCTCGATGACAAGAGGGCCCTTCGAGATCGTCTGCAGGACGCGCACGGTAAGCCCTGGGATAAGGCCGAGCGAGCACAGCCGACTGATCGTCTCCGGCTCATGGGACGTTAAAAACTGTATCGTGTACGACCCTTCCGTGACCTCGGAGAGCTTTGAAACCGGGATCTCGTCACCCTTATCGCTTTCGGGTATCGCGCTTCCGCCAGGACACGTTGACGGGTATCCAAGCTGGGCGGAGAGATTGTCAATGGCCTCGTCCGAAATGACGTGTTCGATCTCGCACGCCTGCGTATGCGACTCGTGTTGGCCGATCCCGCAGATATCCACCAAAAAGCGCTCAAGGAGACGATGCTTTCGCTTCACCTTCGTCGCGATCTCGCAACCGGCCTCGGTGAGCGTCGCACCGCGGTAGCGCGTGTAGTTGATGAGCCCCTTTTCGCTCAGTTTCTTGAGCATCTCGGTGACGCTTGCGTCCCGAACGCCAAGACAGGCAGCTAACTCCCCCGTGGTAGCGGCTTGCGCCTTCCCTTCCTGCTTCGTGTAAATAGCTTCAAGATACTCCTCTTCTGAAGAGCTCAGCTTGTATTTCTGTGTCATATTGCTCTAATTATATTTAGGCTAACCTAATATATATTTTTTAGGTTAACCAAAACTGACGTTCGCTGCTCCGGGTCGTCCGTTGCCCATTCCCAGCGCCACACGATTCGTCAACTATATTACGGAAACAAACCATTCGTAAAAGGTCGTTATGCAACAGGAGACGCACCCGTGTTAAGCAAATTCAGGAGTTACGCTGACCGCCTCCTGTCAAGGCCTGCCAACTTCCTTGTCGGCCACGGCTTGACCCCCAACGTGCTGACCCTTATCGGCCTGGCGATCGGTCTCGTCGCTGGCATCGTTCTTGCCTTGGGGTTCTTCGTTGCGGGCGGCGTACTTATCCTCTTGACAGGCTTCGTTGACACGCTTGACGGGGCAGTGGCGCGCAATGGACACGCCACAACGACCTTCGGTGCGACCTTAGACTCGATATCAGATCGCTACGTCGACTGCATTGTTTTGCTTGGTCTCGGTGTGGCTGGCGTTAACTGGCTCTACGTCGGAGCGGCCTTGATGGGCTCATTACTCGTCAGCTATGTTCGGGCCAAGGCTGAGGGCATGGGGATTCCATGCACTGTTGGGATCGCTGAGCGAAGTGAGCGCCTCCTTATCCTCGCCATAGGACTTATCGTCGGTCTCGTTGAGCCCGCTGTATTGCTTGTCGCCATCCTCGCGCAGTTTACCGCACTTTGGAGAATCGGCCTCCTGCTTCGACGGGCAGCCCGTTAATGCGAGACTGCACAATCATAGCTCAGCAAGTCTCAATTCATTGCGGAAGCGGCGAGTGAAAAACGTAGTCAGTCCGCTTACCGCTTTTTCTAAGAGTGAGTGCGTCGATGCGAAAACCGTGGGATAACGCCACTGGCTGGGTCTTTACGTGTGCGCGCTCTCTACGTGCGCTTTAATAGCACGAAACGCATCGACGGCCGCATTTCGCTGTTCATCAGTGAGCGCTCTACCTGAATAGTTGACAAGTTCATAGATGGTAGTCAGTTTGAGCAAGGGCTCCTGTATTTCTGGTACAGCGGCTTCAAAGGCATGATACTTCTCCCAGTGCGTTGCGTGCGACGTTATCGTGACCTCGTGAGTGGTTGCGACATCTATTATTGCCGCATCATAGAGCACATTGACCGCCTTTTTATCACTGTCCTGCTCAAAAAACTCATGCGCCTGTTTCAGCACACCGGTTTCAGCCACGCTCTCTGGCGCCTCCGGTTCGGGTGGTTGCATCGGCACATCTTGTTGTGTCTCATCGACAAGGGGCGCAGCGCTTTCAGCGGGCAAAGCAGGTTCAATCGCTTCTTGTGGCTTTTCATCGGCAAACTCGACCATCTTGCGCTGAATTGCCCCCTTTTCAGGTTTTGCGCGCCACTTACGGAGAGACCCCCGTACCCCCTTTCCGCGCATTCGCCGCGTGTACAAACAAAGCCCAACAAGGATCGCCACGGTAATTATGGCAACAATGAGATATAATGGCCCCAAATCGACGGAAACCGTGGTCACGGCGCTCGGCGTGCTTATAAACGAGGCATTGTAAGGTTCCACGACCGTGTAGACCGTTGCACCGGTCGAAAATGCCGCTGGGAAGTAGTACACCCCGATAGGAACGTCAAAGGAATAGTCGCCGTTCGCATTCGTTTGGGCGTACGCCAGTTTGACATCACCCATGTGGAGCACAACCGACGCATCCGTCAGTGGTTTCTTCCCTTCGGTGACCTTACCAGAAGCTTGCAGATTGCTGCCGAGTGAGATGGTGACCGGGGTTACCGTCAGGTTATTCGTCACTGTTGTGTTGGCAGACGTCGACGATGCCTGAGCAGCAACGCTTAACACGCTGGAGTGTGGCGAACTATCGCACATAAACGTAAAACCAGCCGTGATCATCAACGCGAAGAAGAGCGCGACGCACAGAAGTCGGGATTTGCTAACGGAACGAGTCACGAGACACCCCCATTTCCGAATATAACGAACCCTAAAAGCACCGTTACAAAAGACAAAAGGACGGCAGTGTTATAAAAAGATGCGTTTTTGCTTTGCTAGCGGACGCCTGCACGAGATTGCGACGTAATATTAGCTTCGCCGCTTCGCATGCGGTCACTGCGGCTCATACACTGAATTTCTTGTACAACTCGTTTGCGATAAGCTGGAAGACCAAGATGAAGGCGAATCGCATCGCGACGGCCTGCTGTGTTGCTTGTCGCCATCCTCGCTCAGTTCACTGCACTCTGGCGAATCGGCCTCCTGCTTCGACGGACAGCCAGTTAACGGAAGACTACACCACCACAGCTCAACAGTCTCAATTTCATTGCGGAAGCTGCCTTTGAAAGACGTAGTCAGTCCGCTTACAGCTTTTTGTAAGGGTGAGTGCGATGATCCGAAAATTGTGCGATAATGCCCTGGATGGGCTCTTACGCGTTCGCGCTCTCGAGAGATGCTTTAATAGCGCGAAACGCATCGACGGCCGCATTTCGCTGCTCATCAGTGAGCGCCCTACTTGAATAGTTGACAAGTTCATAGATGGTGGTCAGTTTGAGCAGCGGCTCTTGTATTTCTGGGGCGGCGGCTTCAAAGGCATGATACTTCTCCCAGGGCGTTGCGTGCGACGCTATTGTGACCTCGTGAGTGGTTGCGACGTCTATTGCTATCGCATCGTACAGCATGCGGATCGCCTGTTGATCATTGCCGCGCTCAAAAAAGTCGCGCGCCTGTTTCAGCACACCGGTTTCAGTAACGCTTTCTGGCAACTCCGGTTCGGGCGGTTGCGTCGCTCCCTCAAGCTGCGTATTATCGACAAGGGGGTCGGTGCTTTCAGATTGTGAAGGGGGTTCAAGCGCTTCATTTGGCGGTTCTTCTGCCGTTGTGTCTCCATATAGCGGCGCGTGAGCAACAGCTTCCTCTTGTTCGGGCGCGCGCGCTTCCGATATTGGGGATTCGTAGGAGAGGCTCACGGTGGGATCAATCTTGGCGATGGTGAAGGATTGTGAGGCGCTGGCTTGCGCGTTATCGTTGTCGGTGACGGTGACGGCGGCGGTGTAGGTGCCTTTGTGGGCGTACTCGTGGGTGACCACGTTGTCACTCGGGTCGCTCGTGTTGACAACGGGTGTATTGTCGCCAAAGTTCCAGTCATAGCCTGTGATCTGGGCGTCCGCGACAGCGGCGGCGGTGAAGGTGACGGTGTAGCGGGGGTTGGGCTGGTTGATTACGTAGGAGAGGCTCACGGTGGGATGGATCTTGGCGATGTCGACCTTTTGCTGCGCGGAGGCAGTGGCTCCGTCGTTGTCGGTG
>Ga0207932_1000233_pt1 | contig 18806 bp, 17 predicted proteins | sample NGESurdeep092012_FD_184480 | JGI IMG/M metagenome (GOLD analysis project Ga0207932, IMG submission 184480) | Arctic peat soil microbial communities from Barrow, Alaska - NGEE Surface sample 415-2 deep-092012 (SPAdes) | ecosystem: Environmental > Terrestrial > Soil > Wetlands > Peat ...
GAGTTCGCGCGCTTTCCGGTCGGCGCGTTCGGCAGCGACGGCGAGCACAGGCATGACCTCCCCGCGATCGCCCGCGACCGGGCGAGCGCGCACATCGGCCGCCCGGTGCGCGGCGACGCGTGCGTCATCATCGGCGACACGCCGAGTGACGTCGCCTGCGGCCGTGGCATCGGCGCGCGCGCAATCGCGGTGGCGACCGGCCACTACGACGTTGCGTCGCTCGAGGCATGCAACCCGCACGCGGTGTTTCCCGACCTCACGGACACCATGGCCATCGTGCGGGCGATCGTCGATGCGTGAGGTGGAACTCAAGAGCCTCGTCGCCGATCCGGACCGCACCATCGCGGTGCTGCGCGCGGCGGGCGCCGTGCCCGGCCTCGAGGGGCGGCTCAGCGACACGCGCTACGACACGCCGGATCGCGCGCTCCTGGCGCGCGACCACGTGCTGCGGCTGCGCGTGTTCGTCGGCAGTGCCGGCTCTCACTCGAGTCTCGACTGGAAGGGGCCCACATCCTACGCCGACGGGTACAAGGTTCGTGAAGAACTCAGCACCAGCATCGGCGACGCGGGCGTCCTTGCGCGGCTCCTCGACGGGCTCGGCTACATCGTGATCCGCGAAATCCACAGGCAGGTTTCGCAATTCGAATTCCGGGGAGCCAGCGTACGCGTGGAACGATATCCCCGGATGGACGCGCTCGTCGAGGTCGAGGGCGAGCCCGCCGCGATCGAAGCGGCGATCGCCGGCACGGGCTTGTCCCGTGCGGGATTCACGTCGGAACGGCTCCAGGATTTCGCGATGCGCTTCGAGTCGCGCACCGGCCAGCGCGCCGCACTCTGCGACCGCGAACTCGCGGGCGACTATCCCTACGCCGCCAATGCCTGAACGCCTGCGCGGCGATTCGCAGGACTACGCGATGCCCGAGTTCACCCGCGCATCGCGTGCGCTCGCCTCCGCGAGGGGGCTGGGCCGTGTCGAACACACGAGCGTCTTCGGTCCGCTGCTCGCGGCGCGCAAGCTGGCGGAGCAGGCGGGGAGCGTGCGCGCCCGCGTCGCCGCGTTCGATGCCGCGCGGCTGAAGCGCGCATGGCTCGAGTCGGTCGAGTCGATCGCGGCTGCGCGTGTTCCGAAGGCCGGGCCCGATCGGCGCGCGCTCACCGCCCGTCTGACGGAACAGGCCGGGCCCGTGCTCTCCGCAATTCCGGCGCTGGAGCTCGCCGCCGAGCGCGTGCGCTCATCGGGTGATGCTCCCGATGCGGATTCCTGGAGTGCATGGATCGCGGCCGTGCAGGCGCTCTTCGACGCCGCCGACCGGTTCTGGTTTACGATCGAGCCGGAGCTCGGGCCGCGCGCGCCGGTCAAACGGAAGGGGCGCGGCGCCGCGGCGCGCGCGATCGCAGCGGCGGCGATCGGCGTCTCCGCGCTCGCCGGCGCCGCGCAGGCGCAGCACGTGACGGTGCGCGTGCCAGGGGTCGCCGCCGAGTCGCTGCGCGCCCGCGGATTCGACGTCGTCGGCTCGGAAGGCGGCGTGCCGATCGTCGTGGCCGATCCGGCCCAGCTCGCGAAGATGGAGTTGCGCGGCTGGCACCGCACCGTGCTCAGGGCGCCGAGCGCGCCCGCCGCGAGCAGGCTGGGCGCGCAGACGATCGTGTCGACCCAGATCTATCGCGACTACGACGACCCGGTTCGCGGAGTACGCGCTTTCGTCGATTCGATGGTGAAGAACAATCCGCTCGTTTCGGTGGATACGATCGGCGTGTCGTTTCAGGGGCGGCCTATGATCGCGGTGAAGATCGGCCCGAAGGACGACAGCCCGCAGCGCCCGAACGTCCTGTTCATGGCCACGTACCATGCACGCGAGTGGGCGGCTACCGAGATGGCGCTTCGCTTGATCAAGTACCTTGCGGTTGCTCCCGGCACGAACCCGCGCGTCGATTCGCTCGTGCAGGCGCGCGACATCTGGATCCTGCCCGTCGCCAATCCCGACGGCTACGAATACACGTTCACGAACGACCGCCTCTGGCGAAAGACGCGGTCACCGCAGCCCGGCGGCGCGTTCGGCGTGGACATGAACCGCAATCACCGGCAGAACTGGGGACTCGACGACGTCGGCTCGTCGTCCGATCCCACGTCCGACATCTACCGCGGTCCGTCGCCGGCGTCGGAAATCGAGACGCGGAACATCGAGGCGTTTCATGCCGCGCACCCGCCGGTGATCTCCATCAGCTATCACACGTACTCGGGGCTGTTGCTCTTTTCGCCGAGCGCCGTGTACGGCCAGCTCTCCGCCGATCTGCCGGTGTACCGCACGCTCGCGGGAACGAACCAGCGCAGCGCCGTGAAGGACAACCTCCCCGGCTCTGCGCGCTCGTTCTATTCGCCGAACACGGCGTGGACGCTCTACACCACGAACGGCGAGTACAACGACTGGGCCTCGGCGAAGTACGGCACGCTGTCGTTCACGCCCGAGATGTCGAGCGGATACCAGAACAGCGTGTACTACGGATTCGAGTTTGCGGACAGCGAAACGCAGTTGCAGCAGCTGTTCAACGACAACCTGCCGTTTGCGCTCGACGCGATCGAGAGCGCGCGCGATCCGTTCGCGTACGTGAGCCCCACGACGTTCTATCACACCGATCGCGTGGTGCTCGAAAGCGTGTCGCCGACGATTCGGGCCACCGTGCCGGCGGCGATGGCGTCGGGCGCTTCCATCTCCGCGCCGAATCCGCTCTCGTTCCGCATCGATTCACTGGCCGCCGGGAAGTACACGCGGCGCCTCGTCGCGGCGCCCGTCACACGACCGACGAGCCTGAGCGTCAGCGCCGGCGGGCAGACCGCCAACTTCAGCGTGCTCGGCATCAACGGCGCCGAGCTCACCGAAACCGGCTGGACCGCCAACCAGTTCGCCCGCGACTCCACGTTCGCGATGGCGGGGAAGTATTCGTGGTTCACGCAGTCGGGCGGGGACCTGAAATCGCCGGTGATTGCCGTGCCCGCCGACGCCGACACCGTCTCGCTCGTGTTCTGGACGCGCTACGCCGGGAGCGGATTCTTGGAGCTTCCTCATGGTGACGTGAACCTCTCGATCGACGGCGGCACGACCTTCCAGCGCGTGATGCTGCTCGAAGGCTACGCGCCGCTGTTCTATCCGGAGCAGGTCACGATCGGCGGCATGAAAGGAAAGCACCTCGTCTTCGACTTCGTGCCGAACGGCATGCTGTGGAGCCTCGACGAGATCGCCGTGGTCTCGCACGGCGCCGTCACCAGCACCGTGACATCGAACACGGGCGTGCTGCGTCCGTCGGAGAACCCGGTCCATCACAGCGTCGTGTATTTTCCCTGGCCGTTCGGCACCGCGACGGGCGACATTCAGGCGTACGATTTCAGCGGCCGCCTCGTCTGGAAAACGAGCGTCACCGCCGGCGGCAATGTGCCGTGGGACCTCAACGCGGGACGCGTGGCGAATGGCGTGTACGTCGTGATCGCGCGAGGCGGAACCAGGACGCTCAGGCTGAAACTGTTCGTCGTGAGGAACGGTTCGTGATACCGCCAATACTTGCAGGCATCGTATGATCGCCGGCATAGGGATCGATCTCGTGGACATCGCCCGCGTGGAGCGCCTGCTCGACGACAAGGGCCAGCGCGTGCTCGAGCGGCTGTTCACGCCCGACGAAGTCGCGTACGCGATGGCGCGCGTGCGACCCGCCATGCACCTCGCCGCGCGACTCGCCGCCAAGGAAGCCGCCTTCAAGGCGCTCGCCGGTTCCGACGACGCGCGCCTGATCGGATGGCGGGAGGTCGAAGTGGTCTCCCGCGACGGCCACTCGCCGACCCTGATCCTGAGAGGGCGCGCCGACACCCGTGCCCGCGAACTGGGCATCGAGCACGTGTGGCTCTCTCTGACCCACACGGACTCGGCGGCAGCCGCCACGGTCGTGCTGGAACGAGCGTAGTAGCGGCTGTCGGCCTAATCCGAGTATTTTTGTAGACAATGCTTTTTCGACGCACCCTTCACGGCTGGCTCTTCGCCGCCGCCCTCATGTCGCCCCGGTTGCAGGGCGCGCAGGAACCACCCGCCAAACGGCTGTCGGCGATCGTCGGCGTTGCCGTCGAGGAGTACGCCAAGGGCGTCGATGCGAACGGGAAGATCATCGCGTCGTCCGAGCTCGACGAGGTGACGGGGTTCCTCAAGGACGCGAAAGACGTCGCCAATCGGCTGACCACCGCGAACGCTCCGGCGGTTCGACTGGTGCTCGACTCGCTCATGGCTGCCGCGGAGCGGCGCGTCACGCCGTCCGAGCTCGCGCGAATCCACGGCAAGTTCGTCCTGGTGCTCGGTGTCGAGGGCGCGCTCGACCTGCCGACGCGCAATGTCGACCTCGCCCACGGCAGAAAGATTTTCGAGCTCGACTGCGTACAATGCCACGGCCCGCACGGCGCCGGTGACGGTCCCCGGGCGCACGAGATCACGCCGCCGCCGGCGGCGATCGGCACCGCGGCCACGATGAACGGCGTGTCGCCGGCGCTGATCTATCGCGTGATCTCGGTGGGCGTGGCCGGAACGTTGATGCCGGCGTGGGCGGGAATGCTTTCGCCCGACGATCGCTGGGCGGTCGCGACGTACGTGAACTCGCTGCGCGCCAGCGACGCCGACCGTGCCGCCGGCGCGGCGCTGCTGAAGGCGCACTGCGCGCCGTGCGCCACGAGTTCACCGCCGGACCTGATGCGATTCGCCTGGCAGGCCGAGCGCAGCGACTCGCAGATCGTCGCGGCCATCACGGCCGTCGACACCGCGACCGGTTTCCGCGACGGTGGCCGGCTTTCGGCAGCCGAGGCGATGCAGGCGGTCGCGGCACTCCGCGCCGCACCGGTCATCGCGGCCCGGGCGAACTCGGTTGCCGAGGAAGCATTCTCGCCGAGCGACGCGGCCCGTCACGTGGTGCGCCTCGTGGACGACGCGCTGACCGCGGCCCACGCGTCGCGTCCGGCCGACGCCGGCGACCTCGCGTTCGACGCGTACATCGCGTTCGAGCCGCTCGAGGGCCCGGCACGGATGCGCAATCCCGGGCTCGTCGCCGACATGGAGCGGCACTTCGCCGACTTCAAGGGAGCGTTGAAGGCCGGAGATCTCGGCGCCGCCGAATCGGTGCGCACGAAGATCGAACAGGGGATGCCCGCCATCCTCGAACTGTCGACGCCGACCTCCACCACGTGGGGCGTGTTCCTCGAGTCGTTCGTGATCATCGTGCGCGAGGGGTTCGAGGCGATCCTCGTCCTCGGTGCCATCGTCGCGTTTCTCGTGAAGACGGGGAATCGCGCGCGGCTGCGCGACATCTGGTGGGGAGCCGGCGTGGGAATCGGCGCCAGCGCGATCCTCGCCGTCCTGCTCAGCACGATCCTGAAGCACGTGCCGGCCAGCCAGGACACGATCGAAGGCGTCACGATGCTCATCGCGGTGGTGGTGCTGTTCTCGGTGAGCTACTGGCTGCTGTCGAAGGTCGAGGCGGCGAAGTGGCAGAAGTTCATCCGCGACAAGGTGAACGCGGCGCTTTCGCACGGCGGCATGTACGCGCTCGCCTTCGTCGCGTTCCTCGCCGTATTCCGGGAGGGCGCCGAGACCGCGCTGTTCTATCAGGCGCTGTTCACGCGGGGCGGAGACATCGTCATGCCGGTCTCGCTCGGCCTGCTCTCGGGCAGTGCGACCCTCGCGGTGATCTTCACGCTCTTCTGGTGGTTCGGCCTCCGCATTCCGCTGCGTCCGTTCTTCGCGGTGACCAGCGCGCTGCTCTACTACATGGCGCTCGTGTTCGCGGGCACGGGCATCAAGGAGCTTCAGGAGGCGAACATCCTGCCGCGCACGATGATCCCGGGCTTCCCGCACGCCGACCTCATCGGGCTCTATCCGACGGTCGAGACGCTCACGGCGCAGGGCGTGCTCATCGTGCTGCTCCTGTTCGCGCTCTGGAGCCACTTCAAGCCGTCGGCGGACGACGAGGCGGAGACCGAGGAGACCGTGCCGCCCGAGGTCGCCGCGCGGCTCGCCGAGCTTCAGGCTACGGCGCAGCGGCTGCAGGACCGCGTGTCAACGCTGGAGAAGGAGATCGAGAGCGAAACGAAGCCGCGCTGATCGCGGACTCAGGCCAGCGGCATCGACGAAAACGCGTTCAACGAAAGGTCCGAGCGCTCGCCGCGCGCGAGATGAAAGAGCGCCGCGCGCGCGATCATCGCGGCGTTGTCGGTCGCGAGGCGCGGGCTCGGGGCGAACACAGCCGCATCCCCGCCGATCTGTGCGCGGACGCGTTCGCGCACGGCGCTCACGAGCGCCGCGTTGCACGCGACGCCGCCGCCGAGCACCACGCGCGTGCGTCCCTTTTCCACCGCGGCGCGCACGGTCTTCGCGGCGAGCGTCTCCACCAATGCATCCTGGAACGCGCGAGCGAGGTGCGGTCGCTCCTCGTCGAGCGCACCGCGCCGCTCCGCGTCGCGCACCGCGTGCAGCACCGCGGTCTTCAGGCCGCTGAACGACACGTCGTAGTAGTCCGCATCGCCGGCTCGCTGTCCGCCGTGGAGCATCGGGCGCGGAAAGCGGAACCGCGACGGGTCGCCTTCCTTCGCGAGCGCTTCGATGTGCCGGCCGCCGGGATACGGAAGTCCGAGCAGCTTCGCGGTCTTGTCGAACGCCTCGCCGGCAGCGTCGTCGCGCGTCGCGCCGAGGAGGCGGTATTCGCCCCACGCCGGCACGTCGAGCAGCATCGTGTGGCCGCCGCTCGCGAGCAGCGCGGTGAATGGCGGGACCGCGGCGCCGTCCTCGAGCGCGGTCGCGAACAGGTGCCCTTCGAGATGGTTCACGCCGATCACGGGCACGCCGAGCGACGCGGCGAGCGCCTTCGCGAAGCTCACGCCCACCAGCAGCGCCCCGACGAGCCCCGGCCCATTCGTCACGCCGATGGCGTCCACCTCGCCGAGCGCGCAGCGCGCGTCGGCGAGCGCGCGCCGCACGACGGGTGCGATCGCCGCGAGGTGCGCGCGCGACGCGATCTCGGGCACCACGCCACCGAAGATCGCGTGCACGTCCTGCGAGAGGATTACGAGCGAGTCGAGGGTGGCGTCGTCACCTCGCGACGAGATCACGGCAGCCGAAGTCTCGTCGCACGAGCTCTCGACGCCGAGGACGCGCACTGACGACACCTACGATCCGGGCTCGGCGAGCAGCTGGCGCAGGAGCGCCTTCTGCGGCTCCGCGCTCCAGTCCGTGGCCGCGATCACGCGCTTCCGGAGGACGCCGTCGCGCCCGATGATGAACGTCTCGGGGAATCCGGTCGCCTGGTAGTCGTCGCGGATCTTTCCGTCGGGCGCGTAGAGGATCTCGAACGTGAGTCCGAACTCCTTCCTGAAGTCGCGAATCGCGTCTTCCATGCCCGGATTGTCCACGCTCACGGCGACGATCTTCAGTCCTTTCGGGCCGAGTTCCTGCTGCAGCCTTTCAAGGCTCGGCATTTCGGAGCGGCACGGTCCGCACCACGTGGCCCACAGGTTCAGGAGCACCACCTGGCCCTTGTAGTCGGCGAGTGATTTCTCCCGGACGTTCGCGCCCGCGACCGTGGTCGCGGCGCGGAAAGGCGGTGCCGCGCTCCCCGCCTCGACCGGCGGGATGCCGCCGCCGATGACGTTCGTCGCGTAGAGCAGGCCGACGGCGCCCAGCGCGACGATACCGGCGGCAATCGCCCACTGCGCCTTCGACGTCAAGAAACCCTCATACCATCTCGGCGCACAGCGCACGCAATGCACGGACTTCCGCGGCGGGGTTCTTCGCGCCGAACACCGCGTTGCCGGCGACGAACGTGTCGGCCCCGGCGCGCCAACACGCGTTGATCGTCTCGCGGCTGATGCCGCCGTCCACCTCGAGCGCCGCCGAACTGCCGACGGCGTCGAGCAGGGCGCGCGCGCGCCGGATCTTGCCGAGTGCCTCCGGGATGAACGCCTGGCCGCCGAATCCCGGGTTCACGCTCATGATCAAGAGCAGGTCGAGATCGGTCGCGACCTCGCGGACCGAATCGAGCGATGTGCCCGGATTCATGACGGCGCCCGCCGCGCAGCCGAGCTCCTTGATGCGCATCAGCTGCCGGTGGAGGTGCGGCGCCGTCTCGACGTGGATCGTCATCACGCTCGCCCCGGCCTTCGCGAACGCGTCGAAGTACTTCTCCGGCTCGACGACCATCAGGTGCACGTCGAGCGGAAGCTTCGAAATCGAACGGCACGTCTCGATGACCTTGGCTCCAAAACTGAGGTTCGGAACGAAGACGCCGTCCATGACGTCCACGTGCAGCCAGTCGGCGCCGCCTTCCTCGACTTGCGCGATCTGGTCCTTGAGGCGCCCGAAGTCCGCCGCGAGCAGCGACGGCGCGATGCGTACTTTCTTCGCGAATGCGCGCGAAACCATCAGTCGGTCCTCCGGCGCATGCGCGCGGCGAACGCGCCGTCGGTTCCGTGGCGCTGGGGCAGGACGCGAAGGCGTCCCGCGTCGAGCACCGCGGCCGGCACCGCTCCCTCAGGCGGCGGCTCGAGCGTGAACTCCGGATGGCCCGCGAGGAAGGTTTCCACTTGCGCGTCGTTCTCCTCCGTTTCGAGGGAGCAGGTGCCGTACACCAGCAGCCCACCCGGCGCGACGGTCGAAGCCGCGGCGTGCAGGATCGATCGCTGTGTCGCGGCGAGGATCGCGATGTCGTTCGGCGTGAGGCGCCAGCGTGCGTCCGGGTGGCGCCGGAACGTGCCGGTGCCGGTGCATGGCGCGTCCACGAGCACCGCGTCGAGCGGCGCGATGGCGCCCGAGCGCGCGTCGCTCACCAGCGGGTGCACGTTGCTGAGCTCGAGCCGTGAGATCGTCTCGCGCAGACGGCCCAGGCGCGCGAGGGACGTATCGGCCGCGATGACGAATCGTGCGGTCCGCGCGAGCTCGACGGCCTTGCCGCCGGGGGCCGCGCACAGGTCCGCGACTCGCGCATCGATTGGGAACGACGCGTATTGAGTGACGAGCGTGGCCGCCGGATCCTGCACGAAGAACAGTCCCTGCTGGAACGCCCCGAGTTCGCGAAGCCCCACGCCCCCGCCGATCACGAGACTGTCGCGCACGAGCGGCGCATCCTCCACCACCACGCCCGACGCTTCGAGCATCGCCTCGAGCTGCTCGCGCACCACGCCGAACGGCCGGACGACGAGCGGAGCCTGATGATTGTTCGCCTCGAGCAGGGCGGCGGTTTCTTCCGCGCCCCACCGCGCCACCCACCGCGCGACGAGCCACCGCGGATGCGAGAACTTGAGCGCCAGCGCGGCCATGGGATCGGCTGGAATCTCCGGGCTGAGATCGTCCCGTTCGCGGTCGAGCCGGCGCAGCACGGCGTTCGCGAGCTTGCTCGCACCGATCCCGTGGCGCTGCTTCGCGAGTTCGACGGTCTGCGCGATGGCCGCATACGGCGGCACGCTCCCCATATGGAACAGCTGGTACGCGCCGAGCCGCAGCAGGTCGGTCAGGTCGGGATCGAGGCGCACGAGGCCGCCACGCACGCGCTCGCCGAGCAGGGCGTCGAGCCGGCTCCGGCAGCGCAGCATCCCATAGAGAAGCTCCTGGGTCCAGCGGCGGTCGCGCGCGTCCAGGCCGGCGGCCCGGCGATCGAACGCGGCGTCGAGAAGCGTGCCCGCGCGCAGGTCGGCGAGCGTCTCCGCCGCGGCGATTCTCGCGTCGGTCACGCCTGCTCGGGCGGCGGTTGCCGAATTGGGGCCGAAGGGCGTCATGGTCGTTAATGATAGCGTCCCGGCCAACCCCCCGGCCGGGCCGGAAGGGGCTCCCCGGAACCCCCGGCACCCAGGGTCCGTTACCGCGTGACGGGTCGAGACGTCTAGAGGGAGCAGAAGAACAGGCCCTGAGCTTTTGGCAGGGGGCCGTTTATTACCTGCTCGACGGTGCAGGATATTCGATTCCTTCGGCAGACCCATCAGCACGGAGTCCCGATGCTTGGCCGCAAACTCTCATCGAACCCAACGCTAATCGCCGCCGTGCTAGCGGTCGCTCTCATCGGCGGCTGCGACCGGGCGACGACCGCGCCTTCGAGTTCTGAAGGCAACTTCTTCGCGGCCCATCTCGTCGTGCAGAACGGAAACAACCAGAGCGGCCCGTCGATGGTCGCGCTGCCGCTGCCCGTGTCGGTGAAAGTGACGGACGCCGGCGGGGTAGCGGTCTCCGGGGCAGTGATATCGTTCACCGTGCGACAGGGCGGTGGCACCGTTTCCGCGGTCAACTCGGTCTCCGACGCCTCCGGCATCGCCACCAGCGTCTGGACGCTCGGGGCCTCGCTCGGTGCGCAGCAACTGGTCGCCTTGCTCAATCAGGGCGCGGATAGCGCCGTCTTCACGGCGGTCGCCACGAGCGGCTCGCCCGCGCAAATCCTGCTCATCAGCGGCAATGGTCAGGTCGGGCGTTCCGACCAGGTGTTGGCGAGTCCGCTCGTCGTCGAAGTGACCGATGCCGCCGGGAAACCGCTGGCCGGGGCTTCCGTCAAATTCACCCAGGGCGCCGCGAATCCGGACGGCTTCACCTCGGCCAACCCGGCCACCACCGGTGCTGACGGAATTGCGTCGGTAACGTGGACCCTCGACAAGAACACATCGAACACGACCGTGCCGATGTCCGTCGCCGCCAGTGTCGCGGGAGTGCCGGCCGCCGTCGTCACGTTCACGGCGACGTCGCGCCCGGAGTACCGTATCCAGCGCGTTACCACACCATTTCTGCAGGTCGACACCACGGGTGCGACGATTGGCGCTCCGGGCGACTACTTGGCGGGGGTACGTGACACGCTCAGGGTGCAGGTGTACGACCCGAGTGACACGACTGGCAGCTCGGGCGTACAGGGGGTCTCGGTCACGTGGGCAACCCAGGTTCAAACTGGGACCACAGACGGCCATCCCAACAATGCGACGACCGTAACGGATAACTTTGGATTCGCCAAGACGACCTGGGTTCTCCGTAGTGACGCTGGCGCTCCGATCCCGCCATCGAACGTCGCCAAACGCATGTTCGCCACTGCCACGTTCGCCACTGCCACGATTGGACAGGTCGAGTTCCAGGCCAAGGTAACCCCAGGTCGCATCTGCAGCGTCAACCAGGATCCCATTGCCGGGAGTCCGACGGTTGGGGCGAGTGTCAACGTCACCGCCACCGTCAAAGACTGCAATGGCTTCCCGGTTTCGGGCGACAGCGTCACGTTCACGCCGACGGCGGGAAGCGTCTCGCCCGGCGTCGTGATCTCGAACCTGTCCGGTCAGGTGTCCACGACCTGGACGTTGCCCGTCACTGTCGGACCGCAGAAGCTCTTTGCGACCGCCAGCGGGCAAGCGGACCCGTCGCCAAGCGTGCAGTCGGTGACGGTGACGCCGCTGCCGCCGGCGAGTGTGATCGCGACGAGTTCTCCCCCGGCACACGATGCCGTCGGGTTCCCTCAGTCGGTGACGTTCCAGGTCAAGGACACGGGGGGCAACGCGATGGTCGGCCAGCTCGTGACCTTCACCGTCACCGGCGGCCTTGGATCGGCCGCACCTGGGTCGGCCACGACCGATGCCTCCGGAAACGTGACTGTGCTCTGGACGCTCGGTCCTGCTGCGGGCGTGAACACGCTTACCGCGACAGTCGGTTCGATCACGAGCAGCCCGGTCACCATCACGACACCGTAAGCCCTACTCGAATCGGGCTCCGACTTGAACGCCGCGGCCGCGCACCCACTGCGCGGCCGCGAGCCGTTTCTGCCCGGCCGGATGCACGTCGCTGATGCGAACGGCGCCCTCGCCGCAGGCGACGAGCAGGCCGGAGTCGGCGGCCTCGAGCACTTCACCCACGGCGCCCGCGCGCTCCGGCACGTCCTGCGCCCCGAAGAAGCGCACCTCGAGCCCCTTGAGCGTCGTCCACCCGCCCGGCTTGGGGTCGTAGGCGCGGATCAGGCGCGCCACGCGGTCGCTGGGCGCGCTGAGCGGCAGCCGGGCGTCTTCCCGCACGATCTTGGCGGCGTAGGTCGCCAGCGCGTCATTCTGGGGCGTCGCGACGGCCTTGCCGACGCCTATCAGCACGAGCGCCTCGATCAGCGCCTCCGCGCCGAGCTCCGCGAGGCGCAGCTGAAGCTCACCCGCCGTCTCGTCGGCCTCGATCGGCGTGCGCAGGGCCAGGATCACCGGACCGGCATCGAGCGCGGGAACCATCTGCATGATGGTCACGCCCGTCTCCACCGCGCCGTCGCGGATCGCCGCCTGGATCGGCGCGGCGCCGCGATACTCCGGCAGCAGCGACGCGTGGATGTTCAGCGTGCCGAGCCGCGGCAGCTCGATGATCTCGCGCGGCAGGATGTGGCCGTAGGCGACGACGATCGAGATATCGGGCGCGAGCTCGCGCATCGCCGCCTCGAACTCCGGTCCGCGCGGCCGCTCCGGCTGCAGCACCGGAATCGATTCCGCGAGCGCAATCTTCTTCACGGGCGACGGATCGAGCGTCGATCTCGAACGGCCGCGCGGCTTGTCCGGCTGCGTCACGACGGCGACGACGTCGTGCCCCTCGCCGACCAGCGCGAGCAGGGGCGGCGTCGCAAACTCCGGTGTTCCAAAAAAGACTATGCGCATCTCTTCTCTTCTGCCGTCCGTCGTCCGTCGTCTGCCGTCTGCCGTCTGCCGTCTTCAAAGCTTTTCGTCGTCGTGCGCTTCGTCTTCGTCTTCGCCCGCGACGACGATCCGGATCAGGCCCGGATACTTCGGTTTCTCGTCTTCCCATTCGGCGAGCAGTTTCTGCCGCTTGAGGAAGCTCAGGTGATCGATGAACAGCTTGCCGTGCAGGTGGTCGATCTCGTGCTGAAGGCACACGCCCAGCAACTCAGTACCCACAACCGTGAACGTCTTGCCTTCGCGATCGAGCGCCTCGACCACGACGCGCGCCGAGCGCGTGACGTCGCCGTACAGCTCGGGGATCGAGAGGCAGCCTTCTTCCCACTTGATGGTCCCCTCGCGCTCGACGATCTCCGGATTGATGAGCACGAACCGCTCGCCGTGCACGTCCATGACCGTGAGCCGCTCCGTGCGGCCCACCTGCGGGGCGGCGAGGCCTACGCCGTGCGCGGCGGTCATCGTTTCGAACATGTCGTCGATGAGCTGCTGCAGCTCGGGCGCGAAGGTGTCGACGGGGCGGGTCTCCTCGCGGAGGACCGGATCGCCGAGGACGCGGATCGGGAGGACGCTCATGCGGCCGTGACGTCGCTCCCGCTGGACTTGATCACCTGGTGCACGCGGCCGCGATGGATCACCACCGTCGAGTCGCCTGACTTGATGGTGATGCGATCCTCGAGCGTCTTCACCGGAACGCCGTCCTTCAGCGATTCCTTGATGCGGATGATCTCGCCGACGAGCCCGCCGACGGTGACGATCTCGTCGCCTTTCCGCAGCGAGAACAGCGAGTTCTCCTGTTGTTTCCGCTGCTTCTGTTGCGGACGGATCATCAGGAAATAGAAGATCAGGCCGATCAGCGAGAACTGCAGGATCAGCTGCGGCCACGGACTGCCGGTGGCCGGTGCGGCTTGCGCGAACAGCGGAAGAATCGGGCTCATGACGGGTCAGGCTTGGAGTGGTATCGCGCGAGCCAGTCACGGCTCCACGCGTCGAAGGTCCCGGCGCGGATCGCCGCACGGGCGCGGCGCATCAGGGCGATGAGGAAATGTACATTGTGCAGGGAGAGAAGGCGCAGGGCGAGGATCTCCTCGCTGGTCACGAGGTGCCGAAGGTACGCCCTCGAGAAGCGCCGGCAGGCCGGGCACCCGCACGTATCGTCGAGCGGCCGGGGATCTTCCCGATGTGCGGCGTTGCGGAGGTTGATCCTCCCCATCGGGCTGAACGCGGCGGCGTTGCGTCCCATCCGTGTCGGTGCGACGCAATCGAACAGGTCCACGCCCCGGGCCACGCCTTCCACGAGATCTTCCGGGAAGCCGACGCCCATCAGGTAGCGCGGGCGGTCGCGCGGGATCGCGTCGTCGCACACTTCGAGCATCTCGTACATCGCGGGCTTTTCCTCCCCCACGCTGAGCCCGCCGATCGCGATGCCGTCCCAGGGCCCCGCGGATGAAATCTGCGCCGCGGCGGCGCGGCGCAGATCGGCATGGACCCCGCCCTGCACGATCGGGAAGAGCGTCTGCTTCGGCGCTCCGTCCATCGCGTGCAGCCGGTCGAATTCGTCGCGGCACCGCCCGAGCCAGCGCAGGCTGCGCTCGCTGGCGTCCTTCGCCGCGGCGTGCGCGCTCTGCCCGGGGATCACGTGATCGAACTGCATGATCACGTCGGCGCCGAGGTTCGTCTGGATCTGCATGACGCTTTCGGGCGAGAACGTCCGCGGCGATCCATCGATGTGCGACTTGAACTCGACGCCGTCCTCCGTGACGCTGTTGAGCGACGCGAGCGAGAATACCTGGAATCCGCCGGAGTCGGTGAGGATCGGGCCGTCCCACGCCATGAAGCGGTGCAGTCCGCCCATGCGTTTCACGAGCCCGTCGCCGGGCCGCAAATGCAGGTGATAGGCGTTCGCGAGGATAACCTGGGCGTGCATCCGGCGCAGGTCGTCGGGATCGAGTGCCTTCACGGTCGCGAGCGTGCCCACCGGCATGAACACCGGCGTCTCGACCGCACCGCGCGGCGTGTGGAAGACGCCGGCGCGCGCGCGGCCCTGTTGAGCGGTGATGTCGAAGGAGAAGGTCACAGGATGAGCATCGCGTCGCCGTACGAGTAGAACCGGTACTGCTCCTTCACCGCCTGCGCGTACGCCTCGCGCATGAGAGCGAGTCCGGCGAAGGCCGAGACGAGCATGAACAGGGTGGAGCGGGGAAGATGAAAGTTGGTGACGAGATGGTCCACCGAGCGGATTTCATATGGCGGGTGGATGAAGATGCGCGTCTCGCCCTCGCCCGCGCGCACGAGACCCGCCGGGTCCACGACGCTCTCGAGCGTGCGCACCGTGGTCGTGCCGACCGCCCAGACTTTCGCGCCCGCGCTTCGCGTGTCGTTCACCGCGGCCGCCGTCTGCGCGCTCACGCGATACCACTCCTCGTGCATCGTGTGCGCGCCCAGCTCCTCGGCCTCGACCGGCTTGAACGTGCCCGCCCCGACGTGCAGCAGCACATCGGCCCGGCGCACGCCTTTCGCCGCGAGCGCGGCGAGGAGCTGCGGCGTGAAATGCAGCCCGGCGGTCGGCGCCGCCACCGAGCCGTTCTCCTTCGCGTACACCGTCTGGTAGCGCTCGGCATCGGCCGGGCGGTCGGCCCGTTGGATGTACGGCGGGAGCGGCACGTGGCCGTGGCGCTCGATCGCGTCGGCGACGCTCAAGAAGCCGTTCGCCGTGAGTTGAATGATGCGCGTGCGCCGCTCGGTGGTCTCGAGTATCGTCGCGTCGAACCCGGGCGCGATGTGAACGACTCGCCCCGGCTTCAGCTTGCCGCCGGGATGCACCATCGCTTCCCAGCGATCGTGCATTCCGGCGCCGAGAGGCCTGAGCAGCAGGATTTCCGCGGCTGCCCCGGAATCGCGCGTGCCAAGCAGCCGCGCGCGGAACACGCGCGTCGTGTTGAGCACGAGCAGGTCGTTCGCGGGGATGAGCCCGGCGACGTCACGGAACTGGCGGTGCGAGATGGCGCCGGTCGCGCGATCCACGACCATCAGGCGGCTCTCGTCGCGGCGTTCCGACGGTTCCTGCGCGATCAGCGCGGCGGGAAGTTCGAACGCGAAGTCGGAGGTTTTCAGCAGCGGGCTGGTGCCTTCCTGGGAGGTCAGAAAAGGTCCGGCTGCTTCTGCGCGGGCGGCGGATATCCGAGGTGGCGATACGCCTGCGCGCTCGCGACCCGGCCGCGCGATGTGCGCTGGAGCAGGCCGTTCTGCACGAGGAACGGCTCGTACACTTCCTCGATCGTGTTCGAGTCCTCACCCAGCGCGGCGGCGACGGACTCGAGCCCCACGGGCCCGCCCTCGAACATCTCGATGATCGTGCGCAGGATCCGCGCGTCCATCTCGTCGAGGCCGAACTCGTCCACGTCGAGCAGCGCGAGCGCGTCGCGCGCGACGGCCTTGGTGATCACGCCGTCCGCGCGCACCTGGGCGAAGTCGCGCACGCGGCGCAGCAGCCGGTTCGCGATGCGCGGCGTGCCGCGCGAGCGGCGGGCGATTTCGCGTGCACCGTCGTCGTGCAGTTCGACCGCGATCACTTCCGCCGTGCGGCGCACGATCGTCTCGATCTCGTCCGCCGGGTAGAAGTCGAGCCGCATGGTCAGGCCGAAGCGCGCGCGCAGCGGCGGCGTGAGCAGGCCGTAGCGTGTGGTGGCGCCCACGAGCGTGAACCTCTCGATCGCCATCGTCACCGTCTGCGCGTTCGGCCCGTCACTCAGGCGGATGTCGATCTTGTAGTCCTCCATCGCGGGATAGAGGAACTCCTCGATGATCGGACGAAGGCGGTGAATTTCGTCGATGAACAGGATGTCGCCCGCGCGCAGGTTCGTGAGCGTGCCCACGAGGTCGCCGGGCTTCTCGAGGGCGGGCCCGCTGGTCGTGCGGATGTTCACGCCGAGCTCTCGCGCCATCAGCTCGGCGAGCGTCGTCTTGCCGAGTCCCGGCGGGCCATGAAAGAGCGTGTGGTCGAGCGGCTCGCGGCGCCCGAGCGCGGCCTGGATCGCGATGTCGAGCGAGTCCTTCACCTTCGCCTGCCCGATGAATTCCGCGAGCGCCTTCGGGCGGAGCGAGAGTTCGACGACGGACTCTTCGCTCAGGACTTCCGGAGTCGTGATTTCGGCGCGGGACATAAGGGCAAACTTAGCGCTTCTGCAGCACGGCGAGCGCCGCGCGGATCACGTCGGCGGTCGCTCCTCGCGCGCTTGTGTGCTCGAGCGCGCTCCGCACGGCCTTCTCCGCGTCGTTCGAGGCATAGCCGAGCGCGACCAGTGCGCGCACGGCGTCGGCGGCTACGCCCTCCTGCTTCGTCGGCGCGCCCGCGGACGATTCGGCGCCGACGAAATCCTTCATCTTGTCGCCGAGCTCCACGCAAAGCCGTTCGGCGATCTTCTTGCCGACGCGCGGCACGCCCTGCAGCGTGCCGAGGTCGCGATCGCGGATCGCGCGCACCAGGCGCCCGCTTCCGAGCGCGGAGATCAGGCCGAGCGCGAGGGCGGGGCCCACGCCGCTCGCGGCGAGGAGCGTGTGAAAGAGCGCGCGGTCTTCCGCGCTGCCGAATCCGAATAGCTGCCAGCCGTCTTCCTTCACGACGAGCGCCGTGTGCAGCGTGACCTCCTCGCCGATGCGCGGCAGCGACTCGAGCACGCTCAGCGGAATGAGCAATTCGTATCCCACGCCGCCGGCGGTCATGATCTCGATGCGATCGATGCCCTTCGCGACGAGCGCCCCCTTGAGGCGAGCGATCATCCGGCGATCCGCAGGTGGAGCTTCGCCGTTCCCGCGGACATCACGCAGGTGAGCGCGCACGCGACGCCGTCCGCCGCGTCGGCGGGCTGCGGCGCGCTCTTGAGGCGCAGCAGGCGGGCGACCATGAACTGCACCTGCTCTTTCGTGGCGGCGCCGCGTCCGACGACGGTCTTCTTGATGAGTGCCGGCGCGTACTCGTGGATGGTCACGCCGGCGCGGGCACCGGCGAGCAGCACGACGCCGCGCGCATGTCCGAGCACGACGGTCGTGCGCACATTGCGCGCGTAGAACACGTCTTCGACGGCGAGGGCGTCGGGATGGTGGCGTTCGATGAGTTCGGTCACGCCTTCGAAAATGTCCTGGAGGCGCGAGGCGAGGGGGGCGCGGGGCGATGTCCTTATCACTCCACACTCGACAAGGCGCATGGCGCCTTGTCGAACAATTTCGTTCTGCCGCGGGGCGCCATGGGCGCCCTTCGCGACTAGTCCAGCGCGATCCTCGATTGACGTGCAGACAACGCCGTACCCCGTGATCGCCGTACCCGGATCGATCCCGAGGACGATCACCGGCCGCGCATGTGTGCAGGCGGAAGGATCACGCCTGCGCCATCGCCGAAATGTCCATGTCGAAGTTCGCGTCGACCTTCTGCACGTCGTCGAGTTCTTCGAGGGCCTCGATGAGCTTGAGCAGCGCCTCGGCGTTCGCCCCTTCGACGCGCACCGTGCTCTTTGGAATCCAAGCGAACTCGGCCGAGTTCGCCTTGAGCCCGGCCTTCGCGAGCGCCTGACTGACCGAGTGCAGGTCGGCCGGCGCGGTGGTGATGACGAACACGTCCTCATCCTTGACGAAATCTTCGGCGCCGGCCTCGAGTGCCTTTTCCATCGAGGCATCTTCGTCGAGCGCTCCCGCGGGGACGACGATCTGTCCCTTGCGGTCGAACATGAACGCCACGGAATTCGTCGCCCCGAAATTCCCGCCCAGGCGCGAAAGCTTCGCGCGCACTTCTGCCACCGTGCGCGTGGGATTGTCGGTCAGCGCCTGGACCATGATCGCGACGCCGCCGGGACCGTACGCTTCGTACACGACCTCGACGTAGTCCACGCCCTCGAGCTCGCCGATGCCCTTGAGCACTGCGCGCTCGATGTTTTCCTTCGGCATCGACTGCGCTTTTGCGTTGTCGATCGCCGTGCGCAACCGCGGATTGCCGTCCGGATCGCCGCCGCCAAACTTGGCGGCGACGTTGATCTCACGGATCAGCTTGGTGAAGAGCGCGCCGCGCTTCTTGTCGGTCGCGGCTTTGTAATGCTTGATCTGCTTCCATTTGCTGTGGCCGGCCATG
>Ga0207932_1000234_pt1 | contig 18793 bp, 13 predicted proteins | sample NGESurdeep092012_FD_184480 | JGI IMG/M metagenome (GOLD analysis project Ga0207932, IMG submission 184480) | Arctic peat soil microbial communities from Barrow, Alaska - NGEE Surface sample 415-2 deep-092012 (SPAdes) | ecosystem: Environmental > Terrestrial > Soil > Wetlands > Peat ...
GGAGTTTTGTTGGCCCTGATGAAACGAATGATTTGTTCGGGACTGACAGTTTGACGGTTATCAAAGCGTTCAAGATTCGGCCAATGAAGACCGAAAGACCGGATTGTGCCATGACTGCCAAACTCAATCGAGAAGCCCTCGCTTTCAGCTTGAAAATCCACCCCGTCAATTTTTCGAACGAGGGTAATCGCTCGCCCACAGACATAGTCGTTGGTCGCCAGCCCGCCTTTGCCGTCGTATTCACACCCACTGTTTTGTATTCCTCCTTGCGATAATTGCGCACGGTCAATGCCCAGTTGAGCAACGCAGTCCCACGCGCGCTTCGCAATCATCTCATCACTTGGCATGGCCTCGGAGGAACCAGCAGCATGATTCCGCATTGTGAACTGTATCACCCCAGCATCAGGCAGAATGCAAAACGCACCAGCGAGGGGATCATCGCCCTTGCGATTATGATCCCAAAGAATTATTTGGTTGGTCGAAGGCTGCGGAAATCCCTTGCTCTGAAATGAAGCCAGCACCACTGCATTGGAAATTACCGGCGCGGTAAATGAGTTGGGAAGAATTTTATAAACCCAAAGATTTTTGGGCAGGGTGCTGGTCGGTGCTTTCCAGATGATTTGGGCATTCGTGGACAAATGCGGTGAAATGTCTTCAATCGCGATTGGTGCGGCGGAAGAAGTTAAGGCCGCCGCCAGAATCGCCACCAAGATTGGCAAGGTTTTCATAAAAGTGTTTACGATGATATCAAAAGTTGCCTTCAACTCAACCGCGATTCGCGACTTCGAGCCGCGAATATAAATCCCTCGATAAGATTTGCCGCTGACAACATTGCGCGGCATTTGCTCTCTCACACGCCACGGCTTTTACCCCAGCTACTTTTACCAATTGAACCATCCGAGCGTTTATGCTGCCGGTTCGGCCTGTCGTGCAGCCCGCTGTTCGTAATCCTCCAGTGACGGAATTTTCATCAATGCCCGTTTCGCGTAGGCGCGATGCACCGCCTTGCTGTTGTGCCCCAAAGCCTCCTGCGCAAACCGTTCCGGGTAGCCAACGGTCTTGGCCCGTTCCGCCCAGGCGTAGCGGTAGCTGTGCAATGTCACACCGTGAATGCTCAGTTGCCGGCAACGTGATCTAAACTCCGTGGCTCGGTCACCGGCACGCACGCGGGACAGATACGGAAACAACACGCCTTCGGCGGGCAGGTCTTTGAATAGGTTTAATGCTTCCGTGCCCAAGTGAACAATGACGGGCACGCCGGTTTTTTTGCGGAAGAAACTCACGGTGCCGTTCGTCCAGTCCACGTCCTCGCCTTTCAAATTGGCAATGTCGCCCTGGCTCGCGCCCAAGTGCCAGCACAACTGGTAAAGGGCTTTCCGTTCGGGGTTCACCTCGGCGGCGATGATCCGCTGGTGTTCCTCCTGCGTGATGGCGCGTTTGTCTTTGAACCGGACAGCGGGCCATTGGCGTTTGGGAATCAACGGCCACGGCAGCCAGTTCATGTCCACGCAGAAGTTGTGCAACCGCCGGAGAAAAACATTCGTGGACACCTTGCCCGTTTGCAGCACTTTCAAAAGCAGTTCGCCGGGCGTCTCGATGATGATTCTCGGCATCAAGGGCGCGAACGCCTTGTCTCTGGCCGCTGTCTGCCAGCGTTGCTGATTGGCTCCCTGCTTGGTGTTGGTGAGGGATTCAATGGCCTGTTGCCAGGTGCGTGTGGCGATGCCGTTGTCGGTGCCGGCCAGATACGCTTTGGCGATTTGCAGGTTGAGCACGGGCTGGCGTTCGGCGTTGTTCCTGGCCTCGACAATTTGTTGCGCGGCCTCGGCGTTGGTGGTGCGCAGGCTGGTGCGTTTGCCGGTGGTGGTGTCCACGCAATAAAACGTGTCTCCCCGAATGCCTCGACGAGTTAAGCGGTAACGTGTCTTCATATTTTTCACGCAACCGCGAGGATAAATGAAGCCGGTTCCGAAGAGTTAGCGAGTAGTGGGCGAGTTATCGCCGGTTACGCTTGGTTCTTACGGAGTAGTAAATATGGTGTCCGTTTTGCTGTCCGTTGCGGACCCCTCGGCTCCTTTGTCCTTGCTGCAAAGACAGTTAAGACTGGAGGCGAGGGTCGGAATCGAACCCCAAATAAAAACCTCCCCCGTTTGGAGGAGGCGTGATTTCAATATTCTTCCGGCAGTAATACCGTCGTTGCTGAACGGTTAGCTTCCGTGATGAGCTAGAATTTCGTGCCATTGGTGGCGCGATACGCAGAGAGAATCCGCGTCCCTTCCACCAAGGCACGGTCGTTGAGCAGTTTATCCTCGGCACAAACATCGCCCCAATCGCCGCCGACATGCCGCTGTAAACTTACACCAAGCTTGGCAGCGAGGACGCCTTTAGCTGTTTTATTGCGTAGGCAATAAGAGATGAGGATGCTGCACGAAGGTGGCGAATCCACCCTTATGGCCTTGATCACCAGATGGCAAAAAGGGTTCAGAAACCACCCCTTCCGCCAGTTTGTTTCTGGCCTTCCCGCCGCCGGTCGACTTGCATCTTGTAAAGATTGCCTCCCATTTTATCATCGCCGCATGAAATCACGGGATTGCGCATGGCTGGTTTTGGGTTTGTTTTTCTGTTCGGGTGCGACGGCGCTCGTTTACGAAGTCATTTGGTCAAAGTTCCTCTCGCAGATGTTCGGCAGCACGATTTATGCACAAACCGTCGTGCTGGCTGCTTTCATGGGAGGACTGGCCATTGGCAACTGGGTTTTCGGGAGTTGGGCGGGCCGGTTGCAACAACCCGTCCGGGCCTATGGTTGTCTTGAAATCATCATCGGCATTTACGCGTTTTCCTTTCCGATGTTTGACCGGCTGGCTGACCGCGTCTTTGTCGCCGTTGGCACCGGCATTGCCCAACACACCGGTCTGCTCCTGGCACTCAAGGGCACATTAAGCGTCATGCTGTTGCTGGGGCCGACCATCCTGATGGGCGGCACGTTGCCCTTGCTGGCAACGTGGTTGCAACATTTCTTCCCGGATGCCGGCCGTTATTCGGCCCGCTTTTACTCGGTGAACAGCCTGGGCGCGGTGGCCGGTGCGGGGCTCGCCGGTTTCTGGCTCGTCCAAAATCTCGGCATGATTTCGGCGCTGCAAATGACGGCGCTGGTGAACGTGACGATCGGTGCGGCGGCCATCCTGCTCAGCCGCCAGTTTCAAAGACACCCGCACCCGGACGGGTCCGCGCCGGCAGCCGAACCGGAAGTCACCCTGCCGGGAACGTTACGTTGGGCGGGGGCCATCGTTGCCCTGACCGGCGCGGTTTCAATGGGACTCGAGGTGCTGGCCTCGCGTTCGCTGGCCATGATCTTTGGTTCCTCCCTCCAATCGTTTGCCTTGGTGTTGATGGCCTTTATTCTGGGAATCGGTTTGGGCAGCGCGTGGATTGCCTCGCCGCGCCGCCGCGAGCATTCAAGTGAGAAGACAATCGTCCTGTTGTTATGTCTGGCGGCGGTGTGGGTGACATTGCTGGTATTCAACATCGAACGATGGGTGGATGTTTATCGAATCGCTCGCACCGGTTTGGGCCGGACCAGTATGGGCTACATATATCATGAATTGTTGTCGGCCGGGATTTCGCTTCTAATCTTTGGTCTGCCGGCAGCGTGCATCGGCGCGGTTTTGCCTTTGATGATCCGGGCCGTGTCGCATGAGGGTGCGCCGCTGGGCTTGAAAGTCGGCACCTTGCTCACCTGGAACACACTTGGCGCCGTCGCGGGCACCTTATTGTGCGGTTTCGTGCTGATGCCGGTGGTGGGTTTGCGCAACGCTTTCGGCGTGCTGGCATTGACCCTCGCCCTGGCGGCAGCAGCCCTTGCGTGGCGATGCAAATGGCACATCGGCGCTGGTGCGGCGGCCGGCGTGACCGTGTTTGCCATCAGCCTGTTTATTTTCAGCAATGAGGGTTGGCGGAATGTAATCAGTTCCGGGGCTTTTCGCTCACGGGAGCTTGAATTTGATCCCACCACCATGTCTTTACGGAAACAACACAACCAAATTCTTTTTTATGAGGACGGGCCGGATGCCACGGTCACAGTGGATCAGGGGGATGGCGTGGGCTCTCCGGCAGAACGCGGCATACGAGTCAATGGCAAGCCGGACGCTTCGACCCGCAGCGACCTTAGCACGCAATTGTTGGTGGCGCATTTGCCAATGCTGGCCCGGCCTGGAGCAAAGAATGTTTTTATTTTTGGCCTTGGCTCAGGCATATCGGCCGGAGCATTGCTCTCTTATCCACTTGAAAGAATTACGGTGGCTGAAAATTGCGCGCCGGTCATCCGCGCTTCCCGGTATTTTACGAACTGGAACCGCTATGTGCTCGAAGACACACGCGTGCGTCTTTGGCGGGAGGATGCACGCACCGTGCTCAAACTCAACCCCCAGCTTTACGATGTGATCGTCGCGCAGCCTTCAAATCCGTGGACGGTTGGCATTGGCAGTGTGTTCAGCCGTGAATTTTACGAACTCTCCGCCCGCCGGCTGAAACCCGGTGGCATCATGGCCCAGTGGTTTCATGTCTATGAAATGCACGACGGTATTGTCAGCCTGGTTCTGCGCACGTTCAGCTCAGTGTTTCCTTATGTTGAAATCTGGGACCCCGGCGGCGGTGACATCGTGATGCTCGGTTCCCTGCAACCGTGGCAGGCAGGCCCGGAGGTTTTCCGGCAAAGCTTCGGGTTCACGGGTGTGAGATCGGACCTCGATTCCATCGGCATCCATTCTCCTGAAGCACTGCTGGCGCGACAACTGGCGTCGCAACGCACGGCTTTCGCGATCGCCGGTGACGGCCCTATTCAAAGCGACCTTTTTCCCGTGCTGGAATACGCTGCGCCCCGCGCGTTTTATGTCGGCGTCAACGCCAAAGTGTTCGAGCGCTTCGACGAGCGGACGCGCCAGCAGGCAGTTGCGCCGCCCGATAAACTCACCACCCTCCACTCATTGACCGTGACGGATGTGCGCTCCGTCTTTTTCCCATTTTCCACGGTCAACAGGGAACTGTTGGACAGCTTGCTGGGGCGGGAGGCGGGTGCGAATGTGCCGTGTGTGTTCAAGACGAATGCGCCACCTGCAATGTCTGAAGGCTCGGATGAAAGCGCCGCGACCTTAAGCCGGGCGGTGGCCGCTCTTCACTCCGGTGATTGGAAGCAAGCCGGGCAACTGGCTGCACTTGCCCTGCAGCAGAATCCAACTAATTCACAAGCTGCATACGTGACACGTATAATTGATCGAGAACAACAATTGCAGCCGGCGGCTGACAGCCATTCGGCGCGTTGAGCGTGAATGAGCTGACGGCCGGACAAACCCCTTGAATCAACCACCGCCGTTTCAACTCCCGGTGGAGGTTCGACAAAACCGCCTCGTGTGATAAAATCTCACTGCGAGAGAAAAATGGAGACACGCCAGACAATTCCATCCGCCACTCCGGAAATTTCCGCCACAATGGAACTTTCCATCGGCGGCATGAATTGCAACAACTGCGCGCGGCACGTCACCGAGGCGATTCAAAGTGTGTCCGGCGTGCGCAGCGCAACAGTGATTTTGGATGCCGGACGCGCATCGGTGCGCTGGAATTCCGGCGCCGAGCAAAACGTTTCCGCTGTCATCGAGGCCGTTCAGAAAGCCGGTTACACGGCGAAGGAAATCCAGGCCGACGCTTCCGCTGGCTGCGAAACCAGACACGCAAGCTGGCAAATCAATCTCTGGCTCGGCGTCGCCGTTACCACCGCGTTGATGGTTGGCGAATGGGGATTTGGCCTGGGCATGAAACCGTGGTTTCAATGGCTTTCCTTTGCGCTGGCCGGCGCGGTCCAAATTTTTGCCGGGGGGAAATTTTACCGCGGCGCGTGGAACCAGCTCAAAATCGGCAACTCGAACATGGACACGCTCGTCGCTCTTGGTTCCACGACCGCGTTTGGCTACAGCGCGTGGGCGTTGCTGGGTGGTGTGGGCGGCCATGTTTATTTCATGGAAGCCGCCGCCATCATCACGCTCATCAGCTTGGGCCACTGGCTGGAAGCCCGCGTGAGCGCCCGCGCGTCGGGCGCATTGGAAAAATTGCTGAATCTCGCGCCACAAACCGCGCGGCGGATGGTTCAAGCGCGTAGCAGCCGACGTGAGGAGGCTCTGACTTTAAAATCCGAAATCAATTGGAGCCTCCTTACGTCGGCTGCTACAGATGAAAAGGAAGTTCCCGTTGCCGAATTAAAAATCAACGATTGGGTTGCATTGCGCCCCGGGGACCGCGTGCCGGTGGACGGCGTGGTGACCGAAGGCGATTCCGCCGTGGACGAGGCGATGCTCACCGGCGAATCCACGCCCGTGGATAAATCCGCGCGCAACGAACTTTACGCCGGCACGGTGAATTTGAACGGCCGGCTCGTCATGCGCGTGACCGCCACCGGCGAATCCACCGCACTCGCGCACATCATCGCCGCCGTGCAACGCGCCCAAACCAGCCGCGCCGACATCCAGCGCCTTGGCGACCGCGTGAGCAGCGTCTTCGTGCCGGTCGTCGTTGCCATTGCCATCGCCGCCGCACTTTGGTGGGGACTCGCGCCGGAATCGGCCAAACACGTTCACGATTTGCTCGCGCCATTTCTCTGGCCCGCGATGACTCCGACCGGCGCGGCAACGGCGTTCATCATCGCGGCGGCGGTTTTAATTGTCGCGTGCCCGTGCGCGATGGGTTTGGCGACCCCGGCGGCCATCATGGCCGGCGCCAACACCGCAGCACGACGGGGGATTTTGATTCGCGACGGCGTGGCGCTTGAAAAAGCGGGAAAAGTCACCGCGGTTATTTTCGACAAAACCGGCACGCTGACCGTTGGCAAACCGGAGGTGGCCGAGATTTGGCAAGGTAGCACAGGCGTCCCGCCTGTCTGGAATATGGAAGCAAAAGCAGGCGCGACGCCTGCGCTACTTTTAGCCGCTTCGCTGGCACGTTCCTCGACCCATCCCATCAGCCAAGCGATTGCGAAATTGGAACCGGAGGGTGGAGTTTCACGCCGCCCTGACTTGAAGGACTGGCGGGAAATTCGCGGCGCGGGCGTCGAAGCAAAGGTCCAACCCTCAACTGAACCGCGTGAGACGGAGTCTTTTACGCGGCTCAACTCTCAACTCTCAACCGCTCGACTGGGTTCGTTGCGCTGGCTCAAGGAGTCAGGCGTGGATTTTGCGGCGGGCGAAAAGTTCATTGCCGAATGGTCAGGACAGGGCGCGACGATCGTCGGTTTGGCCGTTGACCAATCACTTGCCGGTTTGTTCGCCGTCAAAGACACCGTAAAACCGGGCGCGCGCGACGTGGTTGAAAAACTGCAGCGGCAGAATTTGAAGACGTTTTTGCTGACGGGTGACAACGCGCTGACGGCAGCCAGCATCGCGCGGGAAGTTGGCATCGAAAGTAAAAATGTGTTTGCCGAAGTGCGACCGGAGCAAAAGGCGGACTTCGTGAAAAAACTTCAGGCGCAAGGCGAGCGCGTGGCGTTCGTCGGCGACGGCATCAATGATGCGCCGGCGCTGGAGCAGGCCGACCTCGGCATCGCCGTCAGCCGCGCCAGCGACCTCGCGCGCGAGGCGGCGGACATCATTTTGCTCAAGTCGGAAATCGAAGCGGTGCCGGAGGCGCTCGGCCTGGCACGGGCGACGTTGCGGACGATCAAACAAAATCTGTTCTGGGCATTTTTTTACAACGCGCTCGGTGTGCCGCTGGCCGCGCTGGGATTCATCAGCCCGATTTTGTGCGCGGCGGCAATGGGCGTATCGGACTTGATTGTGATTGGCAACGCGCTGCGATTGTTGCGCTGGCGAAGTTAGAAATCAAAGAACGGCGGGCGTAGCAACGTGCTTCCGGCATCTTGCCGGAAGATCTGACTCCTTTGAGCGGGTTCGCCCTGCCAGCAAGATGCTGGCAGCACGTTTATTCATCGCCGTTGCCGGATTCAGCCTTGCGTTCTCAGCGGCGGGGTGAGCGTTCGGGCAGACTCGTGTCCACCTTGGCGTAATAAGTTTCCTCGCCGAACCGCGCGTCGGCTTCCTGCTGCAATTTCTGCGACGGCATGACGCTGAATCGTTCGTTCGTTTCCACGAAGATGACCTCGCCGCCCGGACGCATGAAACAGAGCAGCAACGGGCATTTGCCGGGATGCGCCGCCACCAGTTCGCGCACGGATTCCAATTGCTCCGGTTTCAGGTGCGCGGTATGCAGCCGCAGATGGACCTGCCGGGTGAATTTTTTCGGCGCGTCCTCCAGCGGCATGATTTCCTGCGGAAAAATTTTCGGGCGGTCATCGCCGTTGTTCACTTCACCGATGACGAGGATGGCTTTGTTGGGTGTGAGCAATTCGCGGTATTTGTCGTAGTTCTCGTTCATGCAAAGAATCTGCACCGAGCCTTCGAGGTCTTCGAGCGTGACCATCGAGTAAGGCTTGCCGCTCTTCTTCGACACGCCGTTTTGCACCGCTGCGATCAATCCGCCGATGCGCGTCAGGCTGCGATTCGGCAGCTCCGCGAGCTTCGCCGTGTTCGTTAGCGCGTATTTCTCCAGAATCGGCGCGAAGGGCGTCAGCGGATGGCCGGTGACGTAAAATCCCAGCAACTCTTTTTCGTGCGCGAGCAGTTCGTGCTGCGGCCATTCGGGCAGGTTGCTGATGGATTCCGGCATCGGCGGCGCTTTTTCCTCCAGCGCGCCGAAGAGCGAACTTTGTCCGCGCTGGCGATCAGCGGCGATGCTTGCGGCGCGGCCCAAAGTGCGTTCGATTTGTGCGCAAAGCGTGGCGCGCGTCTGCCCAAAACCGTCGCAAGCGCCGGATTTGATGAGCGCTTCAAGAATTTTCCGGTTCACGGTGCGGCCGTCCACGCGCTCGCACAGATCCGAAAGCGAAGTGAATTTTCCGCGTTCATTTCGCGCCTTGAGAATCGTTTCCACCGCGACTTCGCCCACGCCCTTGATGGCCGCGAGACCAAAGCGAATTCCTTGACGTAGCGCAGCCGTCCCGGCTGCATCCGAACCTGCAGGCGAGACGCCTGCGCTACGTTCCGCCGGCGCGAAATGGACCTGGCTTTCATTCACATCCGGCTGCAAAACCTCGATGCCGAACTCGCGCGCCTCGTTGATGTACTGGCTCAACTTGGCGGTGTCCGCCATGTCGTTCGTCATCATCGCGCAGAAAAATTCGACCGGATAATTGGCCTTCAGATACGCGGTTTGATACGCAACAATGGCGTAGGCGGCGGCGTGCGATTTGTTGAAACCGTAGCCGGCGAACTTTTCGAGCAAATCGAAGATCTCGTTCGCCTTTTTTTCGGGGATCTGGTTTTTCTCCCTGCAACCTTTGACGAAAATGGCGCGTTGTTTGGCCATTTCCTCCCGCTTTTTTTTACCCATGGCGCGCCGGAGCAAATCCGCGCCGCCGAGCGTGTAACCGGCCAGCACCTGCGCGGCCTGCATCACCTGTTCCTGGTAAATCAAAATCCCGTACGTCTCGCGCGCAATCGGCTCGAGCAACGGATGTTCGTATTCGATTTTCATCTCACCGTGACGGCGTTTGATGAATTCAGGAATCAGCTCCATCGGGCCGGGGCGATAAAGCGCGACCAGCGCCGTGATGTGTTCGACGGAACTGATTTGAAATTTGCGGCACAAATCGCGCATCCCGCCGGATTCCAATTGGAATACGCCGAGCGTTTCCGCGCGATTGAGCAGGTCGTAGGTTTTTTGGTCATCGAGCGGCAGATTATCAATCGGCACTTCGATGCCGTGCGTGCGCCTGACCATTTCGCACGTGTTGCGGATGACCGTGAGCGTCTTCAGCCCGAGAAAATCCATCTTCAGCAGGCCGAGGTCGCCGACGGGATTCATCGCGTATTGCGTGACGAGCGTGCCGCTGTCGTCCTGCTTAAGCGGCAGCAAGTTCACCAGCGGCTGGTCGCCAATGACGACGCCGGCGGCGTGGACGGAGGCGTTGCGCGTGATGTCTTCGAGAATGAGCGCGGTGTCAATCAACTCGCGCGTGACCTCCTCGCCCTCGTAAGCCTCCTTGAATTCCGGTGATTGTTTGAGCGCCTTCGTCAGATCCATTTTCAGATCGAATGGAATCATCTTGGCCAGCCGGTCGCACTCGCCGTAGCTCAAACCCATCACCCGACCCACATCGCGCACGACGGATTTCGCGCCCATCGTGCCGAACGTGATGATTTGCGCGACGGAATCGCGGCCGTATTTCTCGCGGACATATTCGATCACATCGGCGCGCCGGTCGTCGGCAAAATCAATGTCAATATCGGGCGGGTTGACACGCTCGGGATTAAGGAACCGTTCAAACAGCAGGCCGTAGCGGATCGGGTCCACGTTGGAAATCTCCAGCAGGTAGGTGACAATCGAACCGGCGGCGGAACCGCGCGCCACACAGGCAATGCCGTGTTCGTGACCGTAACGGATGAAATCGCCGACGATGAGAAAGTAACTGATGAAACCGGTTTTCTCGATGACCGTGAGTTCGAGTTTCAACCGGTCCATCACGGCTTTGATGGCAGCAGCGACGGCGGGGTCGTTCAACGTAGCGCAGGCGTCTCGCCTGCCCTCCGCCTCGGAAAGATTTTCTTTCGTGCCTTCAGCGCCGGACAGCCGGGACGGCTGCGCTACATAAGTCGGCAGACGTTGCGGATCATCAATTCCCTCAACGACAAATTCCTTCCCCTCGGCCCTGGCGTGAATCGTGTAGCGCCGGAGCAATCCTTCCGCGATCAGTTTGTGCAAATAACCTTCGCGCGTGAAATGTTCCGGCGGCGCAAAAACCGGGAAATGCAGTTTGCCAAACTCGATCTCCAGGTTGCACTTCTCGGCGACTTCGAGTGTGTTTTTCACCGCGTCGGGTGTGTCGGCGAAGCGCGCCTTCATTTCCTCCGCCGTGCGCAGGTAAAACTGCTCCGGCTCGTAGCGCATCCGTTTCGTGTCGGCAAGTTGCGTCTGCGTGCCGATGCAAATCAGGCAGTCGTGCGCGTGCGAATGGCTTTTCTCGATGTAATGAACGTCATTCGTCGCAACGAGTTTGAGGCCGAATTCCTTCGCCCACTGGATCAAATGCCGGTTGACCTTGGCCTGCTCCGCGATGCCGTGGTTTTGCAGTTCGAGGTAAAAATTCTCCGGGCCGAGCGTCTGCTTGAACCAATCCACCGCGTCGCGCGCCTTGTCCAACTGATCTTTGAGGATCCAATCCGGGATTTCGCTCGCGAGACAGCCGGACATGGCGATCAAGCCTTCCTTGTGCGTGGCCAGGATTTCCTTGTCAATGCGCGGCTTGTAATAATAGCCCTCCAGATGCGCGGCGGTGGTAAGCTGGATGAGATTTTTGTAGCCGGTCGCGTCCTTCGCCAGCAGTCCGAGATGATGATACACGTCGCGTCCGCCACTGCTGGTTTTCTTGTCCCGCCGGCTGCCCGGCGCGACATAAACCTCGCAGCCGATGATGGGCTTGATTCCTTTTTCGCGCGCGGCCTGGTAAAAATCAATGACGCCGTGCATCGCGCCGTGGTCGGTGATGGCGAGCGCGGGGAATTTCAGTTCATGCGCCTTGTCCACCAGCCGGTCCAGACGGCAGGCGCCATCGAGCAACGAATACTCGGTGTGCAAATGCAGATGAACAAAATCCGCGTGCGACATGGAGACAGTTTAACTTTTCACTACCGAGACACCAAGACACAAAGTTTTGGAAAAATTAACAAAAATGACGGCGGCTCCTTAACGCAGCCACGTGGCAAAAAATGTTTCACGTCCTCCCTCATCCCGGCCTTCTCCCCAAGGAGAAGGAGAATCGTCCGCCGTCTCTTTGAAAAACCTGCGACTGGATTAGCCGGCGGTCTGCCGATAATACACAAGCGTGCAATGGCGGTTCCTTCTCCTGGGGGAGAAGGCTAGGATGAGGGCGAGCGTCAAAACAAACTTTTCATTCTTCTATCCGACGCTGGCGATGCGTCCTGACCGGATGACAGTTGGCGACATTTTGCCGGGGACGGAAATCAAACGCGCGCGGCGGCATCGGGATTTTCTTCGGCGATGAAGCGAACTGCGGCTTCCAAATCCGCCAGTGCCTGGGGCGAGAAGATTATTTTGCAGCCCATGCGCCGACCTGCTTGCGAACCTCATCAATGGAAACCCCTTTGCCGGCATCAATATCGTGGACGGCATCATCCAGCGAGCGCAGCAGGCGTTGTTCTTCCAGCGCCGTCAGTTCCGGCTCGCTTTGAGAATTGAGCCAGAGTTGCAAAGCCTTCCGTTCGCTGTTCGGAAGCTGGGCGACGGCGTCTTGAATTTCAACCAACGTGCTCATGGCAGTGGAAAACTACCGCGCCGTTCCCATTTTGGCAAACGGCAATTCCCGTCATGCGCCTTGTCCACCAGCCGGTCCAGCCGACAGGCGCCATCGAGCAACGAATACTCGGTGTGCAAATGCAGATGAACAAAGTCCGCGTGCGACATGGCGGCAGTTTAACTTTTCACCACCAAGACACCAAGACACAAAGTTTCACGCAAAATCAGCCACAGACGAACGCGGCCTGTCGCGCCGAAACGAAGTGAAGGCGGAATTGACGCTGATAAGTTTGGTGCGCGAGTTTGGTTGCGCCGCGCTTATCGCGACGCATGACTCGCGTTTGCATCCCGTAACCGACCGTGTTTGTAATCTGAAAGAAGGGAAAATTTATGATTGAGCCGGTGAAAAGAGCGCTGCTGTTGATGGTGTGTTTTTCCACATTTGCTGTTTGGGGTGCGGATGCGAACAAGCCGGTTGTAAATGATTCAACGCGACGATTGGTTTGCGTCGGACGGGTAGAGCCGGTGAGCGGCGAGGTGGAAGTGTGCGCGCAAATGTCGGGGACACTGACATCATTACTCGTCAAGGAGGGCGATTGGGTTACGAACGGAACTGTGCTCGCCGAAGTGGATACGCGCCGGGAGAAGGCGGCCTTGGATTTGGCGCTGGCAAAACTCGCACGCGTGAAAGCGGGCAATGGCAAGGAGGAAATCGGAGCTGCGGAGGCCAGCCGTGATGCCATCGCCGCAGAATTGGCGTTCGCTGAATCCGAGCTTCAGCGCACCGTGAAATTGCGCGAAAAGCAAGTTGTTGCCGAAGATGAGTTGGAGAGAAAACGGCAAGAGACGGATACGCTCCGCAAGCAGGTGATCAGCGCCGAGAAACAAGCGGAAGCTTTGAAACGCGGCCCATTGCCGGAAGATATTGCGTTCGCTGAAGCGGAGGTTGCGTCAGCACAAGCGGTTTACGACCTGCGATTGATCTGCGCAGAATCGGATGGTGTTATCCTCGAACTCCAACGTCACGGCGGGGATTTCGTGGCGGTGAATTTCCCAACACCGATTTTGCGCATGGCGAACACGCGGAAATTGCGAGTGCGCCTCGAGGTTAACGAGCAGGACGTGTATCGAGTGAAAGCCGGCATGAAAGGTGAGTTCACAACGTTCGGCGCAGACCAATCCAGCGGACAATTGGTGGTCAAAACCATCTTGCCATCGTTCGCTCCGCGCCGACTCTTTGAACCGGATTCGACGGCACGGATGGACACACGCACGCTTCAAGTTTTGTACGAAATCGCCACCGGTGCCCAGGGATATGCTGGTCAGAGGTTGACAGCCACCTTCACGACTGGCGGTCCGTAGGGTGGCAAATTTTGCAGCTTTTGGCGGAAAGCCGGACAATTTTCCCAAACCAATGCGGCGGTCTGCCGACGCGCCGCTACGCGGCAACCAGGCGGGTTTCCATCCGAAAGCCAAGTTCGTGAAGCATGGCCTGATAACTTCCCAATTCGGCCAATCATTTTCGTTCCGCTGCCGACGCTTGCTCACTTATTTCTTAAAGAAATCCTTGATGACCGTGACGACGCGCTGAATTTGCGGATCGGTCAATTCAGGAAAGATGGGCAGGCTGAGGCATTCACGCGCGGCTTTTTCGGCAACAGGGAAATCCCCAGGTTTGTGACCGAGATTGGCATAGCACTTCTGCAGGTGCAGCGGCCACGGATAATGCAACGCGCAGCCGACGCCGCTGGCTTCGAGATGTTTCTTCAAATCATCGCGGCGCGGATGGCGCACCACGTAGAGATGATACGCACTTTCGCCCCAGGCGGCTTCACGCGGCAGTTGCAGCGGTGTGTCCGCCAGCAGTTCATGGTAGCGATGCGCCACGCGGCGGCGTTCCGCCGTCCATTTCGACAGATGTTTCAGCTTCACGCCGAGCACCGCGCCTTGAATGCCTTCCATCCGGTAATTGTATCCGACTTCGTCGTGATAATAACGCACGGTTGAGCCGTGCTCGCGCAGGGCGCGGGCGCGCTTGTCAAAAGCCGGGTTGTTGGTCAACAGCGCGCCGCCTTCGCCACAAGCGCCGAGGTTTTTGCCGGGGTAAAAACTGAAGCAGGAAATTTCACCGAACGTGCCAACGGTTTTGCCCTTGTATTTCGCGCCGTGCGCCTGCGCGGTGTCCTCGATCAGCGGAAGTTTATGTTTGCGGCAAATCGCCAAAATCGGATCGAGGTCGAACGGATGGCCGTAGAGATGCACGGGCATGACGGCTTTGGTGCGCGGCGTGATGGCGCGTTCGACCAGCTTCGGGTCGAGATTGAACGTGGCGTCGTCAACGTCCACAAAGACCGGCTTCGCGCCGACGTAGGAAATCGCCCAGCTCGTGGCGACGAACGTGAATGGTGTGGTGATGATTTCATCGCCGGAGCCGACGCCGAGCAGCAACATCGCCACGTGCAGCGCCGAAGTGCCGCTGTTCAACCCGACGCAGTGTTCCGCGCCGATGAATTTGGCGAAGTCCTTTTCAAACTGCGCCACGTCGGGGCCGAGGCAAAAGGAGCAATTGTCAATCGTGCGCGCAATGACGGCGTCAATTTCCTTGCGGAGCGGACGCAATTGCGCCGCGAGATCGAGATAGGGAATTTTGTCGTCCATTTCGCGGGTGAAAATAATCCGGTTGCGCGGCGACAAACAATCCAAATGTTTCAGGGTGTTTGCGTCCGACGTTCGCCGTAGAGCTGCGGATTGAGGCTGGCGTCGTTATACATTTTGAGTTGCCGGTAAATCTTGAAGCGGCGCGCGCCCGATTGCAGTTGCGCCAGCAATTCTTCAAGGCAGTTTTTCAAGTCGGCCAATTGTTCCTCCAGCACGGCGCATTTTCCCGCGCACTTGCGGCGGTGTTCCTCCGTGGCGGACTCGCGCGTCGCTTCAATCCGCATGTGATAGACCTTCAAGGCAAGGGTCGAAAGGCGGTCAACCATCATGCCTGGAGTTTCCGAGTGCAACGGGCAGTCGGGACGCGCCGGCGGCAGGTGGCCCAAAAACCAGGTGTCTAGCCGCTCAATGGCGTCGTTGCGCGCCTGGTTGAAACGATCAATGGCGCGCTTGGCCTGGCACACGCGTTCGACGCCGAGGTCGTCGCGGCGCGCCATGTCTTCCTCGTGCCACAAATCGAAATTCATCCGGTGATTTTGTTCGACGATTGCCAAGGGCAAGCCGGTCTCCGGCGGCGTCGGGTTTTCGTGCCAGCGGACGGTCCATTCAGCGTGGCGGCGGACGCTGGTGTCCACCAGCGTTTGCAACTGATTCATTTTTCCATGATGAAGCGGCTGCATTTTGTCGGCAAGCTCAACCGCCGGTTTCAGCGACGATTTTTTGCAGGCAGTCGAAAACTTTCTCCGGCGAAATGGCCGCGAGGCAATGGCTCGCGCCAGCGCAGACGGCGGTGTTTCCGCCGCAATCGCACGCGCCGCCGGTTAAAATTTGGTGCCGTTTGCCAATGGGTGCCCAGCGCGCGGCGGGAGTGGGGCCAAAGAGCGCAATCGTCGGGACGCCCAAACCGGCGGCAAAATGCAGCGGCCCGGTGTCGCCGGAAATGAAAACGCGGGCACGTTTAAGCACGGCGAGAAAGGTGGCGCGGTCGAGCGCTGGCGACAGCGCGGGCGCGCCGGGAATCAACCGCCGCAATTCGTCCAGCAGCGCTTGCTCGCGCGGGCCGCCGCCGGTGTTCAAAATCAATGGATAACCGGCCTGGGCGGCCAACTGATAAAACGCCGCCCAATGCCGGACCGGCCATTCCTTCTTCGGTTGGCTCGAGGCAATGTGGCAAAGCATGGCGCTTTCCGGCAACAATTTCGCCGCCGCCGCGTCCAGCGCCGGGTCGCTTTGAATTTCCGGTTCAAGCGGGCCGGGCGCGATGTCCCACGCGGAAAGCAGATTCATCATCCGCGCCGACTCGTGTTCCAATTTGTTTTCCAGCACGACGCGCTGGTTGTAGCAAAACCGGCGGCCCAAAAATCCGCCCCGCTGCGCCCAGCCGAGCCGCCGGCGCGCGCCGATCAGAAAACTCAAGATGGCGCCGCGATCATTGCTGGCGAAATCCACCGAACGGTCGAAGCGTTCGCGGCGCAGCGCGCGGATGACCGGCCAAGATTCTGTGATGCGGGCGCGCCCGCGTTGGCGCGGCATCGGCCATCGGCGGTTGAGCCACGGCAGATGCTGGAAAATCGGCGCGATTTCTTCCGGCACGAGCAGGTGCAGTTCGGCATTGGGAAAATGTTCGCGGATTGCGCGGAGTGCGGGCGTGAGCAACACGGCGTCGCCGAAGTATTTGAACTGAATCGCCAGAATTTTCAACGGCGGCGCCATATTTTTGAGAGGTGAATTATGGCCGCGCCCTGCGCCGGGCGCGAGAATTTTCCGGGCCAGCCAGGATAAATTCGGATAAATTCGCCGGTCGTGATAAATTCGCCTTTACGCGCGGCGTCGGGTTGTTTATTGCTCCGCCCTGTGTCCGAACGGCCAGACCATTCCGCTACCGAACCGGGACAGCCTTTTCGGAAGGAGGGGAAATTAATTGTCATCAGCCTCCGGACCGGCCGTCTCGCCAACCGTCTCACGCTGTTTGCACACTTCATCGCCATGGCGGAGGAGCAGGGACATCATCTGATTAACTTCGCTTTTCATTCCTACGCCCACCTGTTTGAAACCACGCGCCGGGACATCTATTGCCGGTATCCGGTTGCCGAACGGCGAAGCTGGCTGGACGTTGTTCCTGGTGTTGCCGCCGCGCTCCGCAAAACGCGGATTTGTTATCAGATTGTCTGCTACGCCAGCATCTGGAATGAGCGCTTCCCGATTTTTGGCAAGCAGGTGGTTACGCTGCGCGAAAAGCCAGGGTCATATATCATCCCGCTGGATGGGCCGGAAGTCCAAGCCCAAATTCGTGATGCTTGGATTGTCTTCGCGCATGGCTGGCCCTTTCGTGTGCCGACGGACTGGATACAGCGGCACGCGGGAAAAATCAGGGCCTATTTCCGGCCCATCGAAGAGTATGCCCGCGCCAGCCGCGAGGCGGTGGATCGCCTGCGGCGAGACGCGGACATTGTTGTCGGCGTTCACATTCGCCATGGTGATTATCGCGCCTGGCAGGGCGGCAAATATTTTTTCCCCGCTGCGCGGTATGCCGGCTGGATGCAGGAATTGGCCGCGCAATTTCCGGATTGCAAGGTCGCCTTTTTCGTTTGCAGCGACGAACCGCGAACCGCGGGCGAATTTCCCGGATTATCGGTCGGACTGGGCGCCGGGTCGCCGGTGGGCGACCTTTACGCCCTGGCCGGGTGTGATTATATTTTCGGACCCCAAAGCACTTTTACGCAATGGGCTTCCTTTCACGGCAACAAGCCGCTGTTTCTCCTGAACGATGCCAACGCCCGGCTGGAACGCGCAAAGTTTCGCATCTCCTGCCTGGATGTATGTGTATAAAGTCAGCTTTGGAACTGAAGTTCGTAAAGTTTTTGGTAAATGCCGCCGCGCTGGACCAATTCCGCATGCCTGCCGGTTTCAACAATACGGCCCTGATCCAGCACGACGATCAGGTCGGCGTGAAGAATCGTCGAGAGCCGGTGCGCGATGCAAATTGTGGTGCGACCTTTCATCAATTCATCAAGCGCGGATTGCACCGCGCGTTCGGATTCGGTGTCGAGCGCGCTGGTGGCCTCGTCCAAAACCAGAATCGGCGCGTTCTTCAAAACGGCGCGGGCGATGGCCAGGCGCTGGCGCTGGCCGCCGGAAAGGGAGACGCCTTTTTCGCCGATGACGGCGTCGAAGCCCTCGGGTTTTTGCGTGATGAAATCGTAGGCGTAGGCGTGTTTGGCGGCGGCGACAATTTCATCGTTCGTCGCGCCGAGGCGGCCCAGCTCAATGTTCCGGCGGACAGTGTCATTGAATAAAATATTTTCCTGCGCGACGACGGCAATTTGATTTCGCAAGTCGCGCGTGGAAACCTCACGGAGGTCCACGCCGCCGATTTTTATCGTGCCGCGCACGGGGTCGTAGAAACGCAGGAGCAGATTGGCGAGCGTGGTCTTGCCGGAGCCGCTGGCGCCGACCAGCGCGACGAGCTGGCCGGCCTTGACGGTGAGGTTGATGCGGTGCAGCACCGGTTTTTCGCCGTAGTTAAAATCGAGGTTTTGGATTTCGATGTCGGCGTTCGAAGCGTGGAGCATCTTGGGCGCGACGGGTTCCGGCACGGTGTTTTTGAGCGCGAGCAACTCGAAGACGCGTTCGCTGGCGGCGCGCGCCTGATGGAGCTGGTTGTGCAGCCGCGTGAGCGTCTTGATGGGCGGATAAACCATCACGATGCTCAAGACGAAGGTGAAAAAATCCGAGGCCTTGGGCTGTTGATCCTTGGGCATCTGTGAGACATACAGGAAGACGAGGG
>Ga0207932_1000236_pt1 | contig 18784 bp, 19 predicted proteins | sample NGESurdeep092012_FD_184480 | JGI IMG/M metagenome (GOLD analysis project Ga0207932, IMG submission 184480) | Arctic peat soil microbial communities from Barrow, Alaska - NGEE Surface sample 415-2 deep-092012 (SPAdes) | ecosystem: Environmental > Terrestrial > Soil > Wetlands > Peat ...
CCCGATCACCGTGGCGAAGCCCAACACAACAGATACGACTGCTGAAAGACCGACACCCACGCCAGTCGGATGACGTCTGGCCGGCCGGGACACCCTCCCGGCCGGCCAACCGTCCCACCCTTGCGCCTAACGGACCACGCTCGTGGGCGCCAAGGACAACAGAAACCACCATGAGACGTCGTCATCTGAAGATCCGAGTGCTGGTGGCAGCAATCTGACCCCTAGCCAACGTCGTCGCGCCACCGCAAGGCATCGACCATCGCCACACGGCCGCTGCGCATGAAGCGTGGTCAGTCGTGACGCGACTAGAAGGTGGGGTAGACGTCGAGGGTCTGCCGCCCGGTGCCGACATAGTTGTCACCGGTGGAATAGGTCGTGTCGTTGATCAAAGGCTTGAACTGGAACGTCTGTCCGGCGGGGATCCGTTCGATCTGGAACTCCCAGACGTCGGCTGCCGTGTTCCGTGCGTCGATGCCGCGGTCCCATCGGAAGGGGTCGGTGTCGCCACGAACGGTGATCCGGTTGCCCAGTCCAACGTTGTAGTGGACACGGATTGACATGAGCCGCGGCCGTCTCTTCGTCGGCTTGGTCAGGCTTGCGCGCGGTGGAACCGCTCCCGTGGAGTCGGACTTGACCCTAACTGACCTGACCGCCATATTTCCTCCGTTAGTCACTCATACCAGTTGTCGAAAGCAGACTGCCACTAAGGCAGGTTGTCAATGGAAATGGCACTCGATGTCACTGCGCTTTTCAGGGTCCGTGATCTTCTGGGCAGGGTCCGAGAACGGCGCAGGGGGTGGCGTCACCTACACCCGGGCGGTTGCGAGCTCAGATTCCGCGCTCGTTATTCCGTAGCGAAGTCCTGGCGCATCGATGTGGCCGATCCCCTGCGCAATAGCGTCGTCATATCCGGCCTGAATCCGCGCGTCGATAGAGGCGCATGAGAAGTCCGACGCGTTGGACAGCTTGGGGGGAAAGCTGGAGGTCACCACGTTGAAGTGGTTGATCTTCCGGTGGGCGAGCATCTTCTTGTATGTAGGGCTCTTTCGGATTGCACTGCCCTTTGGAAGTTCCTCGTCAACCTCCGCCAGAAGATCGACGAGCTGGCCGATCTTGTCGAAGAATGTCTTGTCGAGCTGGAGTCGACTTGTGTACTGGAGCTGGACCATTCGCTGGAGCACGTCCTGCATATTGCTGGGTATCGGGGCGTTCATCGGGAACAGCTCGACGACGATCAGCTCCAGGACAGCAGAGGGATCATCTTTCGCCGCCTCTTCCAGGGCGTTGATAGCAGGGCTGAGCGGAGTGTTGGAGAAGAGGCCACCGTCCCAGTACGACGCACCCTCGATCTGGGTCATCGGGAAACCGGGGGGAAGGCTTCCGCTGGCAGCGACGTGTTCGAACGTCAGCCCGTCGGGACGGCTGCTGTCGAAGAACTCGATCTCACCGGTGCCGATGTTGGTGGCACCGACGAAGACGCGAGTCTCCTCATCGTTGAGCACTTCTGGATCCACCAGCTCGGTGAGCGTCTGCCGCAGCGGTGCGGTGTCGTAGATGCTGTTCAGCGTCCATGGCGCCGTGAACAGCGCACCGTTCAGACGGTACATTCCGGGGTTGCCGAAGACGGCGAGAGACTGATCGATCTGCTCGGGAAGTCCGACGACGGGTAGCGGCGACTCAACGGTGAGCTTCTTCCGCCAGAGCGTGTCCAAGGCGCGGGTAGGGTCACCCTTGACGCCTCCGAGCACCGCCGCCGTGATTGCACCGATCGAGATACCGGCGACCGCTACCGGTCTGAACCCGGGTCGCTGCTCGTAGAGCGCCTTGAGAACTCCATATTCGTATGCTCCCAGCGCACCTCCTCCTTGCAGCACGATCGCCGTGTAAACCTTCCCATTCTTGACCGTCATGGCGGACCTCCGGAGTCGGTAGTGAGGCCAGCCTGGGACCCCCAGCAAACCCTTTCACCGGTCCAGCCGCTCGGCAACTTGACATAAACCGGGCTCGGGTCAGGCAGGCACTCGACAGCAAACCCCCCCTGCCCGCGGGATCGGCTTGACGCGAACTAAGGGTACCCTTACCTTAGCGTTGTGGGCGGACCCGCCCCCGTCCCTCAGCTGAGATAGAGGTAGTCCGTGAGCTTGCCGTCGACCATGTTGCTCGGGTTCATCGCCGGTGTGACCATCCTCTTGGGGTTGCCCATCGGTCGGCTCCGCAATCCCGCACCAACGCTGCGGGCACTGCTGAACGCGACCGCTATCGGCGTCCTGCTGTTTCTCGTCTGGGACGTGTTCTCTGCCGCCTGGGCCCCCATCGACAGCGCCTTGACCTCGGCCCACGACGGCAAGGGCGGACTGGGAATGGCCGCCGGCTACGGCGTGCTGTTCGCTGCGGGCCTGACCGTCGGGTTGTTGTCGCTGGTCTACTACGAGAGCTGGATGGGCCGGCAGCTCTCTCGGGCACAGACGACCTCGACGGCTTCGGGTCAACATGGCCCGGGCGCCATGAGCGTGGCTGAGCTCAGGGCTCGACGCCCGAGCCGGATGGCCACATGGTCAGCCGCCCGCCGGTTGTCCCTTCTGATCGCGGTGGGCATCGGCCTGCACAACTTCGCCGAGGGTCTGGCAATAGGCCAGTCGGCCGCCAGCGGGGAGCTGGCTCTGGCGCTGCTGCTGGTCATTGGCTTCGGCCTGCACAACGCCACGGAGGGCTTGGGCATCGTCGCGCCCCTGGCCGGCGACCTTGGTCCTGACGGCAAACTGCGCAGGCCGAGCTGGGGATTCCTGCTTGCGATGGGCGCCATCGGTGGCGGCCCAACGTTCCTGGGAACTCTGGTGGGCCACCAGTTCACCAGCGAGGTCGTCAGCGTCTTGTTTCTGACCCTGGCCGGCGGATCGATCCTGTACGTCGTCATGCAGCTGGTCGGGGTTGCAACCAAGACCCGACGCCCAGACCTGCTCGCCTACGGGCTGCTGCTGGGCCTGCTTGCCGGCTTCCTCACCGATGCGATCGTCACCGCGGCAGGGGCGTAACCACTCGATTCGCTGCGGACACAGGGGCGCGGTGACCACTGTGCTGCTCGCCCGATTCAGGGGCTGGCTGCTGGCCGCCCCGCCACCCCATGGGTGGGACGTCAGCCTCGATCCTGTGGCACCAATGGCGAGTTCGGCGCGGTCGCCGGATCGTTGCCTCCGCTGTCCAGCCGGAACGGGGGGTATTCGTCGGTCATCAGCATTATGTATGCCTCGACCCGATAGACCCACCGGTGCAGGCCCATCAGCAGATCGAATACATGGCGGGGATAGTTTCCGTTGAAGGCGAGGACCACCACCGCAACCAGCGCAAGGATGGTAGTCAGGCCCATAGTGCCGGCAGACCATCCGTTCTGCTGTGTCGAAGCGGCTGAGCTCCCCCCGACAAGAATCCCCACGACTATCAGGTGTGGAATCGCCAGGAACCACTTGACCAGCACTAGCCACCGGTTGAGATCTTCCGGGTATGCCACGTCGAGGTGCGCCGGGTAGTCCGTCTTGTCTTGAAGCGTGAAGGGCGGGTACTGGTCGGTCGCGAACGCGCCCAACGAATAGAAGCTCACCCGCCAACCCCACCGCATAACGCCAACGTTGTAATCGAACAACACTCTGGGGTATCGGCCGGTGATGAGGATGCCGAAGAAGGTGGCGATCCAGGACAGGACCAAACCCACAAAGAGGAAGGCCAGCACCACGATCTGGGGAATGATCAGTAGCCATTTGATGATCCACAGCCACCGCGAGGTTGTCTGGTCGAAGTTGCCTTCGAGGCGCAGGGGGTAGTCGTTATGCATGCCTCAAGCATGCGACAGTCGTTCGGCCCCCGCCACCCTGTCGATAGTCCCTTTTTGAATCGCGTCTCAATGATCTACTGGAGGTCAGCTGCCCTCCAAGAAGAACCCGCGGACTGAACCAGCTGTTGGCTGGAAGGGCTCTTCGCCGGGGTGCACGTGCTGCCTTTCTTCACACCGTTCGTCGGGGCCGATACGGGGTTTCGACCTGGCCATCCGGCCAGAACTCGGGTTCAGGTGTAGCGTCGTGTGCTCTGCGTCTCCCCAGACCTTGGTGACGTCGGCTGATCCTCGTGCTACTCCCGAACCTCGGTGGCTCGTGTCCTTGTATTTCAGGACCACCGAATCGAGTCCGCCATGGTGCAGCAACGGCGCAATCGGCAGAACCTCCGCGCAGACTTCGACCACCACATCGTCCCGTTCCCCACCCGGTACGCGCACTACGTGCCGGCCGAAGTCCCGGCACAGTCAGCCGGCGGTCTGGCCACGGGACCGCAGGTGAGGGTGAGGAGACGCGCCATCCGTCAGGTCACGGTCCTTGAGGTTGCCGGGCGGCTCAGTGATGTCGTCGAAGAGCTGGACCGAGCAATCCAGGTGGCTCTGGCCCAGGGGCCCCGCGGCGTGGTGTGCGACCTGTCGGCAGTGCTCAAGGGTGCCGAACCGGTCGCGGTCGAGGTGCTCGCAACGGCAGGGCGACATGTTCGCGACTGGCCCGGGATCCCCGTTGCCGTGGCCTGCCTCGACCCAGGGGTTCGCGAAGCTCTGCGCACCCACCCCCTGGGCGGGCACCTGATCGTGACCGATTCGCTGTTCTCCGCATCAACGGCGGTGCTGGAGACCCCCTACCTCATGGTCCAGTGTCTTCGCCTGGCCCCGCACCCGACCGCGCCACGCGCCTCCCGGGAGTTTGTCACTCGTACACTGCTGGACTGGCAGTTGAGCCGGGTCATCCCCTTCGCGAGCCTGGTCGTCGGCGAGCTCGTGGCCAGCTCGTCAGTACATGCAGGCACTGACATTGACCTCTCTGTCACGTGGGACCGCGAGGCACTACGCCTGACCGTTGGAGACCACGGTCCCGCCCTGCCGGGTCAGCGACCTTCAGACCCTGACCTGCGCGGGCGAGGACTCACCGTGGTGGCAGGCCTCTCCCGCGCGTTTGGGGTTCTGCCCACCGATGACGGCGGCAAAGTCGTCTGGGCCGTGTTCGAAGCCTCCCGGCTACGAATCACGGCTTGTTCTCCTCCTGCCCGGCTTGCAAGCGCCGTGCCCGATGGGCGGTGAAACGCAACTGCGTGAGCCGGATGACGCCCACAACGGCGACCACGGCAGCGCCTGCGACTGCCGCGATGAGCAACGCCGTCCCAAGCGGGATCGATCCGGTGAAACCGAGATAGTGCACCTCGACGACGTCTTGGTTCTGCAGGATCATGATGATGAGCAGCACTAGAAGCACTACTCCGCTTGACCAGGCGCAACTTCTCCTAGACTCGGTCAGCGGCAGCCGGCGGCCGCTGTCAGCTGGTGATGCCTCTCTGCCCGTCAACCAGTGTGAGGATCTCCAGGGCGAATCGCCGCGCCTCTTCCGCGGTGGCTGACTTGCCGGAAGTCCCGCCGTAGCCGATGAACACTCGAGGCCCTGTGTCATCGGCTTGCCGCAACAGGTATGTGTTGAGGTACGGCGCCAGCGTGTTCCCGTCACTCAGGAACTCAGTCGGCTCGGTCGACAGCAGGACCCTGTCCTCGACACCGAAGCACCACTGGTCTTCGCGCGTCCTCGCGTCAGGGTGCCCGTCGCCGTCCCGACACCAAGGCTGACAATCCAACGGCGAGCAGGACGTGCGCGCGCTCAAGTCAGCGTGGGTCATGCCGTCACAGGCGTCTGTTGCTCCGCGTGATGCTCCACGGCGACGTGGCCCGAGAAGTCGATCAGAGATTGCCCTCGGTCGCTGTCGTGCATGGCGTCGATGTCGACCAATTCGGTGTTGCACTTCATGGTGTCCAGGTCTGCGGACGGGTTCTCGTGCGCAATGCTGCTCACAACTGGTTCTCCTTCGGTTAGGCGAACTCGGTTCAGGCCTCACTCGGCCTGCTGTGGTCGGTCGGGGTCAGCCCTCGAGCCCGTCGACTCGTGTGAGGATCTCCAGTGCGAATCGCCGCGCCTCTTCCAGGGTGGCTGACTTGCCGGAAGTCCCGCCGTAGCCGATGAACACCCGGGGGCCTGTGTCGTTGGCCTGCCGCAACAGGTGCGTGTTGAGGTACGGCTGTCCTGTGCTCCCGTCGCTCAGTAGCTCAGCCGGCTCGGTCGACAGGTGGACCCTGTGCTCGACCCCGAAGCACCACTGGGCTTCGCGCGCCCTCGCGCCTGGGTGCCCGTCGCCCTCACGACACCACGGCTGGCAGCTGATCGGCTCGACCGCAGGTGTGGGCAAGTGGTTGCTCATCACAACACCCCGTTGATGTAGCTCTGGGTTTGTTCAGGTCGTGGCCGGTTCGCCCCGACGTGCTCTGCATTGCTCATGAACAGGAACCATGCCACTACTGATACCAAAGGCCAAACGGCCTCCAGGAGGGCTTGAGCTCTTATGACCGGTGACAATTCCGCTCACCCCATGCCAGCGCCTTCTCTGACAGTCCTCAATGGGGATCTCATGTAGCAGTTGCTCGCCGCGCTGGCGGAGCGTACTCGCCGGCATCGACGGGCCACAGCCGTGTGAGACGGGCGGCTGAAGGGGTCTTCGGCGGGGCGCATCCGGCGCTAGACCCTGAAGTCGACCCCCTGGGCGAGAGGTAGCTGACCTGAGAAGTTGATCGTGTTCGTGGCACGGCGCATGTAGCTCCTCCAGGCGTCCGACCCCGACTCACGCCCTCCTCCGGTCTGCTTCTCGCCGCCGAATGCCCCGCCGATCTCGGCGCCCGACGTCCCGATGTTGACGTTGCTGATCCCGCAGTCGGAGCCCTCGGCAGAGACAAACCGCTCGGCCTCGGCCTGGTCGCTGGTGAAGATGCTGGACGAGAGACCCTGAGATACATCGTTGTTGAGGGCGATCGCCTCATCGAGGGTGTCATACGGCATCACATACAGGATCGGAGCGAACGTCTCCCGCCGGACGATGTCCGTCTGCCTGCCGATCCGGACGATGGCCGGCTCGGCATAGAAGGCTCGGGGCGCCTCGTCCTGGAACCGGCGCCCGCCTCCCACGATCAGTGTGCCGCCCTCCTTGGTGACCGCCTCAAGAGTGTCCTGCATGACCTTGTATGCCGCGCCGTGGATCAGCGGGCCGACAAGGGTTCCGCTCTCGAGCGGGTTGCCGATGGGGAGCCGGCCATAGGCGCCGGCGATCCTGTCGACGAGCTCGTCGACGATGCTCGCGTGGGCGATGACGCGGCGCATCGTCGTACATCTCTGGCCGGCGGTTCCGGCGGCGGAGAAGACGACCCCACGAGTGGTCAGGTCGAGATCGGCGGACGGCGCCACGACAGCCGCGTTATTGCCCCCGAGCTCCAGCAGGGACCGTCCGAATCTTCCGGCAACACGCGGACCGACGGCTTGGCCCATACGAGTGGACCCGGTTGCACTGAGCAGGGCCACGCCGGCGTGATCGACAACGGCCTGGCCCACCTCGGCGCCGCCGATGAGAACCTGGCTCAGGAACTCGGGCCCGCCCTGTTCCGCGATCGCCCTGCCGAGCAGGGCCGCGCTGGCGACGGCGGTAAGGGGGGCCAGCTCGGACGGCTTCCAGATGACGGGGTCGCCGCAGACGAGCGCGATTGCGGTGTTCCAGGACCAGACGGCTGAAGGGAAGTTGAACGCGCTGATGACACCCACGACCCCCAGCGGGTGCCATGTCTCCATGAGCCGGTGACCGGGACGTTCCGAGGTCATCGTCCGTCCATAGAGCTGCCGGGAGATACCTACGGCGAAGTCGCAGATGTCGATCATCTCCTGGACCTCGCCGCAGGCCTCGGACGTGATCTTGCCTACCTCGAGGCTGATCAGCGCGGCCAGATCATCCTTGTGCTCGCTGAGCAGCCCTCCGAGGCGCTTGACCACACCCGCCCGCACAGGGGCGGGCACTATGCGCCATTGCCTGAACGCATCCTGCGCGCGATCAACGGCAGCGTCGACCGATTTGGCGCCGACCCACTCAACCGAGAACAGGTGCCCACCGTTGATGGGTGACGTCAGCTCCGTGCCGCCGGCGATGCGACTCAGATCGACTCCGCAGCGTTCGGCAGTAAGGCGCGCACGCTCGCCGAGCTCGCTGGCGCTGGGAATCCCGTTCGTCCCGGATGCCATGGTTGTCTCCTTCGTTGGTTCGTGTGCGGCTGCTGACTCGCGTCTTCCTCGCCTTGCAGCTGCTCGAACTGTGCGAACCTTCATCATCTCCCGATCCGCGGAAGCTGACTTCTGAAGTCTGACGCGGCGCCCCTCATACATCTCCGTCTACCGTGTGATGACGATGAAGACGGTGCCGGTGCCGAACGCCTCACCGGCCGGCGGCCACCGATACGATGAATCTCTTGAATCGACATTCACAGGGAGACCATCGTGCGAAACGACTGGTCGGGGCAGGCATTTCCCCACCCGGCCGGACGGAAGCCGTTCCTGGGCGACGTCCTCGGAGCAGACCGGGCGGGTCCCCTGCAAAGCACCATGCGGCGCTGTGCCGGACTCGGCCCGATCTTCGAGCTGAACGTGTTTGCATAGAAGTTCGTATTTGTCGGCGGCGCCGAGCTAGCAGCCGAGCTGTGCGACGAGACCAGGTTCCACAAGGCACTCTCGCCAGGACCTGCCCTATCGTTGGCTGGCCACCTCCAGCACGGCCGCCAGACGGTGGATCCGTGATGGCGTCATACGGCACCACCTGATTGACCCCCGCACCGGTGAGCCGACCAGCGGCCGGTGGCGCACAGTCACGGCCGCCGGCGCCACCTGCCTGGCTGCGAACACCGCCACCACAGCGGCAATCGTGCTGGGCGACAAAGCAGTTGGCTGGCTGGCCGAGCGTGACATCCCCGCCCGGCTCGTCAACACCTCCGGCAGGATCGTGCGCACCGAGGGGTGGCCGGTTCGAAGGCGACCTCATGGACCGCGAGCTGACGAGCCGTTCAGCTCGCTGCGGCTAGCGGCAGCCAAACGCTGGCACCGCGAGTCTGGTCTCGGTGTCCCTTGGCGAGGTGCTCGGCCTCCCATCGTGGGAGGAACCCCGAGTCCGCCCGGCAGTCATGGCACACGGTCAGTGCGCGGCGACCCAGGAAGACGACCTCCACTGCGTGCGGGTGACAGCACTCCACGCTGAACGCGTGATGATGGTCGCGCCCGTGCGCCGCCGTGGTGGTGCACGCTGCCACCTCGGCCACCTCCACCCGATCTGCTACCTGCTCCACGATCAACCACTCCTCGTCCTTACGAGGGTCGTCCAGCGACTCTCTTCATCAACGTTTAGCGATCCACGCCAGTGATACCTCAGTGGAGTCGTCCTGACGAGGGCTCAATATCACCCTGACACTGGAAGTCCTTCGAATCAGGGCATTTGGCCACATATGATCAGCAAACGATCACAAGAAGCCACAACGGCTGACCCGATGTGACTATCCACATGAGCACGCCGAGTCTGTCAGGGCGGGAACGATTGATGTCTGGTGGTCGCGCCTGGCGATAGCGTCACCGAGTCGGGCAGTGTCAGTCGAGGACGATCTAAGGCTCGTCCTCACCCACCCGAACAGACTCCGCGAGGATCGCCCGGCACGCGGCCCGTAGGTGTTTGACGGGCTCACCAATGGTGGCGCGAACAATCTGGGGGTCGAGCTTGTCGTAGTCATGACCGAACAGGTCGCGCATGCTTGCCATGTCGGACCAGGGAACGGCGGGGTGGTCCTCCCGCATGTCAAGCGACAACGACTCGATCGCCTCGCCGATCATGGTGACGCGGTAGTGGACAGCGTCGAGGGCTACCCGGGCGACATCGAGATCCCCCTCGCAGCGCCGCACCGTCGCCTCGGCGCGGTCGATCGCCTCGATGCAGTCCAGGATCTCCCGCACGCGTTCAATGTCCGAGGGACTCACAGACGCGCCTCCTCGGTGAGTCCGTTCATGGCAACGCGCGGGACGTCAAGAGCCAAGCCGGCACGAGACAGTCCGTCACGAGACAGACAGCTACGAGACATAGGCCACCCTGCCAACCGTGGTCCCGTCGGCCAGGCGCTGCAACCCGTCCGCGACCGCGTCCAGTGCGAGCCGCTCGCTCACCAGGGGCTTGGCCAACCCGTCAGCGACAAGCTTGGTCAGCTCGTCGTGGCAGACGCGCACCAAAGCCGGGTTCTCTGTCGCGTACAGGCCCCAGTGCAGTCCGACGATCGAGTAGTTCTTGACCAGCGCGTGGTTGAGCGCGGCCGACTGGATCTGCCCGCCGGCAAAACCGACCACGAGGATCCGACCCTCGAAGGCGATGCACTTGGTCGACCGCTGGTAGGCATCTCCACCGACCGGGTCGTACACCACATCGACCCCACGGCCGCCGGTGACATCCTTGACGACCTCAACGAAGTCCTCGGTGTGCCGGTCCACGACGACGTCAGCGCCGAGTGTCCTTGCCACCTTTGCCTTTTCGGGTCCACCGACCACGCCGATGACGCGGGCACCAGCGGCCTTGCCGAGCTGGACCGCGGCACTTCCGACCCCGCCGGCAGCGGCGTGTACGAGCAGGGTCTCCCCCGGCTGCAGGTGCGCGCGACGGTGCAGACCGAACCAGCCGGTCTGGTAGCCGATGTAGAAAGCAGCACAGCTCGACGCCGGGGGTGAAGGGCAACGGTGGCTTCACCTGATACAGGCCACGGCACATGAGTACGTCGGGAAAGTTGGCGGCAGCGCCAAGCACGCGAACCAGTAGCTGACCTGCGTTGGGCTGCGGAACAGGGACCTCGTCCAGGCTCATCACGTGGCGGGGCTCGCCGAGCTCGGACACCCGCCAGGCCCTCACCGGATGCCTCCTGCCTCGTCGAGACGGCGTTGCAGCTTCCGCATGCCGGCCAGCCATCCTTCCGTATTGGTCGCGCGGTACTCGTAGTAGCCCTTCACCTGCGGATGCGGAAGGATGAGGAACCGGTCGTCCTGGAGTGCCTTCCACACCTTCTCGGCGACTTGCTCGGGCTCAAGTGCGGTGTCTTGGCTCAGCAGCTCCCGGAGTGGTCCGGCATGGTCGAGCATCTGGGTCTTCACACCCTCCGGGCAGATGACCTGGACGACGATCCCCCGGTGACCGTAGGTGGCCGAGAGCCACTCGGCGAAGGCGACGGCACCATGCTTGCTGACCGAGTATGGCGCGTTGCCCAGCATCGTGAGCAGACCCGCTGCGGACGCGGTCACCACGAACCGGCCACCACCCTGCTCGAGCCAGGCGGGCACGAGGTGCTGGGCGGCGCGAACATGCGCCATCACATTCACCTCGAACGCCCTGGCCCAGTCCTCGGCGGACACGTCCAGACCAGTCAGGCTGTTGCCGAGGTCGACACCGGCGTTGGCGAAGTAGACGTCGATCCCCCCGAGGTGTTCCCGGGCAGCTCTGACCAGCGCGTCCACCCCCGCCTCAGTGGCGGCGTCGCCGGGAACAGGGTGGCCACCGATCTCCTTGGCGACCGCGGTCGCCGCGTCCCCATCCAGGTCGTTGACCACGACTCGGGCTCCCTCAGCGGCCATCCGGGTCGCAATGGCCTGGCCGATCCCGTGCCCGCCACCAGTGACGACAATCCCTTTGCCTTCGAACCTGTTTGTCATGGGGAGAGCCTCTCCGGGATCATGACGATGCACCAGTTCAAATCGGCGAACCCTTGGTGTTCAGTCGACAAACTGTGTTCAAGCGACAGGCTGAGGGTCAACCGACAAACGGACGTAATCGCTTGAGCTCTTCGCGAGCGATCGAACGGCGATGCACGGCGTCGGGCCCGTCGGCAATGCGCAGGCTCCGGGCCCAGACGTAGAAGTACGCGAGCGGCGTGTCGTCGCTGACTCCCGCGCCGCCGAATACCTCGATCGCCCGGTCGATCACCGCAATCGCCATCGCCGGAGCGGCGACCTTGATCGCCGCGATCTCGGTTCGCGCCCCTTTCGCGCCGTAGTTGTCGATCAGCCATGCCGTCTTGTACACCAGCAGCCTTGCCTGGTCGATGTCGATACGAGACTGCGCGATCAGCTCCTGCACAACACCTTGGTCGGACAGGTGCTTACCGAACGCCACCCGCGACTTCGCACGATCCACCATCAGCCCGAGCGCACGTTCGGCCATCCCGATAGCACGCATCGCATGGTGAATTCGGCCCGGACCCAGCCGGGCCTGGGCAATCATGAACCCGTCCCCCTCGGCGGCCAGCATGTTCGACGCCGGCACCCGTACGTTCCGAAACACGATCTCGCAGTGCCCGTGCTGGTCCTGATACCCGAAGACCGGCAGGTTCCGCTCGATGTCCAGCCCTGGCGCATCCCGAGGCACCAGGATCATTGACTGCTGCCGATGTGTCTGCGCCGTCTCATCGGTCTTGCCCATCACGATGAACACCTGGCACCGTTCGTCCGCGGCCCCGCTGATCCACCACTTGCGCCCGTTGATCACATAGTCGTCACCGTCACGGACCATCTGCGTCGTGATGTTCGTGGCATCCGAGGACGCCACGTCCGGTTCACTCATCGCGAAAGCCGACCGTATCTCCCCCGACAGCAATGGTTCGAGCCATTGCGTCCTCTGCTCCGGCGTCGCGAACAGGTGCAGCGTCTCCATGTTGCCGGTGTCGGGGGCCTGACAGTTGATGGCCTCTGGTGCGATCACCGGCGACCACCCGGAGATCTCCGCGATGGCGGCGTACTCCAGGTTCGACAAGCCCGAGATCTCGGGCAGGAAGAGGTTCCACAGGTCACGCTTCTTCGCTGAGGCCTTCAACCGCTCCATGACCGGAGGATGCGCATGCGGGTCGTTGTTCGCCCGCCACTGCGCATATTCCGTCTCCGCGGGGAATACCTCCTCCCGCATGAACGCCCACATGCGGGCCGACACTTCCTCCGCCTTGGTCGACTCAGCGAAATCCATTGCTTCAACCCTCTCTGTTCGAGTCTGATGAGACCTCGCTAAGCGGCCGGGCTCCCTTTCTCGGGCTGTTCCGCTTTCCCTGACGCATGGCTCGATGAGGGCGGAGCGACGTTGCCCTGCCCGCAAGTGAAGCGATTCTAGGCCGTCACGCATCTCCGTCGAGGATTCTGTGACCCGTTCGCCGTCCCAGGTGCAGAGCAGAGATCCTCTCAGCCATCGCCATGCCGGCTTCCTGGCCAATCAGGTAGTCGGCCGCGACAACGCGCTCACATCGTGCGGATGTGAGGTGAGCGCTTCACAGGACGGACGTGTGGTCTCCGCAAAGTGCCGGGCGATGGGTCTCAGACAACCGAACGGCTGGAACCCGCGCAGAATGGCAGTTCGGTCACGCCGCGACCGTCCTTGAATAGGGGCGATTCCTGAGTTGGTACGGCGCGCTCAGACCGGATTCCTCTGGTCGAAAACTGTGGCCGCGGGGCGTCGAGCACGGCCCAGACGACCTTGCCGCCGTCTGAGGTGGGCAGAACCCCAAAGGTGCGTGAAAGGCCGGTGACGACGTTGAGCCCTCGCCCGTGCAGGTCAACGGCAGAGGCCAGCTGACCCGGCAGGGCGGGGCCGTGGTCTCGAACGGCGAGGCGTAGAGCTCCACGGTCCCAGACAACGGACAGGTCGATGTTGGTGCCGGCGTTGATGGTCGAGCTGGACACGAGCTCGCTGACGACCAGGCTGGCGAAGGGAATGACCCGGCCCAACCTCCAGTCCAGCAGGGTACGAGTGACGAAGTCCCGCGACGCGCGAGGTGCCGTGGGGTGCGGCGCGAGCCGTCGCGACTCCACGGTCAGGGCGGGGGTCGCCAGCACTGCGGATACCGCGGAGAACAATGACGTGGTCAGAATCAGGTGACCACCCAGAGGATGCGCGCGAAGCACCTCGCGAACCTGAGGGTCCGGGCAGGCCACGGCCACCGGGATCCCGGGCCAGTCGCGAACGTGCCGTCCTGCCGTCGCGAGCACCTCAACACCAACCTGCTCAGCACCCTCGAGCACCGCCGACAGGTCACAGACCACGCCACGGGGCCCCTCAGCCAGAGCCAGCTGGATCGCCCGGTCCAGATCCTCGACGACATCGCGGAGCCGGCCCGCAACCTCCAGGACCACCACCTGACGTATGACGCGTCTTCTGACCCGCGCCTTGGTGGTCGGCGTGGCGGCCCCGTTCGGGCCGAAGAAACCGGTCACAACACCGAGGTCGACGATAAAGGTACGGTCGTCGACGGGCGTCTTCTTGTCGCTGATTTTGGTGACGTGCTCGACGATCATCAACGTCTCGAACCGATGTGGTGAGTTCTGTCCATGGGGCCACCCTGCCGAGAACAGGTAGGACAGGCATCGCCCCCGCGCGGCCCGCGCGTACGTCGAAGCCCTCTTGAAGAGATTCGGCGGCGGCGACAAGGTTATAGCCGACCACGATGGTGACTACCGGGTCTGGTTCCGGAACTGCCTCTATTTCGTTCGGGTGATCGGGCACGACAAGGCGGTGGTCCAGGTGTTTTCTGTCGCCGTGGCCGACGTTGACTCCACCCCTGAGCTACTGACGGAGCTCAACATTCTCAACGCCGAGATCCAGTTCGCCCGCGCCTTCCACGTACGGCAACAGGTGCTGATCGAGACTGACGTGCTGGCCGAGGCCCTCGACCCGGCAGGCTTCGAAAGAGCCTGCGGCTACATAGAGTCAGTCACCCTGGAAATGGCGCCGAGTCTCGCGGCGAGATTCGGCGGTCGCCTGACCTTCGCCAACAGACTGACCCTGGCCGAGACGTCAGCGCACAACAACCTCCGAACCGGCCAGCGCCTCTAGACCTGGCACCTCACGGAGTCGCCCGACCCGACGTCCCGGCCGATGCGGCGCGCCCGGAGGATTCGGGCCAGAGAAATCGACTCGGAGCGCGCCCCCGTCAGTGGAACGAGTTGGTGAAGCCCGTAAGGGTGTCCAGGTAGTTCGCCCGCTCGAAAGCGGAGGGGTCCGCGATGTGGCGCTGGCTGACGCTGCCCCGCAGCTGTGCCACCGACTCGAAGCCTGACTCCACGGCCCACGCGACCAGCTCGCGCTCCACCGTGGCGACATGCTCGGGGCCGTTCTCCAACAGTGCCGAAGTCATCATCGCCACGTCGGCGCCGGCGAGCAGGCAGCGGGCGGCGTCGGCGCCCGTGTGGACCCCGGTCGTGATGGCGAGCGACGCCTCGACCCGCCCGGAGAGGATGGCGGTCCAGCGCAGCGGCAGACGCAGCTCCGACGACGAAGACAGCAACAGCGTCGATGCCACCTTCCGCGTCTGGGGGTCGATGTCGGGCTGGTAGAACCGGTTGAAGAGCACGAGACCGTCTGCTCCCGCTTCGACGATCCGCGCGGCCTGGTGGCCCAGTGCGCTGTAGTACGGGCCGATCTTGACCGCGAGCGGGATCGAGATGGACTCGTTGATCAAAGCGACGAGCTTCACCTGTTCGTCTTCAACCTCGCGCCCCGTCACCAGGATGTCGGCGGCGACCCCATAGAGGTTGAGCTCGAGCGCGTCGGCACCGGCGATCTCGAGCAGTCGTGCATACCTCACCCAACCACCTGGGGTCACCCCGTTCAGGCTGGCTATCACGGGAATCGACAAAGCGTCCTTCGCCTCCTCGAGGTGACGCAGGTAGCGGTCGACCACCGACTCGTAGTCCCTCAGGTCGGGGAAGTAGCTCGTGGCCTCCGGATTGCTGTCCGCACCGAGGTCGCCCAGACGGTCGGCCTGCATGTCCTCGTGCTCGACCTGCTCCTCGAACAAGGAGGGCAGCACGACCGCGGCGATGCCGGCCTGCTCGAGCGCGCGCAGCGAGTCGATCCGGGCGGTCAGTGGTCCGGAGGAGGCGACCAACGGGCTGCGCAGGGGCAGTCCCAGGTACGTGGTGGTCAGGTCGAAGTCGGGCAGGACTGTCGATTCGGTGGTCGATTCGGCGGTCATGATGGCACCTCCTCGGTGGCTACGCCCTCGGGATCGACGATCGCTCCGGGCTCGTGCGGCACGCTTCGTTCGACTCCGGCGAGCTGCTCGTAGTAGTGCCAGCGCTCGTCGACGTCCGCCTGGGCCAGGGCCATGAGGTGGTGTGCCCGCTCGGGGTCGGAGCGTTCCAGCATGGCGAAGCGGGCCTCAACGCGCGCGAACTCGCGCAGCGCCATCGCCGGTTTGCGGGAGTCGAGCCGGAACGGCTTCGTGTCCTGGTCAGTTCCGGGGTGGAACCGGAAGAGGGGCCAGTGCCCGCTCTTCACCGCGTCGCGCATGTGCGTCATCGAGTTCTTCATGTCGATGCCGTGCGCGATGCACGTGGAGTACGCGAGCACCAGCGACGGGCCGGGCCATGCGGCAGCCTCGACCAGGGCACGCACCGTCTGAACCTCGTTGGCCCCGAGGGCGATCTGCGCGATATAGACGTTGCCGTACTGCATGGCCAGGGCGCCCAGGTCCTTCTTCGGGGTCTCCTTGCCTGAGGTGGCGAACTTCGCCACCGCGCCCCTCGGGGTGGCCTTGGACGCCTGGCCGCCGGTGTTGGAGTAGACCTCGGTGTCGAGCACCAGCACGTTGACGTTCTCCCCGGAGGCGAGCACGTGGTCGAGTCCCCCGTACCCGATGTCGTAGGCCCACCCGTCACCACCGATGATCCACACGTCGCTGCGCACCAGGGTGTCGGCCAGACTCGACAAATGGCTCGCGTCGGAGCTCGCCTCGAGCGATGCCAGCCGCTCATGCAGGCGCACCACCCGCTCCCGCTGGGCGCTGATCCCCGCCTCACTGGACTGGTCTGCGTCGAGGAGCTCGCGGGCCAGCTCGGGACCGATCGCGTCGGAGAGGGTGCGCACCAGCGCCCGCGCGCTCGCCATGCCCTTTTCGACACCCAGGCGCATGCCCAGGCCAAACTCCGCGTTGTCCTCGAACAGGCTGTTGGACCAGGCGGGGCCTCGACCCTCGGCGTTGCGGCTCCACGGCGTCGTCGGCAGGTTCCCGCCGTAGATCGAGGAGCATCCCGTGGCGTTCGCCACGATCATCCGGTCGCCGAAGAGCTGAGTGAGCAGGCGCAGGTATGGCGTCTCGCCGCACCCCTCGCATGCACTTGAGAACTCGAACAGCGGCTGAAGCACCTGCGAGCCCTTGATGGTGTCGTGCGCGAGCAGCCCGCGGTCCAGCGGGGGGATGGTCTCGGCGAACGTGTAGTTGGCTCGTTCGCGGTCCCGGTGCTCAGCAACCGGTTCCATGTTGAGGGCCTTGTGCCCGACCACGCTCTTGCTGTTCGCAGGGCACTGCTCCACGCACACCCCGCACCCGGTGCAGTCGTCAGGGGCGACCTGGATGCTCAGCAGGTGCGGGGTCGCCAGCTCCCTGGCGGTGAAGGGCTTGGACGCAAAGGTGTCCGGCGCACCCTCCAGGTTGTCGGGGGCGAGCACCCTCATCCCCATCGCATTGTGCGGGCAGACGATCGCACACTTGCCGCAGTCGATGCAGATGTCAGGATCCCAGATCGGGATCTCCTGGGCGAGCGCCCGTTTCTCGTATCGCGTGGTGCCGGTCGGGAAGGTTCCATCCACCGGCAGCGCGCTCACCGGAAGCAGGTGTCCTTCGCCGGCAAGGATGCGCGCGGTAACCCTGGCCACAAAGTCCGGCGCCCCTGCCGGGACCACGTCAAATGGAGGCGTGGTCGAGGTCACCTGTGCCGGCACCGTGAGCTCGTGAAGCTCGGCGAGGGACTGGTCGACGGCGGCGAGATTGCGCTCGACGACCTGTTGCCCGCGCCGGCCGTAGGTCTTTTCCACTGCGCGCCGGACCGCTTCGATGGCCTGGTCCTGCGGCAGGATCCCCGAGAGAGCGAAGAAGCACGGCTGCATGACGGTGTTGATGCGCCCACGAAGGCCGAGGTCGCGGGCCAGCCGGTGCGCATCGATGACGTGCACCTTCAGGTGCTTCTCGATGATGGCTCGCTGAACCTGTTCAGGAAGCGCGTCCCACACCTTGTCACGAGGGTACGGCGCGTTGAGCAGTACGGTCGCTCCCGGCTTGGCCACAGCCAGGACGTCCTGGGTCGACAGGAAGCCGAACTGGTGGCAGGCGACAAGGTCGGCTTGCTCGATCAGGTAGGTGGAGCGGATGGGCTGGCTGGAGAACCGCAGGTGCGAGACGGTCATCGCGCCGGCCTTCTTCGAGTCGTAGACGAAGTAGCCCTGGGCGTGCAGGTCGCTGTGCTCACTCACGATCTTGACCGTGTTCTTGTTGGCACCGACGGTGCCGTCAGAGCCCAGCCCGTAGAACACGGCGTGGACTTCTCCCTCAGGGGTGGGCAGCACGAAATCGGGGTCGGGGCGCACCGACAGGTGAGTCACGTCGTCGACGATGCCGACAGTGAACCGGGGCCGCGGCGCCTCGGACCCGAGTTCGTCAAAGACCCCCTTGACCATGGCCGGGGTGAACTCCTTCGATGAGAGCCCGTAACGGCCGCCGGTTACCCGCGGCATGACGCCCGGGTCGCGCTGCCCGCTGGTGGCGGCTTCGGCAAGCGTCGCGATGACGTCAAGGAAGAGCGGCTCGCCATGCGCGCCTGGTTCCTTGGTGCGGTCGAGCACCGCGACCCGTCGCGCGGAGAGAGGCAGCGCGGCGACCAGCTCTGCGGCCGGGAACGGCCGATAGAGCCGCACGGTGAGCACCCCGACGCGTTCCCCGCGGCGGTTGAGCTCCTCGACCGTCTCGTGGACCGCGCCGACCCCGGAACCCATGATCACGATGACCCGGTCGGCCTGTGGGTGCCCGTCATACTCCACCAGCCGGTATGCGCGCCCGGTGCGCTCGGCCAGCCGATCCATCGCG
>Ga0207932_1000237_pt1 | contig 18751 bp, 16 predicted proteins | sample NGESurdeep092012_FD_184480 | JGI IMG/M metagenome (GOLD analysis project Ga0207932, IMG submission 184480) | Arctic peat soil microbial communities from Barrow, Alaska - NGEE Surface sample 415-2 deep-092012 (SPAdes) | ecosystem: Environmental > Terrestrial > Soil > Wetlands > Peat ...
TGCCATGGGCGACCGGCGGCACAATCATCTGGATCGCGATCGCCTACAAATTCCATCAGTCGATGATCGATGCGGTCACCGGCGCGCGCGAGGTCAGCCGGACGGAGGAACCGCGGCTCTACAATCTGCTCGAGAACCTGTGCATCTCGCGCGGCATCACCATGCCGAAGCTGCGCATTGCCGACGACGATGCGCTCAACGCCTTCGCCACCGGCCTCAACGAAAAGCAATATTCGATCACGGTGACGCGCGGCCTCATGAACGCGCTCAACGACACCGAACTGGAATCGGTGCTCGGCCACGAGCTCACCCATATCCGCAATGGCGACGTGCGCATGCTGGTGATCGCGGTGGTGATCGCCGGCGCGATCTCGTTCTTCGGCGAAATAGTGTTCCGGGTTTTCTTCCAGAATGCATTCTGGGGCGGAAGTCGCTCGCGCGGCGGCAGTAGCGAAAAAAAGGGCGGCGCCGGCCTCGCCATCGTGATCGCGCTGGCGATTATCGCGCTGGTCTGGATTCTGTCGGTCGTCATCCGCTTCGCGCTGTCGCGACAACGCGAATACCTCGCCGATTCCGGCTCGGTCGAGCTCACCAAAAATCCCGACGCCATGATCTCGGCGCTGCGCAAGATCGAGGGCCGCGGCGAATTGCACGCCGCCAATTCCGCGGTGATGGAAATGTGCATCGACAATCCGCGCGAGGGATTTTCCAATATTTTCGACACCCACCCAGCGGTCGATAAGCGCGTCGAGGCGTTGGTGAAATTCGCCGGCGGCCACGATCCGGGGCCGCTCGCATTGTCGGGCCCGGACGAGCCCGCGCAAGTTACCAGCGCGCCGCCCGCCGGCGGTCCTCCTCCCGAGGGCGCGCGCGCCGAGGGGGGGAGCGGACGGCGCAGGAGGCGCAGGGGCCGCGGCCGCGGCGGCTCTGGCGGCCCCGGCGGGCCAGGTGGACCCAAGCCGGGCGGAACGGCGCCTTCGGCCCCGTCGGGCGGGTCGAGCCAGACCTAGCCGAAAACTGTCGGTCAGCGTCCCGGGAAGTACTCGCGCCACCGCCTGTCGACGAGCGCGGCGGTCGAAGGGTCGGCCTGCACCACCTTCGGCATCCACGGCTTGGTCCGGGCGTCGATCACGACGGGTGGCGTGAAGGCGACGTGATTCCGCACGACCTCCCGGCGGCCGTGCACGTCCGCGGCGGGCTCGAATCGCGTGAAGACGTGCCACAGGAACGAGCGGTCGTCCTTCGCGGCCGCCGCCGCATCGTCCGCGAGGACGACGAGGGGCCATTCCCCGACCGAAGGGTCGGTGGCGAGGCGCTCGGCGAAGGCGCGGTCGTCGGCGAAAGACGGTCCATCGACGACGAGGGCACCGGCGCAGAAGACCACCGCCGCGCGCGCGCCGGCGGGCAGTGCGCCGTGGAATTCCCGCGGCAGATCGCGGATCGCGTCCCCGAGGCCAAGGAGAACGCCCTTGCTGCCCTCGTTCACCTTCGGGCCCGTGTAGTCCAGCGTGTCCATCGCGAGATTGCCGAAGAGGAAGAGGTCCGAATCGAACCGGCAGCGCGCGAGCACGTGCTCGAGGAGGCCGCGGAAGTCGCGCAGGTCGCGCCGGGTGTCGGTCACGAGGAGGAACTTCGTCAGCGCGAGCTGGCCTTCGCCGAGGATCCGGAAGGCCGAGTTCATCGCCTCGCGGCGATAGCGGTCCCTCACGACGGCGGCCGCGAGCGAGTGGAATCCCGTGTCCCCGTAACTCCAGAGATCGACGACCGACGGCATCACGAGGGGAAACAACGGGGAGAGCAGCTCCTGGAGAAAGTCGCCGATGTAGAAGTCCTCCTGCCGGGGCTTGCCGACGACCGTGGCCGGGAAGATCGCGTCGCGTCGCCGGTAGACGCGCGCCACGTCGAAGACGGGGTAGTCGTGTTTCAGCGAGTAGTAGCCGTAGTGGTCGCCGAAGGGGCCTTCGGGCATCCGGGCCCCCGGAGCCACGGATCCGGTGAGAGCGAATTCCGCGTCCGCCACGAGCCGATGCGGGTGGGCGGGCACCCGCGTCATCGGGAGCTTCTTTCCGAGGAGGAGCGACGCGACGAGAAGCTCGGACAGCCCTTCGGGCAGCGGCGCGACCGCCGCGAGGATGAGGGCCGGCGGGCCTCCCAGGAAAATCGTGACGGGAAGCGCCACGCCGCGCGCCTCGGCCTCGTAATAGTGGAACCCGCCGCCCTTCCCGATCTGCCAGTGGATGCCCGTCGTTCTCGGGCCGTGGATCTGGATGCGGTACATCCCGAGATTCGACTCGTGGCGCGCGGGATGCTCCGTGTAGACGAGGGGCAGCGTCAGGAAGGGCCCGCCGTCTTCCGGCCACTGCGTGAGCGCGGGAAGTCGCGTGAGGTCCGGCCTGTCCTCGACGACCTCGGTCACGGGCGCGCGGGTTGCGCTCGTCGTCCCGACGCGGAGGGCGCTTCCGAAGAACGAGCGGAACGCCCAGAGCTTCCCCAAAGTCGGCGGCAGAAGCTCCGTGGCTGCGTGGGCCGCCGTTTCGACGAACGCGCGCGGCTTGTTCCCGAACGCGAGCTCGAGACGCTTCGGCGTGCCGAAGAGGTTCGTCACGACGGGGAAGTCCGCGCCCTTCGGGCGCCTGAAGAGGAGCGCAGGCCCGCCCTCTTCGATCACGCGGCGGTGAATCTCGGGGATCTCGAGGCGCGGGTCGGTTTCCGGCTCGATGGTGGCCAGGTCGCCCTCGCGGCGAAGGGCGTCGAGGAAGGCGCGAAGATCTTTCACGGCGTGGAAGCCCTTTTCCCTTTGCCCGCGAGATCCGAAAGCCGGGTCCGCCGAAGGCGTTCGAGGAAGTCCTCTCGCGCCGGCGCGAGGAGGTCGCCCGCGGGCCCGGCGACCGGAGGAAACGCGCGCTCGAGGCCGTCGCGCCGGTCGAGGGCGAGCGCGATGTCGGCGAGCGTGATCTCCGAGGCCGGCCGGCCGAGGACGAACCCGCCCCCCCGCCCGCGACGGCTCCTGAGAAGGCCGCGGTCCACGAGGCGCCCCAGCACTTTGGAGAGAAACGGCGCGGGAACGCCGGCCGCCTCCGCGATTTCCGTGACGCCGCGTCCGATTCCGGAGGCCCCTCGCGGATCGAGGAGGGGGAGCGCGGCCAGCGCGATCTCCTGGGCGCGCGTGAAGAACACTGCGCGTCAGCCGCCGGTGAGGTGCCGGTACTGTGCGTCGGTCAGCGGGACGACCGAAAGCCGCCCGATCTTCACGAGCGGCGAGCTCGCGAAGAGTTCCTCGGACTTGATCGCGGCGAGCGTAACGGGCGAGGCCAACGGCTTGCCCGCCGCGATCACGACGATGGGGTCGGTCGGGCTCTTCGGATCCGTGTCGGCGGAGACGACCGTCGCGAGGCCGACCGCGGCCTTCACGTCACCCGTGTGGTAAATCACGAGCCGGTCGCCCTTCTTCGTGGACAGGAGATGGCGGATCGCGGTCAGATTCTTCACGCCCGACCACACCGTTTGTTTCTCTCTCGCGAGGTCGTCGAAGGAGTAGTCGGAGGGCTCGGTCTTGAGGAGGAAGTTCGCCACGGCAGGGGATTGTACTGATCCCGGCGGTCAGCCGACTTGCCTGAGGGCGTTCGTGATCTTCGTGAAGGCCGCCCGGCCGGCCGGGAAGAGGCCGCCGAAGAAACCCATCACGAGCGAGAAGACGATGCCGGTCATGAGGAGCGCCGGCGTAAGCCGGAACGCGAACACGACCTCCGAGAACGTCGCGAAGTTCGTCGTGCCCGTGACGCCTGACAGGGCGAGCTTCACGGCGAGCCATCCCAGGGCGCACCCGAGGATGCCCCCGAGGAGCGCGAGGCACAGCGACTCGAAGACGAACGACAGCATCACGGAGAGCCGCGAGAAGCCGAGCGCGCGGAGAGTCGCGATCTCGCGCGTCCGCGCGGCGACGGCCGCGTACATCGTGTTCATCGCGCCGAAACACGCGCCGATCGCCATGACGATGCCCACGAAGAACCCCAGGAACTTGATCGGCGCGGCGGTCGAGGTCTGGTCGTCGTAGTACTTGCGCTCGACCTTGCCCTCGAGTGCGAGGCGCGCGTCGCCCGCGAGACCCGCCTGGAACTGGTCGCGCGCCGGGCGGCCGGCGGTCCGCGCGAGAACGGACGAGTACCCGCCCCGCTTGAAGTCCGTGATCATGCCCTCGACGTCCGTCCAGATCTCGCTGTCCGGCGCGGTGCCCCCAGCGTCGAAGAGGCCCACGACCGTCCAGCGGTACGCGCCGAACTTGATCGTCTGGCCCATCGTGCAGTCCTTGAAGCGGCTCGAGACGCTGCGTGAGACGACGACCTCGGACTTCCCGGGCGTGAACCAGCGGCCCTCGACGAGCGTGAGACCGGGCCGGAGCTTCATTCCCTTCTCGCCGATCCCCCGGATCGTCACGTTCGAGGATCCGCCTTCGCGCTTCTCGAGGTTCAGGACGATGACGAGCTCGGGAGACGCCAGCGGCTTGCCGTCCGCGTCCGGCGAGATTCCGGGGAGAGTCAGGATGAGGGGCATCTGGTCGCGCGAAATCCCGGACTGCAGCTCCGACTGCGAGTTCTGCCGGAGCACGAGGACGTTGTTCTCCGATCCCGACGCCGTGAAGACGCGCGTGAGGCCTTCGCCGAGCGCCATGACGCAGAGGAAGACCGCGACGACGAGGCCGATGCCGAGCACGGTGAGGCCCGTCGTGACTTTCCTCACGAAGAGATTTCGGATGTTGTACTTCAGGGGGATTCCGAGCATCGGGGCTCCTCCTAGGCGACGGATCGGAGACCGTCCGCGATCGGGCGCCGGACGGAGCGGATGGCGGGCACGAGGCCCGCGAGGATGCCGACGAGGACCGTGAGGAGGAACGCGGCGGCGAGGACGTTCGGATAGACGCGGAGGCCGGCCGCGAGGCCCGCGAGCGGCGAGTAGAGGACGACGGCGCGGAGCTTCGGGAAGAGAAGGAGGTAGAGGGCGAGGCCGGCGGCGGCCCCGAAGATCGCGAGGAGCGCGCTCTCCCCGAGGAGGAGGCCGAAGATCGTCCCCCTCGGGAAGCCGATCGCGCGCAGGACGGCGAGCTCCGTGACCCTCTCGCGCGTCGCCATCGCCATCGTGTTCGCCGCGATCAGGAGGACGACGGCCGCGAGGACGGCCGTGAGGCTCCGGAAGAAGAGCTTCACGTTCCCGAGGAGGGCGACGTAGTTGTTCTGGAACTCCTTTTCGGTCTCGGCGCGCACCGGAGAGGAGGAGTTCTCGAAGAGCGCGTTGATGCGCGGGATGAGGTCGCGCGTCGCCGCGGCATCGACCGCCTTGACCCAGATCATCGTGTAGCGGCCCGCGCGGGCGGGCAGGGCCTCGTCGATGACCTTCTGGTCGAAGAAGACGGCGGCCTCGTCGTTACCTCGGTAGACGGCCCGGATCGTGAACGCGTAGACGCCGGGCCAGAGGTCGCCCGTGAGTGAGATCTGCTGGCCGAGCCGCCAGCCGTACTTCGTCATGAGGAGCTGGCCGACGAGGAGGCCGCTCCGGTCGTGCTGCCACGCCTCCGCGGACCCCTGGACGATCGCTTCCGGGTCGAAGACGCCGAAGAAGGCCGGGGGGTCCACGGCAAAGCGCTCGAAGACGTTGAAGGCGGAGAAATCGACGTACCGTCCGCCGAACCAGTTGAAGGGGGTCGCGGCCTTCACGCCGGGGAGCTGGCGGATCTTCTCGAGGTGGGAGGCGGGCAGGACGTTCGTGAACGAGACCCTGTGACGTACCGCGAGGCGGTACATCCCGCGGCCCTGCGAGGGGTCCGCGTCGAGCATCGCGACGAACGTCCCGAGGATGCAGATCACGAAGAACGGGAGCAGGATCGAGCCCACCGTCAGACCCGAGCGCGTCTTCTTGCGCAGGAGGTTCTTAAGAACGAGGGGCAAGAAGCGCATCAGCCGACCTCCCTCAGCCCGTCTGTGATCGAGCGCTGCGCGGAGCGGACTGCCGGGACGAGGCCCGCGAAGAGGCCGACGAGGAGCGTCACGGCGAAGCCGGCGATCAGGACGCCCGGGAAGATTTTCATCCCGGCCGCGAAGCCCGCCATCGGCGAGTAGAGGAGGCCGCGCTTGAAGAACGGGAAGACGGCGACGAAGACGCCGAGCCCGAGGAGGCCTCCGACGGCCGACAGGAGAAGGCTCTCGGCGAGGATGAGGCCGAGGATCGTCCCCTTCTGGTAGCCGATCGTCCTCATGACCGCGATCTCGGTCACGCGCTCGCGCGCCGCCATCGCCATCGTGTTCCCGGCGATCAGAAGGATCACGAACGCGATGATCACGGAGATCGACGTCAGGAGGAGTTTCACGTTCCCGAGCATCGAGACCCAGGTGTTCTGGAACTCCTTCTCCGTCTCCGTGCGCGTCGGGAAGGAGCTGTTCTCGAAGAGGTCGTCGACGAGCTTCGGGAGCCGCCCGGCGGACTCCGGCGAATCGGCCTTGATCCAGAACCAGCCGACGAACCCCTTCACGCGCGGGATCGCCTCCTCGACGTAGGCGTGGTGAAAGTAGACGCCCGACTCGTCCGGGCCCTGAAACACGGCGCGGATCGTGAGCTCGAGCGTCATGGGGTAGATGTCGCCCTTGAGCGCGATCTTCTGGCCCGGCTTCCAGCCGTACTTCTTCATCAGGAGCTGGCCGACGAGGACGCCGGCGCGGTCCTTCACCCAGTCGTCGCCCGAGCCCTCGACGATCTTCGCCTCGTCGAACACCCTCAGAAGCGCCTCGGGGTCCTGCGTCGAGAAGCGCGAGAAGTTGTTGAAGGCCGACTGGTCGACGTACTGGCCGCCGAACCACTGCATCCGCACGACCTCGGCGACGCCGGGGAGCTGGCGGATCTTCGCCGTGTGCCCGTCCACGAGCCAGTTCGTGATCGAGACCTTGTGGCGCGTGATGAGCCGCCACATCCCGCGGCCCTCGGACGGGTCCGTCTCGAGCGCGGCGAGGAGCGTCCCGAGGATGCAGATCACGAAGAGGGGGAGGAGGATCGACCCGAGCGTCAGCAGGGAGCGCGTCTTCTTGCGGAAGAGGTTCTTGAAGACGAAGGGCAGGAATTTCATGTGCGCTCCGGCGCTTCAGGTGGAGGAGGCCGAGATCGCCGCCGCCATGCCCACGGCCTTCCCGCGCTCGGCCTTCACGTCTTCCTTGAGCACGCCCTTGTCGAGGTGGACGAGGCGGTGGGCGCGCGACGCGGCCTTCGGGTCGTGCGTGACCATGACGATCGTCTTCTTGAACTCGGAGTTGAGGCGCTCCATGAGGACGAGGATCTCCTCGCCGTTTCTGGAGTCGAGGTCGCCCGTCGGCTCGTCGGCGACGAGGAGCTTCGGGTCGGTCGCGATGGCGCGCGCGATGGCGACGCGCTGCTCCTGCCCGCCCGAAAGCTGCCGCGGGTAGTGGTCCATGCGGTCCGTGAGGCCGACGACGGAGAGCGCGAGCTCGGCCTGCTTCCTCCGGCGCGCCCGATTCAGGTTCGTGAGCAGGAGAGGGAGCTCCACGTTCTCGAACGCCGTGAGAACCGGCACCAGGTTGTAGAGCTGGAAAATGAAGCCGATGTTCGCGCTGCGCCATTTCGCGAGCGCGGCCTCGCTCATCGAGGAGACCTGCCGGTCCCCGACGAGGATCGTGCCGGACGTCGGGCGGTCGATGCCCGCGATGAGGTTCAGGAGCGTGGTCTTGCCCGAGCCCGAGGGGCCCATGAGCGCCACGAAATCGCCCTCGTCCACAGTGAGCGACAGCTTGTCGAGCACAGTGAGAACCTGGGTGTCGCGCGTGTACTGCTTCACGAGCGAGTCGATGCGGATGAGAGGCGTGCCGGGCGTGCCAGGTGTGCCAGGCGAGATGGCGCTCATGATTCTCCTTCCTAGGGATCAGTCTTTCTTCATGCGGATTTTCTGCTCGGCGCGCCAGGTATGTCCGGCGGACGCGGCATCCGCGACGATCTCCTCGCCGCCCGAAAGGCCCGACGTCACCGTCACCTGCGCGCCCGCGGCGGGCCCGAACGCGAGCGGTTTGAACGTGGCCTTCTCGTTCGCGACGACGAGGACGCCCTTCGCCCCGCCGATCTCGACGACCGAGGCCGAGGGCACTATGACCTTCGGCTTCGCCTTCTCGTCGACCTTCGCCTGGGGATTCAGAAAGACGACGCGGCAGGACATTTCGGGGAGGACCTTCACATCCTTGTCCGGGATCTCGATCTTGACCTTGACCGAGCCCTTCTGGCGGTCGGCCGTCGGGACGATCTGGCGGAGACGCGCCTTGTAGGGTTTGTCCGGGTATGCGTCGAGAGCGACCTCTGCGGGTTGCCCGAGAACGAGCTTGCCCACGTTCTGCTCGTTGATGTCGGCTTCCATCTCCAGCGAGGAAAGGTCCACGATCACGGCGAACGTCGCGCCCGCCGATCCCGCTCCGCCGAAGCCCTGCGGCGCGACGGTCTCGCCGAGGAACGCCTTCTTGACCGTGACGACGCCGTCGATCGGCGCGCGGATCTCGGCGTTCTTGATCTGCTCCTCGTAGTAGCGCGCCTGAGCCTCGAAAGACGTGACCTGCGCTTCGAAGGCCTTCACCTGCGCGTCCGCCGTGTCGAACGCCTGCTCTGTTCCGATCTTCTCGTCGAGCATCTGGCGGGCGCGCCCGCGGTCGCGGCGCGCGTTCGCGAGCTGGGCGAGCGTCTGGTCGCGCTGGGCCTGCGAGGAATGCTTCTGCGCCTCCAGCTCCTGCGCCTCGAGCCGCGCGACGAGCTCGCCCTTTTTCACCCGCTGGCCTTCCTCGAGGTTGATCCAGGCGATGCGGCCGACGGATTTTGGGGAGATCTCGGCCTTCGAGCGCGCGACGATGTAGCCGGAGGCCGTGAGGATCGTGGAGGCCTGGGTGGGGGTCACGATGGCCGCGCGGGTCGTCGTGACCTCGGGAGCCCGAAGCGCCATGCCCCCGCGCGATCGCGTGATGAAAAACACCGCCACGAGCGCGACGCACAGGGTCGCGAGCGTGGGGTAGAGGAAACGGCGCCCCCCGGGCCCGCCCTCACGTTCGATGCGCAAAGCCGACAGGTCGGCCGATTTGTTCAAGGGATCCATGGAGGCGACACTTTACCCAATCTTTCTACGAAGGGCGGGACGTCAGGGTTTTCGGAAAGACTCGGCGGCCACGGCCTCCCGGAAGGCCTGGAGAAACGTCTGGAGGTGGCGGCGTTCCGTGCGGACGTTGCCGATGGCGACGCGGAGCGTATAGCGGCCGGAGACGAGCGCATGCGAGATGAAGGTACGACCGTCTTCGTTGATCCGCGCGAGGATCCGCGCGTTCGCCGCGTCGGCGGCTTCCGGGGAGAGTTCCTTGGACGTCCAGCGGAAGGCGACGACCGAGAACGGCGTCGGCGCGGCGATCGTGACGCCGGGCTCGCGCTCGAGCACTCCGCGGAGCGCTCGCGCGAGGACGAGGTGGGCGCGCAGCCGTGCCCGCACGCCCGAGGCACCGAAGGCGCGAAGCGTCATCCACATCTTGAGGGCGCGGAACCGGCGGCCGAGCTGGACGCCGTAGTCCATGTACTCGCGCACGGTCTGTCCTTCGGGGGTCTCGAGATAGTTCGGCACCACGGAGAAGGCGCGCCGCACGCGTTCCATCCGGCGGAAGAACAGCCCGGTGCACTCGAGCGGCACGAGCATCCACTTGTGCGGGTTGAAGAGGACCGAGTCCGCGCGCTCCCACCCCGCGAACAGAGAGCGCATCTCCGGCAGCGCCGCGGCCGAGCCCGCATACGCCGCGTCCACGTGAAGCCAGACGTTTTCGCGTTCGCAGATCTTGGCGAGCGCCGCGAGCGGATCGACCGACGTCACGGTGGTCGTCCCGGCGGTCGCGACGACGGCCACGGGCACGCGCCCCGCCGCCCGGTCTTTCGCGATCTCCGACTCGAGGGCGGCCGCGTCCATCCGGAATTCCGCGTCGACCTTGATCTTACGCAGCCCTTCGAGGCCGAAGCCGAGGACCACGCATGCCTTGTCGATCGAGGAATGGGCCAGCTCCGAGCAGTAGACGATACCTTGGGGCCGGCCCGCGAGGCCCGTCCTGCGGACGTCGGGATACGCCTCCTCGCGGGCCGCCGCGAGCGCGATGAGCGACGCCGTCGAGGCCGTGTCGGCGAGCTGGCCGTCGAAGCCTTCGGGTCCCCACGGCAGGCCGACGAGGTCGAGAAGCCAGCGCACGACGCCCTGCTCGAGCTCCGTAAGGACGGGCGACGTGCGCCAGAGGATGCCGACCTGGTTGTAGCCCGCCGCGAGGAAGTCGCCCACGATCCCGGGAGCCGAGCCCGTGTTCGCGAAGTACGCGAAGTACCCGGGATGCTGCCAGTGCGTGAGGTTCGGCTCCACGAGGCGGTCGAGGTCGCGCTCGATCGCCTCCCAAGGCTCGGGCTCCTCCGGGGCGCGTCGCGGCATCTGCGCGAGGACCTCGCCCGGCTTCGTCCGCGCGAGGACGGGCCGTGACTCAAGCGTCTCGAAGTAGCGCGCGAGGCGCTCGACGGCGGCGTGCCCCATCTCGCGGAACGCGTCGGGGGGGAAGTCGCCGAGGGGTTCGTCCATGGGGACGAAGTTTACGGGATCAACGGGAGGCGTCGACGCACAGCACGCCGGACCCGTGCGCGCCGCGGCGTCAGCTTTTCTTCTTCGGCGCCTCGAGATCGGTCGGAATCTGGAGCGGTCCGGTCTGCCGCAGGTCTTCCTTGATGATGAGGTCGAGAAACATCTCGCGGACGCCGTCCTGACCGCGATCCTTGAAAACGGCGCGCACCTGCTTCGGCTTCAGCGCGACGCCCGTCATCGCCTTGAGGTACTGGCAGAACACGATGGCACGGGACCGGAACGAGATGACGAGAATGACGAGCAGGATTCCGGCGAACGCAAGCAGCGTCAGGCCCGTGAGGCCCTGAACCTCGAAGAGGGACGAGGGATTCATGCGCGTTCCCGCCCGAACCGGCTGTCAGGACGCATCGCGGACTCCTTCTTCGAGGGACTGATGATAGCGCGTTGGGGGATCGCTTACTTCCCGAACGAGATGCGGTAGATGGCTCCGGCCTGGTCGTCCGAAACGAGCAGGGAACCGTCGGACCGGACGAGCACGTCGACGGGACGCCCCCATGCTTTCTCGCCCTGGAGCCAGCCCTCGGCGAAGGCCTCCTCGGAAATCGGCTTCCCGTCCCGGAGGCGCACGAGCGCCACCCGGTACCCGACCTTCTTCTTCCGGTTCCACGAGCCGTGCTCGGCGATGAAGATCTGGCCGCGGTACTCGGCGGGGAACATCGCACCCGTGTAGAACCGCATCCCGAGCGCCGCGACGTGGGCGCCCAGCTTGAGGGCCGGCGGGACGAAGCTCTTGCAGGGAAACTCCTTGCCGAACTCCGGGTCGGAGACGTTTCCTCCGTGGCAGTACGGGAACCCGAAGTGGAGGCCGGAGTGCGGCGAGAGGTTCAGCTCGTCGGGGGGGCTGTCGTCTCCGAGCCAGTCGCGCCCGTTGTCCGTGAACCACAGCTCCTTCGTCTTGGGATGCCAGTCGAAACCGACCGAGTTCCTCACGCCGCGGGCGACGATCTCGAAGCCCGAACCGTCGGACCTGAGGCGCGCGATAGAGGCGTACGGGTCGCTGCGCCTGCAGATGTTGCATGGCGCGCCGATCGGGACGTAGAGGAGCCCGTCCGGCCCGAACGCGACGAACTTCCAGCCGTGGTGCGGATCCTTCGGGAACGCGTCCGTCACGACGACCGGCGCCGGCGGGCTCTTCAGCCTTTCTTCGACGCCGTCGAAGCGGAGGAGGCGGGAGACTTCCATGACGTAGAGCGCGCCGTCCCTCACGGCGACGCCGTTCGGCTCGTTCAGGTTCTTCGCGAGCGTGAGGACCTCCCGGGCGCGCGTCCCGTCGCCCGCGTCCACGACGGCATAGACGGCCCCGGCGTCGCGCGTCCCGACGAAGAGCGTCCCGCGGGGGCCCATCGTCATCGAGCGCGCGCCCGGAACCGAGTCGCTGTAGACCGAGATCCGGAAACCCGGAGGGAGCTTGATCGTGTCGAGGCGGATCTCGGACCGGGCGCCCCACGCGGGCGCGAACGAGAGAACGAAAAAGAGGAGCGCGACCGGGAGAAGACGCCGACGAGGTCTCGCTCTCATCGGGGGCAGTATGCTCTGCCTCATCGTGAGGCCGGACACCGCATGCTGACCGACGACACCCCGCCCGCCCGTCTGCCGCGGCCGCTCGACCCGGTGGAGATCCGGGCCCTCGGGGCGCTCCTCGAGAAGCAGCAGGCGACGCCGGAGTACTACCCGCTCACCCTCCACGCGCTCGTCGCGGCCTGCAACCAGAAGTCGAACCGCGATCCCGTCGTGGAGCTCTCGGCGGACCAGGTCGAGGCCGCGCTGGACCGCCTGCGCGAACACGTTTTCGTCTGGAAGACTGGCGGCTCGCGGGCCGAGAAGTGGGAGCAGAACGTCGAGGGACGGTGGCAGCTCGACGCGCCCGCGAAGGCGGTCATGACGCTCCTTCTCCTGCGCGGCGAACAGACGCCGGGCGAACTGCGCGGACGCAGCGACCGCCTGCATCCGTTCGCGACGACGGGTGACGTCGAGGCCGCCCTCGAGAAGCTGGTCGCGGGACCCGAGCCGCTCGTGGCCGAGCTGCCGCGGAGGCCGGGCCAGAAGGAGACGCGCTGGACGCATCTCGTGGCCGGGTCCGTGGAGGGGGCCCGGTCGCCGGCGGCGCCCGTCGCGCTCGCCTCGCGCGTCGCCGCGCTCGAGGAGCGGCTGGCCGCGATTTCGCGGGAGCTCTCGGACCTGAAGAGGACGCTCGGAGAGGACTGACCGAGGGAGAGACTCGCCGCGCCCGGGGCTATCCTCGCAACATGCGGATCTTCACGATCGGCCACGGGAACCGGCCGTTCGAGGACCTCGTCGCGACGCTCGCGTCGGCCGGTGTGACGCGCCTCGCCGACGTGCGCGCGTTTCCCGCCTCGCGGCGGAACCCGCAGTTCGCGCGCGCGGCGCTCGAGACGACCTTTCCAGGAGCCGGGATCGACTACCGCTGGCTCCCGAAGCTGGGCGGGCGGCGGCGCAAAGGGCCGGAACCGTCGCCGAACCCGTCGTGGACGGTCCAGGCCTTCCGCAACTACGCGGACTACATGGACACGGCGGAGTTTCACGAGGGCCTCGCCGAGTTGCTCGCGCTCGCCGGGGAGGATCCGGCGGCCTTCATGTGCGCCGAGACGCATCCCTCGCAGTGCCACCGCCGCCTCGTGGCCGACAAGCTCGCGAGCCTCGGGCACGAGGTCGTCCACCTGATCACGCCCACGCGGCGCGAACCGCACCGCCCGCCGCCGTTCCTGCGCCTCGACGGCGACCATCTGCGCTATGACCGGCCTGTCGACGAGAAAGGGCAGATCCGGCTCGTGTGACGCCCCTGATTCACGTGCCTCATCGCCCCTGACGGGGAGCCGCTCGTAGCCTCGAAACTGGCGAGGTCTGACAAGATCCTGCGCAGCGGAGGTTCGATGGACGTACCCGACTCGAATTCGCTGCCCGAGAACGCCTACGTGCCGCTCGCGCCCGGCGAGACGTACGCCCCGCTCGTGACTGCGGAGAAGACGCCGCCCGAGGTGACCGGCCGGTCGCTCTTCTGGGGCCTCTTCTTCTGTGTCGTCTTCACGGTGGCCTCGGCGTACTCGGGCCTGAAGGTCGGCCAGGTCATGGAGGCCGCGATCCCGATCTCGATCCTCGCGATCGGCCTCGCGCGCATCTACAAGCGGCGGTCGAGCCTTCTCGAGAACGTGATCATCACGGGCATCGGCGGTGTCTCCGGCTCGGTCGTGGCGGGCGCGATCTTCACGCTGCCGGCGCTCTACACGCTCGGCCTGAACCCCCATCCCGTGCAGACGATCTTCATCTGCCTCGCCGGTGGCTGCCTCGGCGTTCTGTTCATCATCCCGCTGCGCCGGTACTTCGTGCGGGAGATGCACGGCAAGTTCCCGTTCCCCGAGGCGACGGCGATCACGGAAGTCCTCGTCACGGGCGAGAAGGGCGGCGCGCAGGCGAAGCTCCTCGTTCAGGCGACGATCGTCTCGGCGATCTACGACTTCTTCGTGACGACGTTCCAGGTCTGGAAGGAGTACGTCGACTTCCAGTTCCTGCCGTTCATGAAGGACGCCGCCGAGAAGGCGAAGGTCATCGTGAAGTTCGACGCGATCGCTTTCATCCTCGGCCTGGGCTACGTCATGGGGTTGCGCTCGTCGCTCATCCTCTGCGCGGGCGGCTTCCTGTCCAACTTCGTCCTCGTGCCTCTCATCTGGATGGTCGGCCGCCACCTGCCGGACGCGGTCTACCCCGCGACGATCCCGATCGCGAAGATGACGGCGGAGCAGATCTTCCGCGGTTACGTGCGGTACGTCGGCGTCGGGGCGATCGCGACTGCGGGCATCTTCGGCATCGTGAAGTCGCTGCGCATCGTGGCCGGTTCCTTCAGCATCGCGGCGAAGGCCTTCCGCGGCGGCGGCGGCGCGGCGTCCACGGAGCGCACGGACCGCGACGTGTCGGTGATGGCGATCCTCCTCGGCACGATCGTGAGCGCGATCGCCGTCGCCGCCTTCTTCGGCAGCCTGGGCAGCACGCTGCTCGCGGTGGCGATCGCCCTCGTCCTGACGCTCGTGTTCTCCTTTTTCTTCGCCTCGGTAGCGGCGAACGCGATCGCGACGACGGCGCGCAATCCCGTCTCGGGGATGACCATGCTCACGATCATCATCTCGTCGGTCATCCTCCTGAGGTTCGGCGTCTCGGGGACGACGGGGATGTTCTTCGTGATGGCAATGGCCGGCATGGTCTGCACCGCGCTCTCGACCTCCGGCCAGATGATCACCGACCTCAAGACCGGCTACTGGCTCGGCTCGACGCCGGCGGCGCAGGAGAAGGTGAAGTTCTACGGTGCGATCGCCGCGTCGATCTTCGCGGGCCTCTCGATCGTCGTGCTGGCCAAGGTATACCAGTTCGGGGAGAAGTTGCCAGGCGACGCGCGCGAGGTCCTCGCCGCGCCCCAGGCCTCGATCATGAAGGCGCTCGTCGAAGGCTTCATGAATCAGCAGCCGATCGCCTACGTCCTGTTCGGCACCGGCGCGGCGATCGCGGTCATGATGGAGATGCTGGGGGTTCCGGCGCTCACGTTCGCGCTCGGGATGTACCTGCCGCTCGAGCTGAACACGCCGGCCCTCGTGGGCGGGTTCCTGTCGTACTTCGTGACCCGGAAGTCGGAGAAGGTCGGCGGCGACAGAGGCCGCACGATGCGCGAGCGTGCCGTGATCATCGCGTCCGGCCTGATGGCCGGGGGCGCGCTCGGAGGCGTGTTCGGCGCCTCCATGAGGCTCTTCAAGTCATATTCGGAGGAGGGGATTCGCACGCCCTTCTACGGCAACGAAGCCATCTCGCAGGGCGTCTCGATTCTCTTCTTCGTCGGCCTCTGTCTCTATCTCTGGATCGATTCGACCCGCAGGGTTCGGGAGGACTGAACATGCCGCTCACGGGATTGGACGCCGCGACCGCCGAAGCGCTCATCGGAATCGACACACTCTGGGGCGGCGACGTCATGAACCCGTCCGGGACGGGCCGCTTCATCGCGGATTGCTGGTTCTCGGACGAGCCGCTGCCCGCCGCATACACGCATCCGACTGCCGCGAAGCTCCGCGCGAACGGCGGCGTGGGCGCGAAGACGCCGGACAAGGCCTCGATCGAGGCATACATCGCCGCCGTGGACGTGAAGGGCGCGATCGCCCGGGTGATCTCCGGATCGCGCGCGCTCGGCGGGATGCGCGGCGCGTACCTCGAGGGCCTCGGCCTGTGCAGCGAGGTCATGTGGGACCTCGGGATGGAGATCCTCGGCAAGGGTCCGGAGGTCCCGTACGACCGCTGCGTGAAGACGATCACGGGCGCTCCGCCGGAGCCCTCTAGCCCCTCGGAGAAGCGGCGCCGCGTCGCCGACCTTCTGAAGGCCGCCGGGCACGCGTCGAACGGTTCCGACTCACTCCTCGCGGCAGTCGACGCGTGGCGGAAGGAGCGGCTCGTCCCCGGCAAGTCGATCCCGGCGCTCGGGGACGCGTTCATCGCGCACTACGACGCGCTGACGGAGCGCAACCTCCTGCCGTACCTCCCGAAAGAGCTCCATCGCGTGCCTCGGGCCAACGTGAAATTCCTCGCGATCGAGAACGCGTGGTTCTCGGGCTCGATGAACTACCTCGGCCACGCACGAAAGCCCGACGGCTCGCCCGAGTACGAGTCGACATACGAGCTGAACGCGTCGCTCCAGATCTCCGTGCCTGAGTTCCAGCAGCTCGTGAGCCACGAGGTCGTGCCCGGGCACGTGACGACGTTCGCGTACCTGCAGGACCTCTTCGTGCGCGGGCTCGTGGGGTTCGAGGCGTCCGTCCTCACCATGAACACGCGCGCCGCCGTCCTCTTCGAGGGCATCGCGAACAACGGAGTTCTCGTCGCGCACGGGGTCACGGAGGTTCAGGACCTTCCGGACCGGGATCTCCAGATCGGCGTCCTCCTGGCCCTCCTGCAGGACGATGCGAAGAACCACTCGTCGTATCTGACCTGGAAGGAAAAGCTCCCGCAGAAGGACGTCGCCGCGATTCTCCGAAACGACTCTCTCGTCTCGGCGGAGCGCGCGGACAAGCTCTCGGGGGCGTGGGGGCGCCACCCCCTCCTCGGCCGCATGTACCTTCCGGCCTACCGTGCCGGGACCGAGCTCGTCGCGCGGCTCCGGCGCAGCCATCCGCCCGAGAAGATCCTGCCCGCGATGTACGGCGTAAAGGGCCTCGTCGATGCGTCGACGCTGCCGACCGTCGTCTCGACGTAACGGTAGCCGCTCCTACCTCGTTCTTCCGAACGCGTCGAGGGCGGCGCGGTCCCCGCGCTCGAACGCTAGCTCGGCCAAAAGACCGATCCGGTCGCGCCCGATCGTGACGACCGCGAGCGTCCGGTCGCCTTCCCGCCACGACCCAGTGCTCGACGCGAAGGGTCCCGCCGAATCTCGGATCTCTCCAGCGCGCGACATCCCCGGCCGCGAAGATTCCCTTTGAGCTCGTCTCCGGTCCCTGAAGCTCACTCGCGTCGTGCGCCAACGGCCGAAATACTATCCGATGGCCAAAGAGCGCTAAGAGCACGCGCGGGTCGAGGGCGACTAACGGTCCGGGCGGCCGGGTGCCAAGCTGTCGAGAAACTCCTTCGCGACGTTGGCCGGCCGCCGGTGTTTTCCGACGACGAGGTTGTTGAGCTTCCGTATCGCGGCCGTCGTGAGTGTGCCGGAGAGCTCCTCGAGCACGGCGCGGGCACGGGGCTCCCTCGAGAAGAGCGCTTCTCGCACGACGAAAGCCGCCTCGTACGGCGGAAAGTACTGCTTATCGTCTTGCAGGACCTTGAAGTCGCGCTCGGACAGGAGGCCGTCCGTGGAGTTGCCGGCCACGAGGTCGACCTGCCCCTGCTCGAGCGCGGCATAGAGAAGGCCGAGATCCATCGACGTCGGCGTCCCTTCGAGGGGCAATGCATACGTCTTCTGGAGCCCGGAGAGGCCGTCCGGGCGCTGGAGGAACTCGTACCCCACCCCGAGCGCCCAGGGCCTCTTCCTCTTTGCGGCCTGGCTCAGCGTCTCGATCCCGGAGGCCCGCGCGTCGGCGCCGCGAATCACCATCGCGAACGTGTCGTCGAATCCGAGAGGCGGGAGCCAGACGAGCCGGAAACGGCCGCGGTATTCCTTCGCGACGGTCTCGAAGACGGCCTTCGGGTCGGTCGCGACGGGGAGTTTCAGGACCGCGGTGAGGGCGGTGCCGGTGTATTCGGGGTAGAGATCGATCTCTCCCGCGACGAGCGCTTCGTGGGCGAGCAGCGTGCCGCCGATGTCGAGCTTGCGCGTGACCAGCGCGCCAAGGCGCCGTTCGAGTTGCTGCGCGGCGATCTCGCCGAGGATCTCCTGCTCGGTAAAGTTCTTCGAACCGACGACGAGTCCGCGCGGTCGCGCACAGCCCGCGAGGCCGGCCGCGAGAAAGGCGGCGAGAAGCCCGGCAGGGAGACAGGCGATCAGAAACGCGCGAAACGCCGCTCGATCCATCCGAGACCTCCATCGGCCGCGAGCGCGAGGAGCGCCGCCGGCACCGCGCCCGCGAGGATCTGCGCGGAGTCGACCGACGCGAGCCCGCGGAAGATGAACACGCCGAGGCCGCCGCCGCCGATGGCCGCCGCGATGGTGGCCGTGCCGATCGTCGTGACAGCGGCGATGCGGAGGCCCGCGAGGATCGTCGGGGCAGCGAGGGGCAGCTCGACCTGAAAGAGGCGCTGCCGGTCCGTCATCCCCATCGCCACGGCCGACTCCACGACGGCGGGATCGACGCCGAGGATTCCGGTGAGCGTGTTGCGCAGGACGGGCAGGAGCGCGTAGAGGATGAGTGCGACGACGGCGGTTCTCTTCCCGATGCCCCCGATGAAGGGCAGGGGGATGAGGAAGCCGAAGAGCGCGAGGCTCGGGATCGTCTGCACGACGTTCGTGAAGCCGAGGACGACGCCGCGCCAGGCCGCCTTTCGCGTGAGAAAGATGCCCGTCGGAATCCCGACGAGCGACGCGGCGAAGAGCGCGATCGCGACGAGGACGACGTGCTCGCCCGTCCGCTCGAGGATCTCGCGCGCGAGGGGGGGCGG
>Ga0207932_1000238_pt1 | contig 18736 bp, 15 predicted proteins | sample NGESurdeep092012_FD_184480 | JGI IMG/M metagenome (GOLD analysis project Ga0207932, IMG submission 184480) | Arctic peat soil microbial communities from Barrow, Alaska - NGEE Surface sample 415-2 deep-092012 (SPAdes) | ecosystem: Environmental > Terrestrial > Soil > Wetlands > Peat ...
GCACGGAATGGCAAGAGTCGAATGGGACGACCGGGGTCAGCCCGTCAGGATGCGCGGAACCATCCAGGACATCACCGAGCGCAAGTTGGCGGAGGAGTCCCGGCAACTGCAAAGCGCCGCCCTGAATGCGTCGGCCATCCCTATGGTCATCACCGACTGCGCCGGCACCATCGCGTGGGTCAACGCGGCCTTTACCGATTGTACGGGCTACAGTGCGGCAGAAGCCGTCGGCAAGAACCCGCGAGATCTGTTGAGGTCCGGCGTTCACGATCAGGCGTTCTACAAAAAGATATGGGAGACCATTCTGGCCGGAAACGTCTGGCGTGGAGAGATGACCAGTCGCCGCAAGGACGGCAGCCTCTACCCGGAGATGCAAACCATCACGCCGGTGCGAAACGCTCACGGCGAGATCTCTCACTTCATCGCGGTCAAGCGCGACCTCACCAAAGACAAGCAGCTGCAAGCCCAGTTCCTGCAAGCCCAGAAGATGGAGTCGGTGGGCCGGCTTGCCGGCGGCATCGCCCACGACTTCAACAACCTGCTCTCCGTCATCCTCGGCTGGACGGAAGTGGTGATGTCGGATCTTCCGGAGAGTCACCCGGTCCAGTCGTCACTCGAGGAGGTTCTCAAGGCGAGTCAGGGAGCTGCGGTGCTCACGCGCCAGCTGCTGGCGTTCTCGCGGCAGCAGCTGGTGGAGCCCACGGTCTTCAACGTCAACGATCTCGTCGTCGCGATCGACAAGATGGTCCGCCGGCTGATTGGTGAAGACATCGAGCTCGTCACGCGAACGGATCCGGAACTCGGCAACGTCAGGATGGACCGAGGGCAGCTCGAGCAGGTGCTCATGAACCTCGTGGTCAATGCGCGCGACGCGATGCCCAACGGTGGAAAGCTCAGGATCGAGACGGCAAACGTGGTCCTGGATTCGGAATATCCGCGGAAGCACTCCGACGTCACGCCCGGCGAGTACGTGATGCTCGCCGTGAGCGACTCGGGCACGGGAATGAGCGAGGAGGTCAAGACACGCATCTTCGAACCTTTCTTCACGACGAAGGAGCGTGGGAAAGGGAGCGGGCTCGGACTCGCGACATGCTACGGAATCGTGAAGCAGGCCGGCGGCCACATCGCCGTGTATAGCGAAGAGGGGCTCGGCACCACGTTCAAGGTCTATCTGCTCCGGCGGGGCGAGCTTGCGGAGTCGGCGCCGAGTCGCCGCAGGAAGACACCGACGCACGGCGTGGAATCGATTCTCCTGGTGGAGGATGAGCCGGCCGTGCGCCGCGTGACCGCGCGCATGCTCGAGGCGCAGGGCTACCGCGTGGTGAGCGTCGCCACGGCCGAGGAGGCATTGCGGGTGATCGAGGATGGACGCGAACCCCTGCATCTCCTCCTGACGGACGTCGTGCTTGCGAAAGGAATGAGCGGGCGCGAGCTGGCGGAACGTGTGCGGGCCCTGAGGCCGACGCTGAAGGTGCTGTTCGCCACGGGCTATACGAGCGACGCCATCATCCTGCACGATCTGCTGGAACAAGGCGTCACGCTCATCCAGAAGCCGTTCACTTCGGAATTGCTGGGCCACAAGGTGCGGGAGGTTCTGGATGTCAAGTGAGAGTGCGACTCCACGCGGGGACACGCACGAGTACGATGCCTGACGACAATTCGCTGCTCCGTGTCCTGGTCATCGACGACCAATTGCACGTGCGTACGTGGGTTCGCCACGTGCTGGGTTCGCTGAGCATCACCAACGTCACCGAGGCTGAAGATGGCCGCGAGGCGCTCGCGGCCGTGACGCACCCGGGAGCGTGGTTCGACCTGATCCTCTGCGACCTGCGGATGCCGGAGCGGGACGGGATCGAGACGATTCGTTCCTTCGGCGCCCTCGGTCTCGAATCGGCCGTCGCGATCATGAGCGTCGAGGACGAGCGTGTCCTCGAGACCGCCGGCATGCTCGCGGAGGTGCAGGGCCTGCGAATGCTCGGCACGATTCCGAAGCCGGTCACCGTCGAGAAGCTCGAACCGATCCTGAAGCGGCTGCGCGAAGTGCCAAACAAGAACGTGGACGACGCATTCATGGCGCCGGATCAGGATTTCCAGCAGGCGTTCAAGCACGGCGAACTGTTCTTCCTGTATCAGCCCAAGATCTGGATGCGCACCGGAAAGTTCGCGGGCGTCGAGGCGCTGGTACGCTGGAAGCATCCCGAGCTCGGCCTGTTCCAGCCGGCGTCGTTCGTCCCCGCAATGGAGGAACACGATCGCTACAACGCAGCGCTGGCGGACTTCTCGCTGCGAGAGGCGATCGCCTGCGCCGGCCGGTGGCACGACGCGGGCCAGGAACTCGGAGTGGCCATCAACCTCTCCGTGCGGACTTTCGATCGAATCGACCTGCCGGAACGAATCGAGTCTCTCGCGCGTGACGCGCACGTGCCGCCCGAACGCATCACGCTGGAGGTGAGCGAGACGCAAGTGGCCCGCGACGCGATCAAGATGGTCGATGTCGCCACACGCCTGCGACTCAAGGGCTTCCGGCTCTCCATCGATGATTTCGGCACCGGCCAGTCAGGGCTCTCGCAACTGCAGAGGCTGCCGTTCAGTGAGCTGAAGATCGACCGCCGCTTCGTGGACGGTTGTTCGACCTCGTCGACGAAACGCTCGGTGGTCGAGGCGAGCCTCACCCTCGCGCGCAACCTCAAGATGACGTCGGTCGCCAAGGGCGTTCAGCAGCGGCCGGACTGGGACCTTCTCGACGAACTCGGCTGCGACATGATTCAGGGCTTCATGATCGCGCGGCCGATGACCGAAGAAGGACTCGAGGCGTGGGCCGCGCAGTGGGCGCTGGGTCAGCGCTCCTGAACGAACCCATCGCCTTCAGCGCCAGTTCACGGCGCCGAAATGCTCGTTGCCGAGAATCGTGTAGACGATCGTGATGGTTCCTTCCTGCATCTTCTTGTCCGGCATGGTGCCGTACTCGGCGCTTCGGGTCGACAGGACGTACTGAAAGCCCACTGCGTTCCCGCCATGGATGCGAAAGGTGGCGCCGATGTTTCCGCGGAAGATCTTCTCCGAGCCCCGGCTGTCGTCGGACCCCACGCCGCTCACGTAGTAATCACGAGCCGTCATGTCGAGCATTACTCTGTCGCCCAGCAGAAGGCGGGCCGCGAGGAGCGCCTGCGGAGTCACGCCGAAGTGATAGTCGCGGATCGCGGCGTTGATCGGCGTGCTCGGGATGACCGTGGTGGTGCCCGCCGCGCCGTAACCGGCGCCAACCAGGAAAGAGCCCTGCAGAGCCACACCGGGCGAGATGTCGTACTGACGGGTCGTGCCGAGCGACAGCGCAGTGCTTGAGACGCGAAAGAGATACGGCGAGATATAGTCGAAGCTGCCGTAAAGGCCCCAGATCCCGCGCGAGTTATCACTGTCCTTGGTCTTCTGGCCGGCGAGCAGGCCGCGGACCATGATGTTCTCGATGAAGTTGGAAAACGTGGAGGGAAGGAGCGAGCTCTGGAAGTCGAAGTAGTCGAACGGGCGGGTGTAGGTGTAGCCTGCCCGCCCCGGGAGCCCGTACGCAATGGCGAAATCCACCGTCGCATCGCGGCGCAGGAAGAGGCTCGTCGGGGTGGAGACATCCTTCGCCAGCGCGTCCAGCGTCGCGCCGAACCTGAGATGCCAGAAGATCGCCGGAAGGGAGTCGGGGAGGTGCGCCCGGTAGCGGTTGCCGAGAATGTGGCGATTCAGACTGCTCGACGGTGAGACCAGCGCCTCGCCTACTTGATGCAACGGGTTGAGCCCGGTGTCGCCGCTGTCCCTCACGATGAGGTCGGCCATCCGGTACAGCGCCTCGCCGAGCATGCTTCCGGCCTGGCCGGTGGTGATGATGTCGTTGATCGAGGGCGGGTCCGTCTCGCCGGCCATCTTCCAGACGAAGCTGCCGACGTTGGAATAGATGAGCGAGGTCCAGAAACTGTGGCCGCTCGATCGCGCGAGGCCGTACATCGAGGCGCCTTGGTACGGATGCTGGAACTGATTGGTATTGAACGGATCGATGTCGTGGACCCAGTGTTGCGTACGAAGATGGTCCCAGGTGCTCTTGAACGTGGAGCTGTACACCTTGATTCCGTCCTGGGTCTCGTTGGGGTACATGATTCGCGCCCCGACGTTGGTGAGCGCCAGGAAGCCGAGGATCTCGGCCGCGGGCATCAGGTTGTGCGGCTCGCCTCCAGAGGTTCGAGCGGCGTTCAGCGTGTCGGGTGATGGCGCCGCGCGCGATGCGGTCGCGCTGTCGGGCGTGGAGCCGGCGACCTGCGCCGAGGCGCCGCCGGCGGCGGAGCCGGCGAACAGTGCGATGACGATCAATCGGCGAGCGATGTGTCGCATGGATCTCCGTGGTCGCGGCTACGCAGTGCACAGCAGTTGTCTCTTCATTAAAACGGCGGGTCCGAGGTGCACGCAATCGCACGATTGGACTAGGAACTAGCCCGTCGATGGTGAATTGCCCGGTCGAACACGTACGTTTCCTCTGCATGAATACGTGGGAACGGAGGAGCGCATGACGACCAACGGTTTCGACTACGACTGGATCATCGTGGGCTCCGGATTCGGCGGCAGTGTGTCGGCCCTGCGCTTGAGCGAGAAGGGATACCGGGTGGCCGTGCTCGAGTGTGGCCACCGCTACGCAGACAGCGAGTATGCCGCGAGCACCTGGAACCTTCGGCGCTTCCTGTGGGCTCCGCAGATCGGGCTCCGCGGCATCATGCGGCTGACGCCGTTCAAGGACATCTTCATCGCGACCGGTTCGGCCGTCGGCGGCGGCAGTGCGGTGTATGCCAACACGCTCTATCGCGCGAAGCCGGCGTTCTTCGAGAATCCCCAATGGGCCGGACTCGCGGACTGGCGCTTGGCACTGCAACCGCACTATGCCGCAGCCGAAAAGATGCTCGGCGTGCAGACGGTGCCGTTTGCGAGCGGCGGCCAGGAGCTCCTCAAGGAAGTGGGGGAGCACTTCGGCGTTGCCGACTCGTTCTCGCGCACGCCGGTGGGCGTTTTCTTTGGCGAACCGGGGCGGACGGTACCGGATCCATACTTCGACGGCGAGGGGCCTCCACGCACGGGGTGCACGCGCTGCGGCGCGTGCATGGTGGGGTGCCGGTACGGCGCGAAGAACACGCTGCTCAAGAACTATCTGTGGTTCGCGGAGAAGCGCGGCGCCGAGGTCATCGCCGATTGCGAGGTAACCGACATTCGCCCGATCGGCGCTGCCGACGGGAGCGCCGTCGGCGGCGCCTCCGCTGCCGACGGGAGCAGCGGCTATCGCGTGACGACCCAACTGCCGGGCGCGTGGTTCGCGAAGCAACGCCGCACGTTCACGGCGCGCGGCGTCATCGTGGCGGCGGGCGCGCTCGGCACGAACCGGTTGCTCATCAAGTGCAAGGAGATCGGCTCGCTCCCGCTGCTCGGCGATCGCCTCGGTGAGCTGGTGCGAACGAACAGCGAGTCGATCCTCGCCATCACGCTCCCCGACGACGCGCGCGCCCCCTGGAACGACGTGGCGATCAGCGCGAGCATTCATCCACGACCGGACACGCACATCGAGTTCTGCACCTACGGCAAGGGCGGTGACTTCATGGCGTTCCTGCTCGCTCCGCTCACGGGGAAGGGCACGCGGGTCACCCGCCCATTGATGATGCTCGGCAGCATCGTGCGGCATCCGCTGCGCTTTCTCCGTGCCCGGTGGCCGTTCGGCTGGAGCAGGCGCACGCTCGTCGTGCTCGTGATGCAGACGAGCGACAACGCGATCGCCTTCCGCGCGAAGCGCCGCATCTTCGGCGGCATCGGGCTGCGCACGGAGCAGGATCCACTCAAGCCGAATCCGACGTTCATCGACGTGGCGAACGCGGCCACCGAGTGGCTCGCACGGCACACCGGCGGGATTCCGCAGAGCGGGGTGCTCGAGGCGCTCGCCAACATTCCGACCACGGCGCACATCCTGGGTGGAGCCGCGATCGGGCGCGATGCCGCGACCGGCGTTGTGGACGCGCACCAGCGCGTGTTCGGCTACCAGAACTTCCTGATCTGCGACGGCGCGGCCATGCCGGCGAACCCTGGAGTGAATCCCGCGCTGACCATCACGGCGCTCGCCGAGCATGCGATGAGCCACGTTCCGCCCAAGCGATGATCTCGAATCGAGCCGATCGGCCGCCTGAAAACGAAGAGCGCCGCAGGGAGTTGGTTCCCCTGCGGCGCTGTTCGTTCGGCGTGAAAGTTACTTGCCGATCATCAGAATCGTGAACGAGCCCGGTATTGCCGGAGCGCCCGGACCGCGTCCTCCGCCCGGTGGCGGCGGCGGTGCCGGCCCGCGCTCGACGCTCATGACGAAGATGTGGCCGGTCGTGGTGTCAAGGGTCAGCGTGCGCGCGCCGTTCATCGTTTCGATGTTCTGCTCGACCTCGAAGCTCGTCGGGCTCTTTTCCTTCACGATGGTCAGAGTGCCATTGCCGTGAGAGCTGAACGCTTCCATCGTCTTCGGATTGAACGCCGCGCCGTCGGAGCCTCCCGCGAGCGGCAGGGTCGTGATGATGTGGCCATCGTCCGCGCTCAGGATCACCATCTGCGGCTTCGGGAGCTGTCGTTGCGGCTGCGGCTGGCCGTTCGCGCCAATCACGGCCGGCTGAAGTCCGCCCGACGCCGCGCATGCCGCGAAGAGAACGTGGTTCTTCGCATCGAGCGCGAGACCGTTGCACGAGCCGCCCTTGTCGCCGAACGGAAAGTGCGCGGTCGCCTTCAAGGTCTTCACGTCGACCTTCGTGACGCTTCCCTCGCCGTCCTGCATCACGACGTAGAGCGTGCCCTTGCCGTCGACGACGCCCTGCTCGGGCACGCCGCCGAGATCGATGGTGCCGATGACGGTCCCCTCCTTGGCGTCAAATACGGTCGCGTTCTTCGTCGGATGGCTGAAGACGTAGATCCGCTGGTTGTACGCATCCTGCAGGATGCCATCGGGAGCGAAGCCGCTGTCCGCCTTGATGTTCTTGAGCGGCTGGAGCGTCTTCGTGTCGAACATCGAGACGTCCGGGTGATTGCTCGTGAATCCATGTCCGGATTTCGAATCGACGGTGGCTCCGTTTCCGGCGATTCCGGGGACTTCACCGATCAGCGCGAGCGTCTCGAGGTTGAACACCGACACGCGTCCCGGAATCGCGTCACGGGCTGGCGCCGTCTCGGTCGCAGGAACCGCGCGCACGGTATTGCGCGTGATGTAAAGACGTCGGCCGTCGACGTCTGCATAGATGTAGTCGGTGCCGCCTTCGCCACCGACTCGCGCCGACTTGATGACCTTATATGGCCCGTCGGTGCCGGCCTGCTGGGCCTGCATGGCCGGCGCGAACGACGCGATGGCGATCGCGAATACCACGACATGACGACGCATGAAAAGTCTCCTCGCAGGTTGAAAGCGCGATCCTTTGCCGGACCCCCTGAATATATACGCTCCCGGATGACGGCTTGATGGAAGACCGTGCCGATCAGCCCATTGCGATCGGCGGACGGCGGCGCCCCAATCCAGTCGCCTGCTCGAACGCGTGCGCGAACCGTAGCAGGCCAAGATCATCGCAATGACGTCCGACGATCTGGATTCCAACCGGCAGTCCCTCCGGCGTGAAACCCGCGGGCACCGACATGGCCGGCCGGAAGGTCGCCGTGATCCAGTACGTCGATTTCATCCACGCGACGTAGTCCTCCATCACGGTGCCCTCGATTTCATGCGGCCAGTCGATGCGCGCCTCGAACGGCGGCACCTGGTTCACCGCGCAGAGGATGAACTCGTATTTCTCCTGGAAACGGCGCATGCGATCCATCAGCTCGGTGTGCCGCACCATCGCGCGCGCGACTTCTCCGCTCGTGAGCCGGGCGCCAGCCTCGATCTCCCACACGGCCTCGGGCTTCAGCCGATCCCGGTGCGTCGCGAGCAGCGGGGCATACGCGATCCACGTCTTCCACTTGCGGATCGTGAGAAACACATCACCCGCGTCGGTGAGGTCGGGGCATGCCTCCTCGACGATACAGCCAAGATCGACGAACGTCTTGCGCTGCCCTTCCAGGACGAAACGCACGCGCCGGTCGAGCGGGAGTCCGCCGAGATCGGGACACCATGCGATACGCACGCCGCGCACGCTCCGTTCGAGCGGCTTCGCGAAGATCGCCGGATCGGAGGGATAGCACCCGGGATCGTGCGGATCCGGCCCGGCCATCACGCTGAGCAGGAACGCCACGTCGTCGACGGATCGCGCGAGCGGTCCCTTCACTCCGAATCCGAGCAGCGGCAACTGCGACGGTGTGGTGGGCACGAGCCCGACCGTCGGGCGGATGGCGGTGACGTTGTTGAAGTTCGCAGGGTTCCGCAGCGACCCGCCGAGGTCGCTTCCATCTGCCAACGGGAGCAACCCGGCGGCGATCGCCGCGCCCGCTCCGCCGCTCGATCCTCCCGCGGTCTTCGTGAGATCCCACGGATTCAGCGTGGTGCCGTACACGTTGTTGTAGCTGTGCGAGCCCATGCCGAACTCGGGCACGTTCGTCTTGCCGATCGGAATCACTCCGGCCGCTCGCAGCCGCCCCACGAGCGTGGTATCCTCCGCGGGCATGAAATCCTTGTAGATCGCCGAGCCCTGCGTGTTCGGAAACCCGACGGCCGCTTCGAGATCCTTGAACGCCCAGGGGATGCCGTGCAACGGGCCGACCTTCTCTCCGCGAGCGAGATGACGATCCGCCTCATCGGCGAGGGCGAGGCACTTCTGGTCGTCGAGCTTCGCGACGATCGCGTTGATGCGCGGATTCACGCGGGCGATCTGCTCTAGCTGCGCCGTCATCAGCTCGCGCGCCGACAGCTTGCGCGCGCGGATCATCGAGGCGAGTTGACGGCCGCTCATGAAGCAGAGCGGGCTTGGCGCGGCGGCGCGGCTGGTGGGCTCGTCCGGCGATGTCATCGGCGTGGTGCCGCCGGGCGTCGCGCTGGCGTCGGCGCGTCCTGCAGTCGCGCTCGCCGCAACAGTTGCGCCGAGGGCCTGAAGAAACTCACGTCGATCGAGCGCCACTACGGGAATGCGATGCCAATCGCCGAGCCTTGCTGGTAGTGAACGATGGCCTGCAGAGGTGGCTTCGAGGTCTTCACCGCCGTCGTCAATCCTTGGCGGTCGTCGGCGGCAGCTCGACGATCTCGAGCCAGTAGCGACCGAGCACGTTCATCGCCTCCACGAGCCCCGAGAAGGTGACCGGCTTCGTGATGAAGGAGTTCACGCCAAGCTGGTAGCTTCGCGTGATGTCTTCGTCGAGCCGCGACGTGGAGAGCACGACCACCGGAATGTCGCACAGCGTCTTGTCCTGCTTGATCACCTTCAGGGCCTCGCGCCCACCCATCTTGGGCATGTTGAGGTCCAGCAGAATCAGTCCCGGACGCGGGGCCTTCCCGGTCTCGCCCGCGAACTCTCCGCGCTGGTACAGGTAGTCGAGCAACTGCTCGCCGTCTTCGACGAATCGAATGCGGTTCGATACGTGTGCGTTCTCGAGCGCCTGTTGGGTGAGCATCCGGTCGTCTTCATCATCGTCGCAGATGAGAATCGTGATCGGGATCTTGTGTCTGTCTTGCATCATGGTATGCGACCTGAGTTGACCTGCGTGATCGGCAGCGTGACCGTGAATGTCGCGCCCTGACCGGCTGTGCTCGTCGCGGCGATGGTGCCGCTGTGTCGCTCGACGATCTTTCGGCAAATGGCGAGCCCAATTCCGGAACCTGCGTACTGCGTCCGGGCGTGTAGTCGTTCGAACATTTTGAAAATCTTTTCGGCGTACCGGTCGTTGAAGCCGATGCCGTTGTCCGCCACCGTGATCGTACAGTTGCGGCCACCGGAGCACGCGCTGCTGAGTCTGACTACCGGCGGCACGTCCTTCCGGCGGTATTTGAGCGCATTGCCGAGCAGATTCTGCAACAGTTGGCGCATCTGCGCCGTATCGGCATCGATGACGGGAAGCTCCCCGATCTCGATGCGGCCGCCGGCATCCGCGATTGTCGCTTCGAGGTCGGCGACGACCTCCCGGGCGACTCCGGCGAGGTCGGTGGCGGCGAAAGGTACGACTCGGGTGGCAACTTGAGAGTACGTCAGCAAGTCGCTGATCAGGGTTCGCATGCGGTCGGCTGCGCCGAGCATGCGTTCCACATGCCGGCGCGCATCGCCTTCCAGCGCCGGCCCCGCGGTCGCAACCAGCTGCTCGCCGAACGACAGGATCTTGCGCAGCGGCTCCTGCAAGTCGTGCGATGCGACCGCCGCGAACTCGTCCAGTGCGTCGTTCGAGCGCTCCAGTTCCCGGTGCTGGTCCGCAAGATGCCATTCCGTGAAACGGCGTTCGGTGATGTCCTCGATCGCGAGCAGGATGATCCGGGGCTCGTTTGGTCCCTTCGATACGAGCCGGGCATTGAGCATCATGATCTTGCGGCCGATGCCGGGAAAGACGTGATCGACATCGAAATCGTCCAGTTGCGCCTCGACCGGGAGCTTGTCGCGCAGCAGCTCGCGGAGGCGTGCAATGTCCCACTGGCCGTCGCCGAGGTCGAAGAGGACCGTGCCGATCGTGTCCCGAGGCTCTACCCGAAAGGTGCGAAAGAACGCTCGATTCGCCTGCATGACGCGGAATTCGTGGTCGAGCACGAGCAGCGGCTCCCGGACGGTGTCCAGGATATCGACCAACAACTGCTGAGCGGCAGGCACGTGGCCCGTGCCTCCGCCTGTAAGCGTTGGTTCGGTATTGATGTCAGTCACCGCAGCCTCTCCTCGTGCGTGGGGCTGATGCGAACCCACTCCGCCGGTCGCTGCAAGGGACGATCGGCTACTCGCGCAGATTACTCCATCGAGGCGGTGCGGGGTATCGCCCAAAGGTGCTAGCCTTCATGTGCCGCAATCGTCGGATTGCCGGTGTCGAGCGCAACGGCAATATGGGTTGCCGATGTCGAGCGCAACGGCAACATTTCTTTGAGCAGTGTTCGTTCATGTGTACGACTCACACCCACAAAACGTGCCTCCGAGCAAACCGATAGCGGTCGCCATAATCGAGGACAATCGCCTGGTGTGCGAAGCCCTGGCGGCGATGCTCGACCGACTCCCCGATGTGCGAGTGGTCGGATCGTCCGTCGCTTATACGACCGCGCTGGCCGAGACGAATCCGCACGTGGTCCTGCTCGATGCGGGGCTGGGCGAGTCTGACAGCCTCAGCGTGGCCGTTTCAGTCATGAAGCAGACTCCGGGCGCGAAGGTCATCGTGATGGATCTCATCCCGGTGAACGAGGATGTCGCGGAGTTCGTGAACGCAGGGGTATCCGGCTTCGTGCTCAAGGATGCCAGCTTCGAGGAGTTCGTCGTGACGATTCGATCGGTGGCCTCGGGCGCCAAGGTGTTGCCGCCTCGCCTGGCGGAATCGCTCTTCACCCAGATCGCGAAGCAGGCTGATGGACGGGGCCGCGAGCGCTTGCTCGAGGACGTGCGCATGACGCGACGCGAAGCCGAGGTGATCGAACTCATCGGCGAAGGCCTCAGCAACAAGGAGATCGCCAAGCGGCTCAACATCGCCACGCATACGGTGAAGAGTCACGTTCGCAACGTCATGGAGAAGCTGGCGTTGCATACGCGGTTGCAGATCGCCGCCTATTCGCACAAGGAGCGGACGGCGTAGCGGACGGGGTAGCGGTCGGCGCGAATTGGCGGTGTGGTGTCGGGTCGAGCAGTCGAGGCGTACATTCTCCTGACCGATCCGTCACCGGAGGACGCCGTGCTTTCCGCTCTCGTTCGCCATACAGGCAGGAAAACGTGAACTCCAGAAGACAGTTCCTGCTGCAGGCCCCGCTCGGCCTGCTGGGTGCGGTCGCCGCCTGCCGCGTCGAAGACCAGAAACCGGCATCCGTGCCTCCCGGGGCGCCGCCGACATTCGGCGCCGCTCCGATCGTCGGCCCGGAGGTGTCCGTCTCGACGTTCGTGGAGGCTGAGAAACTCGTGCAGGTCGAGATGAGCCGCGCCGAGCGCGAGATGACGGCGAAGAGCTGGCGCGCGTCCATGGCGGCTCTCTACGAGCGCCGCACGGGCCCGCGAAAGGTCACCCTCGAACCGGAGCTCGCACCCGCGACGCGCTGGATTCCGCTGGGAACCGGCGAGCGGGCCGCCGGCGTGCACGAGAACTTCAGTCGTTCCAGGACCGATCCGGGGCCGCTTCCCTCGAGCGACGACGAGATCGCCTTCGCTCCGGTGACGCGGCTCTCCCGGTGGATCGAGACGAAGAAGCTCGGCTCGGAACGCCTCACGAAGATCTACCTCGATCGTCTTGCACGATTCGACCCGAAGCTGCGCTGCGTCATCACGCTCACGCGAGAATCCGCGCTGGCGCAGGCGAAGAAGGCCGACGCCGAAATTGCGGCAGGCAAGTATCGTGGCCCGCTGCACGGCATCCCATGGGGCGCGAAGGATCTTCTCGATACCGCCGGGATCCCGACGACGTACGGCGCCGAACCGTTTCGGAATCGTGTGCCCGCGGTCGATGCCGCGGTCACGAAACGCCTCAACGATGCCGGCGCGGTGCTCGTCGCGAAGTTGAGCCTCGGCGCGCTCGCGCTCAACGACATCTGGTTCGGCGGACAGACGATGAACCCGTGGCTCATCGAGGAGGGCTCATCGGGCTCGAGCGCGGGCCCGGGTGCGGCGACCGCAGCCGGACTGGTGGGTTTCGCGATCGGAAGCGAGACGGGCGGCAGCATCATCAGCCCGTCGATGCGCTGCGGCGTCACCGGCCTGCGTCCCACGTTCGGCCGCGTGCCACGCACGGGCGCGATGACGCTCTGCTGGACGTGCGACAAGCTCGGGCCGATGGCGCGCAGCGTCGAGGACACGATGCTCGTTCTGCACGCGATTTCCGGCCCCGATGCGGGCGACCTCGCCACCGTTCCGGCCGCCATCGACTTCGACGCCGGCGCATCGGTGAAGGGACTTCGTGTCGGGTTCTTCCCCGCGTGGATGAAGGAGAATCCGGCGACCGACGTGGATCGAGCCGCCCTCGAGACTGCTCGCAAACTCGGCATGAGCGCGGTCGAGGTCACGCTTCCCGATCTGCCGTACGATTCGCTGAACATCATTCTTTTTGCCGAGGCCGCCGCGGCGTTCGAGGAACTCACGCTCAGTGGTCGCGCGAACGAACTCAAGGTTCAGGTCGCCGACGCGTGGCCCAACCTGTTCCGGCAGGCGCGCTTCCTCTCGGCTGTCGACTTCGTGCAGGCCGACCGCCTGCGCCGCAAAGTTGCGCTCGAGATGGCCCGCATACTTTCGCAGGTGGACTTCCTGCTCGTGCCCTCTCTGCGCGACGAGATGCTCGTCATTTCCAACTTCACCGGCCATCCGTCGCTCACGCTGCGCGCCGGCTTCGTTCAGGTCGCGGAAGCGCGCAGCGACTGGGCACCGGACCCCGCGCATCCCGTCCCGAAGTTCTCGCCGCCGCGCAGAGTCCCGCACGGCGTGACGTTGGTGGGGCGCCTGTTCGACGAGGGAACGCTCGCTCGCGCCGGAATCGCGCTCGAACGGGCGTTTGGTGTCTCCGCGGAGAATCCCGCCGGCTTCAAATGAGATCGCCGACCGTGCGTTCCGCTCTGCTGATCGCGGTTTGCGCGGTGCCACTTCACGCGCAGGTTCCCGGGCGGTCGGCCCCGGACTCCGCGCGCTGGAGCGAGAAAGGTGCGGCCACGTATCTCGACGCGCGCATCGGCTGGTGGATGACCTGGTCCACCGCATGTGGGGAGTGGTCGAGCCCTTCTATCCCGACGCAAAACGCGGCGTTCCCAAGACGCTCGAGTCGCGCGGCACCGAGTCGGTGCTCAACGCGCTCATCCTCACGTCGTACGACGCGCGTGAGGGAACGATGAGCCGAGATGCCCGGCTTGCGCTCGACAACATGTGGGCGCAGCAGGTCACGACGGGCACGGATCGCGGTGCCTGGCCGTGGCTCCAGTTTCACAACGCGCCGTGGGAGGGCGACTCGCAGTTCTATGGCACGACGCTCGCCGCGATCGCCGTGGGGACCGCGCCGGGCGGCTATCGCTCGGCTCCGGAGATTCAGCCGGGCCTGCGGCTGCTGCGCGACTATTTCGCACGCGAACAGGAGCGGCAGTTCCTGATCGACCGCGTGGTCCTGCTCTGGGCGTCGGCCGAGGTGCCGGGAATCCTCACGCCGGCGCAGCAGCAGTCCATCATCGCCGCGGCGCTCGCGAAACAGCGACCGGACGGAGGATTCAGCCTCTCGGCGTTCGTCGGCGAATGGAAACGGGCCGACAGCACGGCGCTGGAGACCCGAAGCGACGGGTACGCGACCGGTCTCATCTCCTTCGCACTGGAGAAGGCCGGCGTGCCGCGCGACCAGCCGCAATTGCGGCGGGCGTTCGACTGGCTCGTGAAGAATCAGGACGCTGCCGAGGGGCGCTGGCTTGCTTGGTCGCTGAACAAGCAGCGAGACCTCGCGACGGACATCGGCCGTTTCATGAGCGACGCGGCGACGGCTTACGCCGTCCTGGCGCTGAAGCGCACGTACTAGTGGAGAGCCCGACGTGATCGCCCGTCTCGCCAGGCAGGTTCGCCGGATACTCTGGCCCGAGCAGGTACCCGAACTCGCGGACGCCGGCCACGCGGGCGAGATCGTGATCGCGAAGGGCCGGCTGTTCGTCGCGGCCCTGCTCGCGCTGCCCGGGATCATCACCTGGATCCGGATGCCTACGACCCTTCAAGGGCCGGTCGGCGTCGCGCTCGCGCTGGTGGCGACCGGCGTCGGGTTCCCGATCCTGCGTCGCGCTCAACGCGGCGAGGGCGGCACCGGTCTGGGGCTCTCGTCCATCCTGCTCGACGTCTCGCTCGTGACACTGTATCAGCTGCTGCTCCTCCTCGGCGGCGACGCGGAGTCGGCGCTGAACAGCCGCATCACGTTCACGCTGTACGCGCTCGCGATCACGGTGAGCGCGCTGCGCTACGACGGCCGCCTCGTGCGCATCGCGGGCCTGATCGCGGTCGCGGAGTATCTCGGGCTCATCGCGTGGGCGAACGCCACCGGCCACGTGTTCGACCCGCAGGGCCTTCGCATCCTCGGATCCGGTTTGCGCTCGCAGATGGAGTACTCGATCATCCTGCTCACCGCGACCGCGCTCGCCGCCGTCATCGTCGACCGCGCGCAGGTACTCCGGCTGTCGGGGATTCGCGACCCGCTCACGATGCTCGCGAACCGCGGGTACTTCCACGAGCGCGCGCACGAGGAACTCGTGCGGAGCGCGCGCTCGGGCCGCCCCTCCGCGATCGTGATGATCGACATCGACTATTTCAAGGCTGTGAACGACGCGCACGGACACGCGGCGGGCGACCAGGTGCTGCGAAAGTTCGCGACGGTCCTGCGCAGCACGATGCGCGCGAGCGATCTCGTGTCGCGGCTCGGCGGCGAGGAGTTCGCCGTGCTGCTGACGGAGACCTCGCTCGACAACGCGTGCATCAAGCTCGAGTCCATTCGCGAGACGCTGCGCGAGACGAGCGTGACGCTCCCGAGCGGCGCGACGGTGCAGATCACGTTTTCCGCAGGCATCGCCGCGTGGCCCGACGACGGGACCGGCATCCTGAAGCTGCTGCAGGTCGCCGACGACCGCCTGCTCGCGGGAAAGCGCGCGGGCCGCGACGTCGTCGTCTCCGTCGGCTAGGAGCGCCTACTGGCAGATCGGCGTGCCGTCAGCCGTCGACATCGAGCTCAGGGTTACTTGGCACGTTTTCGCTGTATTCAAGCTCGTCGCGATCGCCGACCAGCCTGAGATGGTCACGTTGCTGAGCGTGACGGTGATGCCCGACGAGGCCTTGTAATTTGTGCCGAGGTTCGTTGTGCTTTGTGCATATAGGTTGTTGTTGTCCGCGAAGTACGCTTCCTGTGCCGTGATCAGGTTGTGCAGGTCCGACTTCATCGAGACGACGTACGCCTTCTCCTTCGTGTTCGCGAACTTTGGAATCGCGATCGCCGCCAGAATGCCGATGATCACCACGACTATCAGCAGTTCGATCAGCGTGAACCCCTTCTTGAGGCGCGGCATCGGCGTGTCTCCTGAAGCGACGTAGGCAGGGTAGTGGATAGCGGACGTGCGGGGTGGATCGCCGGTCAGCACGAGGGAAGTGCAAGTCGCTTGCCGACTGTCTCACGATTCGCTTAGTCGCATCCGTTGAATGAGTTAGAGGCTCGCAGGCATCGAGTCGTCAGGGTCAAACCATCAGGTAGCCTGCGGGAATGTTGGCAGAATGCAACAAAACCGGTCGCCTAAGTCAAATCGTCCGAGTCGGTGTTTTCTACGGCTTCTTGTCGACCAACGGCCGCTTGTCGAGGTTGGCCACGTCGAGCAGGAGGTCGTGCAGGTAGCGCGTGATGTTCGTGAGATGCGGAAAGTCGATGTACTGCGCCTCGTCCGTCACGCGATGGTAGTCCTGGTGCAGTCCCGTCGAGAAGAACGCGATCGGGATGCCGTAGCGCGCGTAGTTGTAGTGATCGCTGCGTCCGTAAATGTTGTTGTATCCCGGCCACGAGATGGGATCGTCGAGCCGGTAGTCGATGCGGAACGGACTGGGCTGCCTCAGGTTCACTTTCACGACTTCGCGTCCGAGTTCTCGCGCGTGTGCGTGGTGAACGGCTCGGGTCCGGCGCGGAAGATCAGGTCGCCGCAGGGGTAGAAGTGCTGGATCCGCATCTCCTTGCCCCACGTCGCGTCGAACTCGAGCCACTTCGTCATCGCCCGTCGCGCCCAGCGGGCCCACACTTCGCCGGCCGGCGCGACATGGTCGCCGTATGAACTTCGCACGCCGCGCGTCTCGTCCCCCGAGGTGGACCGCGCGTTTCCGGGACCCCACTCGTCGATGAGAAGAACTTTCGCGCCGCTCTTCTGGAGATTCAGCGCGGTCCATCCGCCCCAGCAGCCTGCGCCGATCACCACCACATCATAGGCCGCGCGCCCCTTGCTGACCGCCGGAGCGGCGACGTCGGGTGTGTGCACGGCCTCGACGGCCGCCGCCTCGAGCGACTTCGCACCGGCCGCGATCAGTCCGGCCTGCAGGCCGGCGACTTTTAGGAACCCTCTGCGACCGATGGTCATGGTGACTCTACACAGTGGGGGAAATCATCGCTGTTTGACCGGGTCGCTCACTGCGATTACGATCTGCTTCAGTCCCGTGCTGTCGGTCGGCAGCGGCTTCTTGCCGCTGGGCATCTTGTTCACCTTGAACAGGTACGCCACGATGCTCGAGTAATCCTCGCGCGGAAGCCTGCCCGGGTCGTCGTTCGGCATCGTGGTCCGGATGATCTCGAACAGGTCGAATGCCGTACGCGTGTCCCAGTTCTGCTTGAACACGGCACCGGTGTGGTCCGAGTCGTGGTGGCACGCGAGGCACATGTTCCGGTAGATCGACTCACCGCGGCTCGCCTGCTGGTCCGTGTACACACCGGTGAGGGTCGTCAGCGCGCTCGAGGGAACGGCCTTGGCGGTGGAGTCCTGTGCCAGGACCAGCGCCGGGACGGAGATTGCCGTAACTACCGGAAGTACGATGAGAAACCTGCGAAGCCGCATTCTGGGAGGAAAAGTGAACGGGAAGCCGGGACAACGTGCGAGACGTTATCGCGGTGACGCGCGCTCGGCAACCTGCCGGAAACGTGTCATCGGCGTGACCGGCGCGCTGACGGCACTGCTCACCGCCGTGCAGGTCGCGGCGACGCCCGCAGGGGCGGACGCGAAGTCCGCTAGCCAGGGTCAGAACTTCAGGCGTCGCCCCAGGATCAGCTTGAAGATGTTGTGATCGCCGATGCCCGCCAGCCCGATTCCGTACCCGAAGTTCACTTCCCAGTCGGGGGAGAGGTTGAGGTCGATCGCGGGGTAGAGCACGTGCTGCTGCTGCGCCAGCGGCGCCATCTCGGTGAGTGAACCCGTGGCGCCGTAGTATTCGAAGCCGCCGGTGATCTTGTCGGTGAAGTCCCACGAGACCTTCGCGTTCGGGCTGACGGAGACGCCCTTCAAGCCGGTGCCCGCCTGCGGGCCCTTGAACCACCAGTCGAGTGCCGGATTGATCGCCCAGTAGAACGCCCCGATTTTCTGGTCGACGATGGGACGAACCTCCATGTTCCACTGGCCCTCATCGAACCCGTTCTTCACGAATCCGAACTCGGTCGAGAGACTGAGTCCGACGGGCAGCTTCCACTCCTCCGGCGCGCGAATCCGCGGGCGCAGATGGCTGCCGACGTATCGCCAGCCCTGTCCCGGAGCGGCACTCGAGAAGAAATACAGGCCGACTTCGAAGATGTCGGAGAACCCGTGCGTGATCTCGAGCGTCTCGTGCAGCTGGCGATCGGTCGCGAACACGCACGGATTCAGCGCGGAGAACGCGCACGCATTCGTGGTGCCGGCGCCGGTGAAGTTGCTGTGCAGTTCGAAGAACGTGGTGTTCTTGTCGGCGGTCTCGGAGGGATAGACCTGGATTTCGTAGTTCGCCTGTGCACGCAAAGAGGTTATCGGTGCGAGCGTCAGGACGAGGACGGCCATTCTGAATGGGCGCATGGAGACTGATACGAGACCGAATACAGGTGCGTTGAACCGGGTGAATTGCAGAAATGAGATGGGAGTGGCGAGAGAAGTGGCGAGTGGTGAGACCAGATGGGAGTGGCGAGGGTGAGA
>Ga0207932_1000240_pt1 | contig 18713 bp, 24 predicted proteins | sample NGESurdeep092012_FD_184480 | JGI IMG/M metagenome (GOLD analysis project Ga0207932, IMG submission 184480) | Arctic peat soil microbial communities from Barrow, Alaska - NGEE Surface sample 415-2 deep-092012 (SPAdes) | ecosystem: Environmental > Terrestrial > Soil > Wetlands > Peat ...
CACAGAAACGAACGATCAGAGGTGCGTGGGATGTCTGTAATCGAAATTCACAACTTGACAAAGCGTTACGGAAAACATGTAGCCCTTGATGGCATTGATCTCGAGGTTGAGCAAGGCGAGGTTTTTGGCTTTATCGGTCCGAACGGCGCCGGAAAGACCACCACCCTGCGCATCCTGCTTGGATTGCTCCGCAAGAACGCCGGCGAGGTTACGCTGCTCGGGGGCGATCCGTGGCGCGACGCCGTGGCGCTCCACCGCCGGTTGGCTTACGTGCCCGGCGACGTAAACCTCTGGCCGTACCTTTCTGGTGGTGAGGTGATCGACCTCTTGGCGCGGCTGCGCGGCGGCTTCGATCAGTCGCGGCGTGATGAACTATTAAAACGCTTCAAACTCGATCCGACCAGGAAGTGCCGCACCTATTCGAAGGGGAACCAGCAGAAGGTCGCCCTGATCGCAGCCCTCGTTTCTAACGTAGAACTGCTCATCCTCGACGAGCCGACCTTAGGCTTGGACCCCTTAATGGAGGCGATATTCCGCGAATGCGTCACCAAGGTCAAACAGGTTGGCACGACCGTGTTGCTATCAAGTCACATCCTTGCTGAAGTCGAAGCGCTCTGTGACCGGATCAGCATTATCAACGAGGGCAAGATCGTCGAGACTGGAACGCTCGCCGAGCTGCGTCACCTCACCCGCACGACGGTATCGGTCAAGACCCGTCGGCCCATCACCGGGCTCGCGAGGCTACCGGGCGTGTACAGCCTCACCGTCGACGGCACCCACGCCCGGTTCAGCGTGGATGCTGAGGCGATCAACCGCGTTATGCGGTATTTAGTCCAATTCGACGTGCGGGCACTCACGAGCGCCCCTCCAACGCTCGAGGATCTGTTCCTGCGCTACTACAAGCTCCATGAAGGTGATGCCACACAATGAAGCTGAACGCGTACACCGGAACCGCAGCGCTGTTCCGTCTGATCCTTCGGCGGGACTGGCTCGTGTTGTTGGTCTGCGTGATACTGCCAGCCCTCCTTGCGGTCGCCACCGTGGCGGCCTTCAATCAGCTTCTCCCCTCAGCCGCATCGCTTGAAGCGTTCGTCTTCGATACCGCGAACATCCCTGCCGAGATGGCACTGCTCGGGCGTATTTACGCTCCGACCATCGCCGGGCTCACCGCGTGGCGATGGAGCGCCTATAGCGCAGTGCTCGTCGGGCTCGGCAGCGCTCTCTTTGTCGTTCGTCACACCCGCACGCAAGAGGAAGCAGGACGATTCGAACTGCTTGACGCGACCGTGGTGGGCCGGCAGGCGGCGCTATCGGCGAGTCTGCTTGTGGCGTTCGGCGCCAACGTGGTAATCGCCGCGCTCGTTGCGGGTGGATTAATTGTGTACGGGTTTCCCGCCGCCGGCTCGGTCGCGCTCGGCCTGTCGGTGGCCGCCGTTGGAGCAACGTTTGCTGCCATAGCGGGGGTCGCTGCGCAGCTCACTGAGAGCGCGGGCACTGCAAAAGGCATTGCCGTAGCTATTCTCGGAATTGGATATCTGCTGCGGGCTGCTAGCGATATAGGCGAGCACAACGAACTTTCTTGGCTGTCGCCGCTTGGCTGGATGCAACAGATCAGGCCCTATGCTGACGAACGCTGGTGGATTTTTATTCTCTTTATCGGCGCGATCACTATATTAACGGTAACGGGGTTTGCGCTGTCTTCTCGGCGGGATGTCGGTTCAGGTCTTGTGCGTCCAAGGCCTGGCCCTGCCTCTGCGGCACCGAGTCTGCGAAGCCCTGCGGCACTCGTGTGGCGGCTGCACCGACGCTCGCTGCTCGCGTGGGCCATCGGGTTCGCTGCATTTGGGGTCGTGACCGGCGATCTCGCTAAAGCCGGCGCTGACCAGTTTGCTGCTAGTCCGCAGCTCACGAGCCTGCTTGCGCGCCTTGGGGGCAGCTCCGGAGTGAGTGACGGCTTTTTCACCCTAGCTCTAACGATAGTTGTCGAAATAGCCGCTGTTTATGCCATTGTCACAATGCTGCAAATGCAAGCTGAGGAAAAGGAGGCGCGCATCGATCCCGTGCTGGCCACAGCGGTCGGCCGGTTGCGTTGGGCGGGCAGTTACTTGTTGCTTGCCGCGGTCGGTACCACGGTCGTGCTTGCAGCGTTTAGCGTGCCTGCCGGACTGACTTACGGTTTGAGCATCGGGAACGTCGGCTACGAGCTACCGCGCGTGTTCGCCGCTGCGATTGTATACCTGCCTGCAATCCTTGTGATGGCTGGAATCGCGATGGCGCTCTACGGTCTGGTGCCGAAATTAACGTTCGTGAGCTGGGGTGCATTGCTCGGCATCATTGTAATAGAGTTGCTCGGTGAGATCTTTCAGGTAAGCCAGTCGATACAGAACATCTCGCCGTTCACCCACGTGCCGAAGGTGCTTGTCAGCGAATTTTCGGCTACCCCATTGATCTTGCTGGTCGCAGTCGCCCTGGCCCTTATTATAACCGGTCTTATAGGGTTTCAGCGCCGCAGCATTGGTTGATCGAACATCATCAAACTGGACTGTAATGAGAACCAGCTAAAGGTGAAAATTGAGCAGTTGGACGAAAAAGGACAGGAAAAATACAATAGCTGCGCCTTTAATGGCCTTAGCAATGAACATAATAACGAGAAAAGTTGATAGCTTGAAGCTCTCCACGCCGGCGACGATGGGCACTAAGTCACCTGCAAACGGTATCCACGGTGAAATCAGCAACAATGCCGCCCCATATTTGTTAAACCAGTCCTTAACTCTTCTCTCGCGGTCAGGGTTGTGGAACGGAATAATCCTTCGTATACCATACTTTCCAAGAAGGTAGCCAATAAAAGCGCCAAGCACTGACGCAGGAACCAGCACGAGCAAAATAATTAACGGACTCACGTTGTCGCTGAGTAGAATCGCGATCGTTGGTTCAGTGGGGATAGGTAGCACTGATGAGGTGGCACTCACGAAAAACAATTCAAGCAACCCGTAGTTTATGATAAGAGACAGCGACAAGCACCCACTTACGTAAGCGATACCCGGTCCTTAATGTTTGTATTGGCGCGAGTTTAACGCGCGAAAGCATTACAATGGTTCCGGCAGTTATAGCATCTGTAATCCATCCACAAACTGGCGTATTTTTCCTTGATAGTTCCCTGTTTTGACCTCTTTTTCCTGGAGAGCAAGGATACTTACCGGGCGTCTTTCACAGAGTGCTTCCATCTCAGCAAATAACTGCTGACTCTCACCGCCGCCGTGCGTGCAAAAAAATGCCACCCGTTTGAACTTCGACTTATTGTTGGCGATGTAGGTCCGCGCAGCACTCGACAACGTGCCTGCCCAAATGGGCGTGCCGAGTATCACTAGATCATATAACGCGGGATCACGTTTGATGTCTGTGAGCTTGGTGAGCTTTTTTGCCTTTGCGTCCTTCCCAGCCGACAAAAAGCCCAGAGGCCCGCCGCGTTTTTTTGTGTCAATAAGTTCTTCACTGTCGCAGTTGAGCGATTCAGCAAGGGCTTCCGCTACCTGTTTGGTCGCACCTGTTCGCGAATAAAATACCACTAAAGCCTTCATTGCGAGTTCCTTCCGTGAATAAAGAAGTTCTTGAGCTTAAAGCTTATTACGGTTTGCGCTGTTGAGATGTTAAGTGTATTAGAAAAAGTCGGGAATTTTTGAGCGCCGTGGAAACATAGATGATAGCCATCATTGAGGATACGTTTGCAGAGGCATTTGATGGATTATATTGCAGATTAATCATCACTGCTCACGACCAAAAAACGCTAAAAAAAGCAGCCGAAGACGCAACCGCAACCCCTGCCGCCGTAATAGGAAGAACAGAGGGCGGTATAGAAAAGTGGCTTCCCAAAAACGAAACACCAGACGGACGTGTTGGTGCTATTGTGCAGTTTTGGGGAAATATCGACGAGCAAAGGCCATTCGAAAAATCCGTGCAACAACTTGAGAAAGAGTTGTCTTACCGCATTCGTCAAGACATACTTGTGAAACCGTTCACCGCTCTATTCGATGCGGTTCCAAAGGCAGCAGGCACATTTGACATGCTGGAAAGAGTTGGACACTGTGGCGACGGTCATGAATGGGAAGAAAAACGTTTCGGGCGTCAAATGATAATCGTGCCCGTTATGGTGCCAGACTTTCAGATAGAACGTTACATAGGCTATGCACGTGGGGTTTCGGGCGGAAATTTTTGGTACATGTGTACAACGAAAAAGGCGTTGTTTGAGGCAGGTAAAAGGGCCCTCGAAGCAATACATGACGTTGACGGCGTTATCACGCCCTTTGATGTGTGCTCTGCAGGGTCAAAAACTGAAACAAACTATCCCATAATAGGCCCCACAACAAATTATCCGTACTGCCCATCGCTGAAGAAGAAACTGGACAAAGAATCGCTTGTTCCAAAGGGCATCAAATATGTTCCAGAAATTGTTATCAATGGAACATCTTTGGGCGCTGTGAAAAGGGCGATGAAAGTTGGCATCGAAGCCACAAGTGATGTTGAAGGCGTTATGAGCGTTTCTGCTGGAAATTATGGCGGTAAGCTAGGCAAATACAAGATTTTTTTGCGAGAGTTGTTTTAAAAAAAGTTAGACGTCTCCAGCATATATAAGACGCGAGATAATGAAGGTTCAAAGCGAATTGCAGATAGAACGCGGTGGACGTATCAGCATTAACGAGACGATAGCCTTTTTAATCGACTTTTGGCGTGCTAAAAGAAGTGATTAGGCGTGGCTAAAATGAAAAAGGCGCTTGTAATCGACAACTTTTACGTAGCGTGTGAGCTGCGCAGCTTATACGACTAAATCCTTCAACGCGTCTAACGCAGGAAAAAGCTAGTTTTTAAACAATTGGGAGAGGGATGTGCCTGAAGTAATAGGTATGTGGTATTAGATACCTCAGACACATCCTTGTCTTCTGGAGGAAAGCGTAAGGTCATAGGACTCTGCTGTAATTAATTTTGGTGATAATATGCCGTTAGAAACACGTAAGGCCGCACGTGAACCACATACAGCAACGCCCATAACTTGCTTTACAGCCCCAAGTTGTAAGAACGCGCTATTATTATATGAATTATACGCAATATAACAGCGGAAAAGCAAAGTCTAATGGTTGCATATGTACAACTGGTGAGGATGAGGCCAGAAGAACGAGCAAGCATAAGCGTCAGCAAAAAAACACACGCGGAGTTGATGAAGTACTGCGCACAGCTGAGCATGCAAACTGGAGAGAGTCAAACTCAAGACTCAGTCATTTCTGCCCTGTTGAAGGAGGCGGAAACTCGAAGCACCCCAGAAACTCCAGAAATACCCAAGGATATAGTAACGAGGCGCTTTTTAATTTTTACACTGGCAGCGCTCTGGATTGCCTTGGCTATACTAGGGGCGCTGTTTGCGGCGCACATACTAATTTGATGCTACCTTTATACAACTAAATCCTTAAGCGCGTCTAACAACGCCTTCCGTTCTACTGATCCGGTCGGAGATATGTAAAAATCAACCCCTCTACCCCTTCCACGCCCTTTTCGTTCAACTTCAACATAACCGTATAGCTCCAATTCAGCAATGAGTTGTGAAAGCGTCTTATGTGAAACCTGTTGACGTCCGCTAAGCCACATAATATTGTTAAATTCCCGATAAACCTCAGTAGGTGACTGCTTCCCTTCTTTGCTGCAAACACATTCAAGCAACACCTTCTGATGTGGCGAAAGCCTTACGACCTCTCTACGCAGCAAAGACACTTCTGCAAGCCGTTCAGCGCGTCTTACATCTTCTTATGACTGTCGTTCGATCTTCTTCTTCACAAAGGTCAGCAGCAGTTGAAAGTAAATCAAGCACATAACGAGCATCGCCGTTTCGCTGTGCAGCTAACGAAGCACATAGCGGTATTACCACATCACTCAATGCGTTGGGATAAAACGCCTGTTCAACGCGATACTCCAAAATATCTCTTAATTGAGTTGCATTATAAGTCGGAAAAGTAACATCTACATAATTATATGATGATTGGTCACGCGCGTCAGTGATCAACGCAGGGATGTCATACTTTTTTATGATCCCGATAAGACAGATGTTAGGATCGCGCGTAAACTTGTAAATAAGGCTATATTCGTCTTTTCTGTTCTTGACGAGCATCTTATCAATCTCATCAACAATAATGATTGCAATATTCCCTTTAACCCTCTCTTCAATTTTTGTCCAGTATTCATGCGATAAGCGTTGCAATATCTAAGGACAAACGCATCGTTACCGTACAATTACTCGAACTATTCTCTCTTTCCAAAAAGAGTAATTGCCTTCCGAATGTACTACAGGGCTCCTCACACTCTTCGACTGAAATTCCTAGGGTAAGCCGCCTTTTCCGTTGTTGCCGACACGTTTCACTAAACGTAAATCAAGATTAGAAACATCTAGTTACGTCTATTGAAAAGATGACTGCAGGGGATCTAACATAATTATAAGTATGAACACGTAAATATGATTTGTTGTTAAACATACTTAACATAAAAAAACGGAGAAATATGTTATGCACGAAAAAAATGAAGGACCGATGGGAATGAATTACGGAATGCATCACGATATGAGTAAGAAAAGCGACTGGATCACGAAGAAAATGATCTGGGAAAAGCTCGGTGACGATGCCAAGAAGGAATATCTGGTGCGCAAATTAGACGAAAAGATCATGAAAAAAGAGTTCAAAATAAAACTCGCAGAGCACAAACTGGCGACGATGCGCCTTTTAAAGGTCTGGATTGAGAAGTAAGTGCCCTCGCTTGTCTCTTAACTACCACAACTACACATGTTAGGGCTGCTATGAGAGGTGACGTCGATGCACAATGAAGATAAGAAAGCTGAACACCAGCGCGTCCTAGTCAAAGGGTACATGCGGCCTGACGGCACCTCCTATTACGTCGTTATCCCGAAAAAGATCAGGGAACTGTTCAATCTGAACGGTGGCGAGTACTTTTTGATGAAGGCAAAACCTGAAAAGGGCGCAATCCTGCTCAAGCTGGTCGAGTTCGCCGACGAAGAGCCAGAATTTGAGCCAATAACGAAATGATTTTTTAACGCCCGGCACAAGCCGTCGTCGATCCGGGGTATCCTGAAAAGAATCACGATACCCGCAAAGCGCAGTAATTAGCCCGGAGCACGGGTTCGCCAAATCAACAAGACGGTTTGTCGAGGTAGGCCAGACGGGCGACGCCCTGCTCCAGCTAATGTGCGGCCTAAAAACAGGCGCATGAAGGATTGCAGGCTAAGATTTAACAGTTCCTATTCGGTATTTTGCTTCTTTTGGAAATTGGAGTTGAAATAAAGGTTCGTTAGTGCGTTAAAACCGTTATTTTTCTGTGAATGTCCAGCATCGAGGTTATTTGCAAATGGATCACTTGTAAAAAAAACTCCACTGGAACCGACAGGTGAAGAAAAGTCGTTTCAGATTCGTTTTGGTAGCTCTCATTTCTTTTGGCATTGGCTCGTAGAAACCGTTAAATAGAGAGTGTCGTATAACATATCTAAAGATATATCGGAGGAAACATGAACTACTACAAAATAAATCAAGCCTGCGGCCCGCTGCATCATATGCCATCAATGTGCAAAACGTGGCGAGGACACCCTCGACGAGACCGGGGAAATCTTAGACTTATGGTCTTGCAGGTCCTACAGGAACAGCCCCAGAACGGCTACGGAATTATTAAGACAATCAAAGAAAAACACGGCTACGCGCCTGATCCTGCCGCTCTCTATCCAACGCTCCAGCTGCTGCATGACCAAGGTTGTGTGGAAGTAGACGAACAAGAGAATAAAAAATTCTACGCGCTTACTGATGAGGGCAAAAAGTATCTCCAAGAAAACAGTGAGCGAATCAACCGAATGTCAGAAAGCCTCGGACAACCTAAGTGGAACTCATTTCCTGGAGTCGGCAAACGAGTTGCATCGCTCACCGGGACCATCTTTTCGAACTATAGCTACCTCGACGACGCCAAGATAAAGCGAATCGAGGATCTCCTCGACGAGACTCGAAAGCGCGTCGGCGACATCATTTTTGAGAATTCAACCGATTAAAGGGGTCCATTGCATTGCCACAGCCACTACCATTGCCACAACCGCAGCCATTGCCTCAGCCATTGCCTCAGCCATTTCCACTACCATTGCCACAACCACACAAATGAGTGCAGAGGCAATGCGCTCCCAATTGACGCGCCCACATCGAGTAGCGTGGATCGAGTGATTGAGCGCTTGCGTTGTACCTAGATAACGGGCCGTCAGGCCGCACTTTCGCATTAAGCAGCTCACTCGCCGTTAACGCTTACAGCGATGTGCAGTGCGACCTGGCGGGAAATCGCCGCGCGCACGGCTAATGAAACCTAGATTTCAGGGCAACAAACATCTTTTATGAAGGGCAGCCGGTTCTTAACGAATACAATAACAGCGAGCGCTAGGCATGTTAGCGCGATGCCAAGCAATTCGCTCTGCACGAACGCGGCGGGCGGCTCAGGGAGTAGTACCACAGAGCCGTGGGCAATGATAAACTCGTACGTAAAGCCAAAGGTTGCCGCTAAAAGCGGATAGAACAGGGGCACGCCAGCACCGGTGAACAAGTCGAGCAACAGGTGTGAAAGCAAGAAGAAGGTCGCGATTAGTGCCACATTATATAAAACGTCATTCTTTGCCCTAAAGCGCGCATAAAACGCAAGGCTAATGACGGGCACAAGGATGAAGACGTTGTGTAAAAGTAAACGGTGGTAGGGCGGCAGAAAATGATCTATATCTGGCAACACCGCTAGGGGGGACAGCAGAAGGACGTAGTTTCGGTACTTTTTGTCCCAAAACAGCCATAATAGCGAAGTGGCAACGATGAGGTGAGTAATCGGGTCCGGCATTGTATCTTTTGACGCTGCTTCTCGCAGTGGTTTCGCTAGGACGTAAATATTAGTTTGGCATTGCCAGTTTAAATATTTCTTCTGGGCGGCAGCTTTGGGTCGCTTCGATTGGCTGTTTGCGTTGCTAGCTCCCCCTTCATTCTGGCGTGCGTTTTAACCGCACACATTGGTGAGGCGGGCTTCAAAACCCGCGCGCTAGAGTTTATAGTCACACACCCCACGTGAACATTGCTAGGGCCGTCCAATCACCTGTGACGTCGAACGGCTCCTTCTATCTATTCTCGTTCGTGCAATCATTGGTGACGGGGACGCACGTCATAACCCTCAATCTCGGCCTTACATGCCTCGAAATGTGCATTACGCGTACGAGTCTCCTCTCAACGTGTGTTACTTCACAGCGGGACACGCTATCTCAGCAACAATTATTCGCCGCCAGAATCAGACTCAAGTCTGTTCCGCAAGTCCACGAACATTTATGTTGAAATGAAGCCGTCTTTCGACGAAGAGAATTGCGCCAAAGGCAACAAAGGTCAGCGCAAAGCCTAACGCCTCGCTTGGCACGTACGCCCTCAGTGGCTTGGGGATGAGAGCGACAGCGCCGTGAGCTCCGTTAGGCGTGGAGAAACCACCGAACGCCTCGCCCGGGAAGAACGCCCTCAGTGGCTCGGGGATGAGAGCTACAGCGCCGTGAGCTACATTGAACGTGTTCGTGAAACCATACCACGTTGTTCGTAGCGGATAGAACAATGCTTCTCCGCCATTAAAGAAATCGAGCAAGAGGTGTGAAAACAGCAAAAAGCCTGCGATCAACGCGATGCTATATAGAACATTGTTTTTTGTCTTCAGCCCGTAAAGCGCAATGACGAGGGGGGGCACGAGCAAAAACACGTTATGCAACATCTCCCGGGGAGCGTAAAGCGGAGCGAAATGATCAAGGTCGGGAAGCACGGCGAAAGGCAGCAAGAGCAGAATGTACTTCCTGTGACGATCGTCAAAATAAAGCAACAACGCCACGAGGGCGACTACAACGTGAATAACTGGGCCGGGCATTATATTTTTTAACTCTGAGGTTTTAGTTTTCGAGTATCGTCAATTAAATTTTGACGTGCCTATTTAAATAATTCTTCCAGATGCAATTCGGGTTTTTACATCTGCCGTGCGCATGATATAACTCTTTTATCTTCAATAGCCGTCGCTTGCCTTTTTAATTAATCGTGGCGGTACATCGCCCGATGTCAGCGCTTCGCACCGTCGAAGGTTCTTAAGTTCGCGGCGATTTCATGGCCTCCTTACGCCCGTGAGTTCTCTCCTGCTAACTCGCTAGTTGTAATCTCAAACCCATTTTCGCCCTTCGAAGCTTATGAAATGCTTAAGCTTGATGGAGGATACAAAGGAGCAGTGGAGTCTATGTTGAAAAAGAAGCCCGCGCGAGTAGAAAACACGAATGCGAACTTCGAAAAATGCTTGTGCTATACAGAACGATGTCCGACTTACAATCGAAACGGTCTTACGGGCGCGCTGTTCTGTGCGCGAGGTAGAAGCGAAAAAACCCTAGAAAAAAAGGGCTGCGTCTGCCCATCCTGTCCGATCTGGGTCGATTGTAAGTTGAACGCCATATTCTTCTGCGCTCATGGCGCTGCCGAGTGACAGGTGTGCGGACACCCCTCTTTAGCTAAACCGCTGGGTCTGAGAGCTTCTTTGGTAGCCAGCATAGGGCCTGTTTTCAAAGTCGAGCCTTTTGTTTCCATTCACCAGTTAAGCTGCAAAAGAATAATACACAGGGTCGACGTTCTTGTATCGATAGTAATGAAGGCTTTACTGCTCCTTGGGTGTCCTGAAGTTCCCGTACAAACCGGCCTCGCGCTGTATATCGGGAACGCTTTGAAAGCGCAGGGGTTTGAGGTGATTTGCGCGGGAACGCCGAGCGCGGTCAACTTAATGAAAGTCGCAGATCCCAAGAAAACGTACATCGAATCGTATGTGAACATCGACAAGTGCATTGATCAAATTGCCGAGGGGACGTTCGACGTTGACCTCACTTTTGGCTTCATCCACAAGGACTCGGGCGTGCAGTATCTTGGGACGGTTGCGGCGCTGTCACGGAGCACTCCTGTCGCCATTGTTTTTGGAAGAGAGGCAGAGCCGCTCAGCAAAGAGGTCAGCGAATCGATTGACGGCGTGCAGGTCATATGGGAAACGGCCGTCCATAATCCGCTCCCCCTTAAGAAGAAGCTTGATAAGATAGGTAAATGGGCCACTCTTGTGAAGGGTTAGTGCTACAAACATGTGCTGTCACATCTAGAGTGCAGGACCTTCTACTGGGGTTGCCGTACGCATTGGAGAGAAAAAGATGGCAAGCACAGTATATTTTGCGCGCGTGAATGCCGGAAGTAAGGACGAAAGTGTGATCGCCCGCGTACGACAGCTCTTTGAAGCGGCGCAATTTGACACGCTGATCGAAACTGATGCCCTCACCGCAATAAAGCTGCACGTCGGCGAACGCGGCAATGATTCACATCTTCGTCCAGAGCACGTCCGGCAAGTCGTCGAGCTAGTAAAAGCGAGCGGTGGCAGGCCGTTCGTGACCGACACAAATACGCTCTATTCTGGAAGTCGACACGATGCGATCGACCACCTCGCGACCGCGCTTGAGCATGGGTTTGATTACGCGGTCTTAGGAGCGCCTTTCATCATTTCTGACGGACTTGTAAGCGATCACTACCAGGACGTCCGAATCGACAAGAAACACTTTGACATGGTCAAAATTGCAGGCGACATCGTCGCGGCCCCGAGTATGATCGTCATGTCACACTTCAAAGCTCACGCAATGGCCGGATTCGGGGGCGCAATAAAGAACTTGGCGATGGGATGCGCCCCGAGCGCTGGGAAGGCAGACCAACACAAAGGCATGAAGCCGATCGTCGATGTGCAAAAGTGCTCTTCGTGCGGAGTGTGTATGGGAGTGTGCCCACGCTCTGCCATCACGATTGAAGGTGGCGTGTCGTGCATTAATTACGACCGCTGCGTTGGGTGCGGCGAGTGTATGGCGATGTGCGAGACCTCCTCTATCTCATATGACTGGGAACACGATCTCCAACGGTTTGTAGAGATGCTGACCGAATATGCTTTTGGCGCGACAGTGGGCAAGCGCGGCATCGGGTACCTCAATTTCCTTCTGCAGATCACGCCCGATTGCGATTGTGTTCCTTGGAGTGATGCGCCCATCGTCCCAGACGTAGGGATTCTTGCCTCCACTGACCCTGTCGCCGTAGATGCAGCGAGCGTGGATCTGGTGAACGGGCAACGGGGCATACCAGGCACTCGTCTTGTCAACAATCTGGAGCCTGGCGAGGACAAGTTCAAAGGCGTCTGGAGCGAGACTCAAGGCTCTATACAAATAACGTATGGAGAGAAGATAGGGCTAGGAACGGGCTCTTATGAGCTCGTCGAACTGTGATGCGCTCCAGATTGAGTTAAAACTCCCGCCCTTGCCGCGCGGTGCTGTTATATCGAACCTTAACGCTGCACGACGGCACAGGCATCGGCTTACAAAATACAAGCTTTTTGTATCAGCTTTGGGGAAAAAAAGAAGCTCTTTCACGCCTACTTGCATAGGGAGGTGGTTCGATGCCTACGTACATCTTGTTGTCCAAACTTACTACTGAAGGTAGAAAGACGTTAAGAGAGCGACCCAATCGCATTCAGGAAGTCGATCAAGAGATGGAAGCGATGCAAGTCAAAGTAATTTCCCAGCACGCCGTCGTGGGGCCATATGACTTTGTGAACATAGTTGAAGCGCCTGATAACGAAACCATCGTAAAAGCCTCAGTCGAGCTCGGGGCGCGCGGCACGGTCCAAATAATGAGCATGCCTGCGATACCGATCGACGAATTTATCAAAGCAATAAAGAAGCGGTAAGCAATTTTCGGTTCAATGCGACGGCTTGGGCTCGAAATGAGCTCGCATTAACAGCGGTTTGTCGTGAATGAAGTAACCGAACTTAGCACTGCGCTTGCGGTGGCTGCGCTCGCAGTTGGTTGCGAGATCTACTGGGCCCAAAAAGAGCTTCAGTTCGTTATGCGGTCGTGCAGCACGTCTTAGATTTGTTTTCTGGACGTTAACGTGTCAGTTATCATGCGAAGGATGATGTCCGGCACTTCGCGATTGCGCCAGTTCATCTCCTTCACTTTATCGAGTTCGACCCATTTGGCACCAGTCACGCCTTGTCCAACGGTTGGAAACCCGCTTACGTACTCCGCTTCGTAGCAAATGAGCACGACTTGCTTGTCCCACTCCGTGTTAGGGTCATACGACACGTACGCTTTCACCTGACGAGAAACGGCGACGTTTACACGTGTCTCTTCGAAGCACTCACGAGCAGCGCAGTCTTCCAAGGACTCGCCCAGCTCCAGTTTGCCTCCGGGTAGTATCCATCGCCCGGCCCAATAGCCGCTTGCTTGCTCTACCATCAGCACGAGGTTGTTTCTAACGGTGCACGCCAAACAGCTCGTCACGTATTTGCCGCTCATCATTCACTGTGAGTGAGAAGATGTTTATTAAGTTAGCACATTCGCGCGGTCGAGGTTGCGAGCACGGGCCCGTTGAAGCCTCAAGACACCGTACGCTGAATCGGGGTACATGTCGATGGATATATATTCATAATCAGAGCTACATCCTAGATTGCATTAACGATGAGCGTAGAAGAGATCGAAGTTGAAGAGGCGGTTGCCGCTTATATCAAGGAGCAAGGTAAAGATTTCAGAGTGACGACGACGTGTTCAGGCGCTCTGATTCTGCCAATTTCCATCAGCCCCCCTAAAGAGACAGATGTCTCAATACGCATCGGCGAGAACACGCTGTACGTTTCTATCTATCAAGCGCGGTGGTTAAAGCGGATCGACCGACGAATGCTCTATTATCTTGCTTTAAAGGAATAGGAGGGCGCTCTCAGACCACGTCGCGTTTTTTATTGTCGTTTTTCACGTTCTACAGGCCCATGCCCTCAGTGGTGTGGACCGCACGGCGCATCTCTTCTTGTAAAGCAGGTGGCACCCCTTTGATTTCCACGTCTAGGAAGCCACGCACGATAGCGGAGGTGGCCTCATCTTCGCTGAGCCCTCGCGTCATAAGGTAGGTTATCTCCTCTTCAGCTATTCTCCCCACTGCGGCTTCGTGAGACATGTCGACATCCGGAACGGCGCCATCGAGTTCGGGGACGGCAAAAATCCTCCCGTGGTCACCTAGCATCAGTCCGCGGCATTCTAGATGTCCTTTGACGTTACCGTGGAGAGCGGTAAGGTTTCCGCGCGAGATGATCTCGCCGCCGTTTGTGATCGTCCGCGCTATCACGTCTGCCTTGCATTGCTCAGCTTCCAAGATTACTCGCGCTCCTACGTCCATATGTGAGCCCTCCGTTGCATACAGCAGAGAGTACGATAACGCGGTGGCGTTCTCGCCTACACAACGGAGCGTCGGGTACATTTGTAAGCTCTTAACGGGCTTCAAACAGATGTAATTGTTGATAAACGTGGCATCCTTCTCAATGATGACACCGCTCCGCGGGCGAACAGCAACTTCCGGGCCCCAGTTGTGAATCATCGAAAAGGAGCATTTCGCGCCCTCCTTGATGAAGAACTCAGAAACTCCGACGTGAATTCCGTGGGAGAGCTCTTCTGCGGTTCTGCAGCCCGATATTATGTGCATTTCCGAGCCCTCCTCAGCAATGATGATGTTGTGCACGTTTTGTGACAGGCTCTCCTGGGCTAGGAACATGCACGCCTGAATTGGCAGGACAGTCTTCGCGCCCGCCTTTGCCCTTATGAAGTAGCCGTTGCTGAAATTAAGAGCGGCCTGGGCGGTGTACTTGTCAGCGTCAACCGCGACAGTTTTCCACCAATAGTCCTTGAGCCAGTCATACTTGTCGAGCGCTTCGGTCACACTAAGCACTTCAACGTCCTGTGCCGAGGTCTTCGAGTAGACGACGCTTGTATCGAGCTGGAAATATGAGCCCGATCGCTCATCCTCCTTTGCATCGATTCCAACGCCAAGCGACTGGCTCTGGTAATTGGGGGGCAGCGTCTTAAGCGTCTGGACTTTCTTGTGGGCCGGGGCGTTCGACGTGTAACTCTCAAGTGGTATGTCGGGCCCGTACGCCGCCTTCTTCCCACGGGCCTTTTCGGCGCGTTCGGTTAGCTCATCTACCTTTGACATTTTACACACTCCTCATAACCAAGCTCGCAGATATCGGTGAGGAGTTCATCCGGGTTGCCGGAACACGCGATCCGACCGTCAACGAGAACGTGTGCCCTGTCAGCCTTCACGATCTTCAAAATGCCGCCGGCGTGTGTAATGATGAGTCCTGATTTACGTCGCTTGCGCGAGCGCTTGTCTCTGTCGAGCAGCTTGTTGATCGTCTCTCCAACGAGCTCGATATTCTCGAGATCGACCCCGGAATCTGGCTCGTCTAGGAGCACGAGGTCGGGGTTTTGCGCGAGGAGCTGTAACAGCTCGGTGCGCTTCACCTCCCCACCTGAGAATCCAAAATTGACATCCCGAGTGAGAAAATCCGGTGAGATATTGACAGTTTCAGCAACTTCTTCGGTCTTGAAAGTCCGTTTGCTATGTTGTGCGGCTATGTCGACCAAATCCTTGAGCTTCACCCCGTGAATGGCCGGTGGGTGTTGAAATGAGATCCCGATACCAAGACGCGCCCGCTCGTATACGGGCAGATGGGTGATATCCTTCTTTTTGAACAGGATGCGCCCGTCCGTGACATGATAGCGCGGAAACCCCATGATTGTTAACACGAGGGTGGTTTTTCCTGAGCCATTTTGGCCAAAAATGGCGTGTGTCTCCCCTTCGTTAACGTGAAGGTCTAACCCATTGAGGATAGGCTTACCGTCGACCTCTACATGCAAGTTTTGAATATCAAGCATTTTACCATTCCACCTTTATTTCAAACTCCTCAAGAGAACAATTTCCTTTTCCGTCACGACCCGTCTTTGTGCGTATCGTACGCGGCATTAAGCACGTCCTTAAACACTTCGCCCCCATCGATGACGACCTCGGGCCAAATAGAGACGCCCGAGTGCACGGTCACGAAATCGTTCACGACGACTCGCGGACCGATGACGGTGTTGTTTTCGAGAACGCAATGATCTCCTATGCGCGTTCCGTTGTCGATCACGGAACCTGAAACGGCGGTATGTGCACCTATCTTGACGTCGTCGTACACGATGCCGGAGAGCACGGATGTATCATCGGCGATATCACAGCCAGAGCCAATGGTCGTGTAGGGGCTGATTAGCACGTTGTCGCCGATGAAGGTGTTTGCGCCAATCACAACCGGGCCGACGATGGCTGAGTTTGACCCGATCGATACGTCATTTCCTATTGATGCGGGGCCGTTCAGGCGCGCGTCTTTAATCTCGAAGTGCCCTACGATTTCAGTTCCGCTCAAGTTGTCGAGCATCCACCTCGACGCCTGCCGATAAGCAGTTGCGTTTCCGATGTCGTTCCAGTGGCCGTGTGCCATCCACGCCGACATGTGCTCGCTTGAACTCAGCAGCCGCGGAAAAAGGTCTTTGGCGAAGTCGAACCGCTCCTTTGGAATGTGGCTGAAAAGTTCAGGATCGCACATGTAGATGCCCGTGCTTGCGAGGTTGCTAAATATCTGGCCGGAACTCGGCTTCTCTCTAAACCGATGCACTCGATTATTTACATCAATGTCAAGGATTCCGTATTCGCGTGGATCGTCGATGGACATCACTCCGACAGACAGTATGCTATCATTTTTTCGATGGAACTGATAAAACTCGCGAAGGTTAATGTCCATCACGTGATCTCCTCCGACAACGAGGAAGGGTCCGTCGTTGAGGAGGTGCTCAGCGTTTTTGACGCTGCCAGCAGTGCCCAACTTCTTTTTCTCGCGAATGTAGTTTATCTCCACGCCGAACTTTTGTCCGTCTCCAAGGTACCCTTCGATGTTCCGCCCGAGGTACCCAAGGGTGATGACGATGTCGTTGAAGCCGTTTGCTGACAGATGTTCGACAAGGTGGCCGACTGACGGTTTGTTAAGAAGGGGGATGCTCGGCTTCGGCCGTTCGAAGGTCAACGGCCTGAGCCTCGTTCCGGTACCGCCGCACATGATACACGCTCTCATCAATCTCCCTCACATTCGTAGATTTGTGGCCGAGAATTCAGCCTCGGCGTGTCCGCTTCATATAGAAATGCGTTGACCAAGCTTAAAATATTGCCTTTGCGAATGGCGTCGATTAAAAGGTGTCGTCCTCGTTGATATTACCGAGTATGGAATCACAGGCGTCAAGCTCGTTAATCGAGTCAACGTAGCACTCGAGGTGAACAACAAAATCCTCGAGCTTGTCGAAAGGAACGATGAAGCAACCCCCCTCACTGAGAAGTGCATCGTCTATCCAGCTTACGATGACGGGCACGCTGCTGACAGAAAACGCTCGGTCAAACTCGCCGCAGCGGGCGAGGTGTTTTCGCGCCTGTGCCCGAACGGACGAGCTTCGGAGACGCGCTCTGCCGTACCGCTTGGCATCGATGAGCATGGTCGTATCAAAGCGGTGAGCAACGACATCAATTTCGTAGCGCCTACCTGCAGCCACGAAGACCTTCCTAAAATCGGTTGAGAAGCCGGCGCACTCGAGGACGTCACGGATTTGCTCTTCGAACTCTTGCCACGTAGGCACATTGTCTGCTTCTGCACCCGCATCGTACTCGCCGAAGAGCGTAAGCAACATGAGTCACCCGGTGTTCTCCTTTTCCCCTTCTGCATCCTCCTCTTCAATCTCCTTTGCAGCGTTCCGGAGGCTCGCAGCCATCTCTTTTTTCAAAATTGCGATCTCCTTGTCGACGTCGACTATTGGCTTTGACACGTCTTTGCGAGATTTGATCGGTTCTTTGGTAGATCGTTTAGTCGATCGTTGCACCCCTCCCGCCTCCACGTCGGTTTTGCGCTCGAGGTCGGCAAGCTGTTCAACGGTTCCTTTAAGCGCTTGTTTAATAAGTGCGAGGAGCGTGTCGCTGCCGCGAAATCGCTGATCTTCTGTTTTCAGGATTTCATACATAAGGAGGATCCGAAGCTCTTTGATCTCACTCTTGAGGTCCCGGACCTCTCCGATAAGGGCGTCAATTCTATCGTTTTTTACAGCGGGCATTACGTATCCATTTCGGCAAGCACGCTGAGGACATCCTCTGGCTCGTATCTGAGTTGAATCTCTCGCGTTCGTCCGCGTGTTCCTTTACCTGTAAAATCAGTGTTGATGAGTCGAATTGAATCAAGCTTAGAGACAATGTCATAAAATCGCGTGTAGCCGAGGTGCGTCTCTTCGTTGAACTTCTTATAGAGCTCTCCAGCCTTTATCTTTGCCTCTTGCCCTGCGATCAGTTTAAGAAGGTCTCGCTCTTCTGCGCGCAAAGAGTGTATTGAGTACGTGAGATGGACGAGGCGCGATTTATCGTATGAGTGCCCCACGTCGTCTGCGGTGACGTATCTTCGAGCGCTTATCTCCGCTCTGAGTCCTATTTTCCTCAAGAGGTCGATCCCCACCCGTAAGTCGCTTGCCTCTTCTACAAGATCAACGACCCTTTCGAGCACGTCTTCAGGTACCACGTTTGCATAGAACCCGCGGCGCACGCGGTCTCCCAGAATGTCGCGTACCTCAGCACGGGTGTAGAGCGGGAAGTATACGTCCTCAGGAAGAAAAACCGACATCACACGAGGGTCGAGTTGCTTCGACATCTCAACCGAGAGGTCGCTTGATATTGCGATGACCCCGATCTTGACCTCT
>Ga0207932_1000241_pt1 | contig 18558 bp, 25 predicted proteins | sample NGESurdeep092012_FD_184480 | JGI IMG/M metagenome (GOLD analysis project Ga0207932, IMG submission 184480) | Arctic peat soil microbial communities from Barrow, Alaska - NGEE Surface sample 415-2 deep-092012 (SPAdes) | ecosystem: Environmental > Terrestrial > Soil > Wetlands > Peat ...
TGAGGTAATGGACGAAAGGACGTTCCAACACGCGGGCAGCAGGATGTTGGAGGGTTTGTGCAAACGCTTGAAGAATGGCGAGGTCGGTCGAACCTTCCAGATATAGCGCCCAACCTTTGAGTTCAGCTTGGTAATACTGGTCAAAGCCGATGTCAGTCAGCGCCTTGAGGACTTGCTGGCCGCGGTCATCAATGCGATGTGGCGGACGTGAAGATTGCGCCAGAGCATGTTCGCACCAGGTACGGGAATGGCGAAGAGATCGCGGCGGTTAATGGTAACGCCGGGGCGTTGTGCCGGGGCGGTTTTGCCTTTGTATTCTTCGTTCCACTTACGGAGACCGACATCCCAAAGAGCGAGTGACTGCAATGCCGTGGTTTTGCCGGAGTTGTTTTGGCCGATGAAAACGACTGCCTGACCCAACTCGATATCCGCGTCGGGGAAACGCTTGAAGTTCTTAATTCGTAAACGTGTCAGCATCGCGAAGAAGAAGTTAAAGCTTTTGTGGATTTAAATCAGTTCAAATTTCTCTTTTTTTAAAGGCGACATTAGGAGAACACAATTGGTGCGCAAGGAAAAAGCGCGATTGCCATGCAAAATAACTGGCAGCTTTTGTTTGCCGGGATTACAACGGAGGCGTCAACCATCATGGCCACCATCGTTTTCGACATTGAGACTTCCGCGCTGCCGCTCGACGCTTTTGACGAGACGCAGCAGGAATACCTGTTCCGCGAGGCCGAAAAAATTGCCGACGCGCCGGCCCGTGAAACCAAACGCGCCGAAATCCGGCAGCAGTTCAATCTCTGGCCGTTCACCGCCCAGGTCGTCTGCGTGGCCATGCTGAATGCGGACACTCAGCGGGGTCAGGTGCTGTTTCTCGCCGAAGATTTTGAGGAGGCCGAGGGCGAGGCGGGGCCGGTTGAGTTTATGCCCTGCGCGGATGAATTTGAATTGCTCACCGCATTCTGGGACGTGGCCAAGCATTACGACAACGTCGTCACCTTCAACGGCCGCGGCTTTGACGTGCCGTTCATTTATCTCCGCTCCGCGCTGCTCAACGTGCCCATCTCGAAAAAGAACTGGCTTGGCTATCGTTACGCGGTCGAACCGCATTGCGATCTCGCGGAACAATTCACGTTTTACGGCGTGAGCGGGCGTGACGGCGCGGCGCGGCGGTTCAACTTGGATTTCTACTGCAAGGCGTTCGGCATCGAATCGCCCAAGAGCCACGGGGTCACCGGCATGGACGTGAATACGCTGATGGCTGAGGGCAAATTCCGCGACATTGCCGAATACTGCCTGCGCGACGTCCGCGCCACGGTGGAGCTTTACCGGATTTGGAAGGAAAGGCTGGCGGGAATCAAATGAGAATCTCTCGACAGAAAGTTTTTAAGGCGCAGAGTCAATTCATGAAGCTCGGTAATGGTCTTACCCTGATTGAATTGCTTGTGGTCATTGCGATCATCGCCATCTTGGTCGCCCTGTTGTTGCCGGTCTTGTCCGGTGCGAAAGCCCGGGCCAAGCGAACGGCAAGCTTGAACAATCTGAAACAAATCAATCTCGGCGTCCACATGTATGCCGGGGAAAATGACGATACGTTGCCTAACACAGGCACCGCCACTTATGTCACCTACAAAGAGGTTGTGAAAAGCTACGTCGGCCTGCACGGGCCATCGTCGCCGCAGGACAAAGTTTTCGCCTGTTCGGCGGACACCTTTCACTATAATGACTCTTCCCTTGCCTATGTGCCGCACGGCCTGCACGAGCAGCGGACTTATGATTTTTCGAGTTATGAATTTAACGGCGCGAACCTGCTCACCAACTATCCCCATTTCGCTGACAATGGAGTCTTGCCCGGCATCGGCGGCCAAAAACTCAGTGCGGTTAAAAATTCTGCCAAAACAGTTTTGGTTGTGGAAGCGTCGGCCCTCTTGCCCTATTCATGGCATCAGCCGAAACTGGCGGTGTCAGGTGGTTTGCCGATGTTTAACGATGCCAAAGACATGGTCGGTTTTGTGGACGGCCACGTCAGCTACATCAATATTTATTGGAACAGCACGCTTAGCTATCCCAATGGGGACCCCTCATGCGCAGCATATTACGATCCGCCTGCGGGATATGATTACCAATGGAGTAGAAATTAGGCGGCAGCATTTGCTCTAAATCTTTCTCGTCATGCACTTGCTCGTCTGTTTCGCGCTGAAGGAAGAAGTCGCGCCGTTTCGGAAAATCGCGGCGGGCAAATCTGGAATTTCAATTCTCATCACCGGCATAGGACGCCTGAAGGCGGGAAATTCTTGACAGCATTCCGCAGGTAATGAATCTTTACTTTATGAGTGAACTGACCACTGTGACCGTCAGCCGCAAAGGCCAGGCGTTGCTGCCTTTGAGGTGGCGGAAAACGTTCGGCTTGGAATCCGGCGGCCCCTGCGACGCGCGGGAACTCAACGATGGTAAGGGAAGTTTGTTGTTGATTCCGCGCCCCAAAAAACGCCGCGGCGCGAAAGGTTTGCTCGCGCACTTGCGTGAACAAACGGTCTCGTTTCCCCGTGTCCAACGCCACCAACTTCCGTCCAAATGAGCTATCTGGTGGACACGGACATCATTTCCGCCTTCAACAAAAAAACCATCTCGCCGAAAATGGCCGCGTGGCTGGTCAAAAACGAAAGTGACAGTTTCATCAGTCTGGTTTCCGTCGCCGAAATGCGGCACGGGCTGGACGTGGCGCCGGAATCGCATCGGGCAGAACTGACGCGCCGGATCGAAGCCACCGAGGAACGGTTCACGGAAAGTTTCGTGCCGCTGGATTTGGATGTTTTGATCCGGTGGAAACAATTGCTGTCGGAATTAAAAAACGTGAACCGGACGGTGACCTGCGAAGATTCATTGCTGGCGGCAACCTGTCTTGCCAATGGTTTTGTGATGGCAACCAACAACGTCCGCCATTTTGAACCGGCGCGCCGATTTGGCCTGGAAATTGAAAACCCGCTGGCTTGAAACCCGCCGCTCGCTTCGCGCGCCAAATAAATGATCACGCTCGTCTGCTTCGCGCTGAAAGAAGAAGCCGCGCCGTTTCGGAAAATGGCGGCGGGCAAATCCGAAATTTCGATTCTCATCACCGGCATCGGGCGGAAGAACGCCGAAAAATCCGTGCGCGAATTTCTTGCGAACGATTTACCGAAGCTCGTTTTGACCTGCGGCTTTGCCGGCGGATTGAATCCGGATTTGAAACTTGGCGACGTGGTTTTTGAAATCTTTCCCCGTAGCAGCCGAGGTAACGAGGCTCAAATTAAAATCCGCAACCAGTCAGAGCCTCCTTACGTCGGCTGCTACGATAAATTGATCGCTGCGGGAGCGAAACCGGCGAAGTTTTTCTGCGCCGATCGCATCGCCACGACGGTCGCCGAAAAGAAAAAATTGCGCGCTGAAACCGGTGCGGACGCGGTGGAGATGGAATCGGAGGCGATTTATACCGTCTGCCGCGAGCGGGAAATTCCCTACGCGACCGTGCGCGTGATTTCGGACGCGGCCAACGAGGATTTGCCGCTGGATTTCAACCAGCTTTCCAAACCGGACATGAATCTGGATTACGGCAAGCTGGCCCTGGCGATTCTCAAATCACCGGGGAAGATCGGCGCTTTGTTGAAGTTGCAGAAACAGACCCGGTTCGCGGCGGAACGGCTGGCGGATATCCTGGGGAAAATTATCTGGTAGGGCCGTGCTGCCGCGCGGCCCAAAATTGGCGGCGCAGCAGCGCCGCCCTACCTTTCTACCTTTCAATCGGATTGACCGTGGTGGCTGGCGGCGCGGGCTTTTCCTTTGCCTTTTCGCTGTACCTGACGAGTGAAGCGCCGATGACGATCAACAAAATGCCCGCCCAACGCACCGCCGACACTTCTTCCTTCAAAATCAACTTGGCCGCGAGCGCGGTGATGACGAGGCCGAGCGCGGTCAGCGGCCAGATCAAACTCACGTCGCGTTGGGAAAGCAGGTAAAGCAGCGCGCCAAAAAACGCCGCTTCCAGCGCCACGCCAAAAAGCATGCTGGGATTGGTCGCCCCCTTGACGATGATGCGTCCGATTTCGCGCGCGCTGATGCTTTGCACTTCCCCGATTTGCTTCAGCCCTTTGCTCAAAAACACCACGCCGACTGCTTCCACGCACAGCGCAAAAATCAAAATAACGAAAATCTTTGTCATGCTACAAATCCTGGTAGCGAATCAGTTCGATGCCGAGTTTTTTCACCAGTTCCTTTACCCGCGGACTGACGAGCGCGTCGAACTCATGCTTAAATTCGTCGAGCGATGGGTGCGAGTAAAGCTCCGAATCGCCCGGTGGCAATTCGGGCAGCAACTTCAAAACGTATGCCTCGTCCACATGGGAATCCTGCAACAGGCCGAACGTGATTTGCGCATGCTTGATGCCCCGCTGGCACAGCGGTTCCCGTGCGCGTTTGGACAAACGGTCATGAATGAGCGCGTGTGCGACGCGATAAAACCAGCGGCCGTGCGTCATGCGCCGGCTGCGTGCAAAACAATCGCGGGTGAATCGCAAATGCCGGATGCCGAGCTTCTCCGCGTCCTCCATCAAAATGGCGAAAATCACCGGGTGCAGGTGCAAATGCAGGTGGCCGTTGACATGGTCGAGCGGCAGGCCGGCGGCGCGGAATTTTGAAAACTGGGCGTGGATTTCCGCCCGCAATTGTTCGCGCAAGCTGCGATTGAAGAAATAACGAAAACCGACGCCGACGGGGTTGTTGGAAAATTCGCCGCGGTCGTTGACCAGGCCGGGAATTTTTTCCGGCGGCAGCGCAGAATGCCCCACCAGCAAAGTCAGATGCAACCCGACGCCCAGTTTTGGGTTTTCCCGGGCGAGCGCCACGGCTTCATCGAGGCCCGGTTCGTTCACCATCAGGCTGGCGCTGGTTAAAATGCCTTCGCGATGCGCGCGAACAACGGCCTCATTGATGGAGTGCGAGCGGCCGAAATCGTCCGCGTTGACGATGAGGCGCGAATGCAGGACAGGCATCTTGCCTGCCTCCAATGAGTCAGTGGACAGGCTGGAAGCCGGTCCCACATTATCAAGGCGTGCCATAGTTGGGCCCCGTCGTTCCCGTCGCCACGCGCAGCCACGCGCGGAGAATCAACAGCAATTTTTGTCCGTTATTGACTCGTGCGGGATGCGGGCCGAAAACATTGAATTTCTTCGCTTCCAATTTTTGCAGCAACCGCCAGTAAACCGAGCCCATCAATTCGGCGGCGACCATTGAGCGCCGGTCTTCGGCGGGCAATGTTTCCCGGGCGAGGCGATAAAAATTTTTGGCGCGTCCGGCGACGCCGGCAGCGAGCTGCGCGAAGCGTTCGGAGTATTCGTGCCGCAAAATTTCGTCGGGCGACACGTTGAATTTTTTCAACTCGGACAGCGGCAGATAAATCCGGTCGCGTCCGGCGTCGGTGCGGACGTCGCGCAGAATGTTGGTGAGTTGAAGCGCCTTGCCGAGATACACGGCGTAGTCGCGGCACGCGGGATTTTGGCAGCCGAAAATTTCGATGCTCAACAGGCCGACGACCGACGCGACGCGATAACAATAAAGTTCAAGTTGCTCAAAATTTTCATAGCGCTTGATGTCCAAATCCATCTCGCAGCCTTTGATCAATTCATCGAAGAGCGTGAATGGCAGATGATATTTGCGGATGATGGGTTGGAATTCCTGGTTGATGACGAATTCCGGCGTCTGGTTTTCGCAAGCCCGCCGGACGTCGGTCCGCCAGTCCGCGAGTTGCGCACGGCGTTTTTCAACCGGAGCAGATTCTTCGTCAGCCGCGTCATCCACTTCGCGGCAAAAGGCGTAGAGCGCGGACATGGCGTTACGTTTGGCTCGCGGCAACACCACCAAGGCAAGCGCCAGATTTGAGGCGCTTTTGCGGGTGATCGCGCGGCTGTGATGCATTTACGGTTGCGGTGTTGGTGGCGGCCGGCGGAAAGGTTTTTCTTCATGGCGAACCGGCGGCAGCCCGCCGTTTTGGGCGAGGGGGGGATTTGACGAACGACGTTCATGGCGATGGTGGTGTTTGCGCCGCCGTCGTCCCCGCTTGCGAAAGAAAAAGATCCAGATCAGCGCACCGAGCCCCACCAGGACAAAGGCCCCGGTCATGATGAAAAAATCCACCCATCCTGGTGTCATCCGGCCTACGGCTGGTAGTGCGTTATCCATGGCATCAAAATAAAATCAGTTCTCAAAAATTTGCCGGTTAAAAGTTACGGGCTTTCATCCACTGTGCTGTCGCCGAAGTCCATATTCAGCCGTTGCATCCGGTAACGGAGCGAATGCCGGCTTAGCTTAAGCCGTTCGGCAGTGCGCGTCGGGTTAAAATCGTTTTGTTCCAGCACATTGGTGATTAATTCGCGCTCCAGACGCGCCAGCGCGTCGTCCAGCGATTCATCGGGTGCGGCTTGTGTGGACGTGGTTTTTTGCAAACGCGTTTCGACTTGGAAATCCGGCAGGCTGGACGCCTGGATCTCGTGCGTCGTTTCCAAAATCAGCGCGCGTTCGATGACGTTGCGCAATTCGCGGACATTGCCGGGCCACGAATGCGAAAGCAGTTTCTGGCGCGCGGCGGGCGTGATGGTGTTTGCGTTTTTATTCATCGCCGCGCGGAACATTTTCAAAAAATGCCCGGCCAGCAGCAAAATGTCCCCGCCCCGATCGCGCAGCAGCGGAAGACGGAATTGCACCACGTTCAGGCGGTGAAACAAGTCCTCGCGGAACTGGCTCTCGGCGATGGCTTGCACGATGTCGCGGTTGGTTGCGGCGATGAGGCGGACGTTGACGCGAAGTTCGTGCGTGCCGCCGACCCGCGTGAACGTGCCGTCCTCCAAAAACCGCAGCAGCTTGGCTTGAAGCGGCTTGCTCATGTCCGCGATTTCATCGAGAAAAATCGTGCCGCCATCGGCTTCCTCAACGCGGCCGGGTTTTTGTTTCAGCGCGCCGGTGAACGCGCCCTTTTCGTGGCCGAACAATTCGCTTTCGAGCAGAGTGTCGGGGATGGCGGCGCAGTTGATGCGGATGTAATTCGCCTCGTGCCGCCGGCTCAATCCGTGCAATGCGCCGGCGACCAGTTCCTTGCCGGTGCCGCTGGCGCCCAGAATGAGCACGCGCGCGTCAGTGGGCGCGACCGTTTGAATCAATTTTCGCAACTCGCGGATTTTTTGCGATTCACCAACGATCTGGTCAAGGCTGAAAGTTTCATTGGCGCGCGAACGCAGCGCGGCGTTTTCCCGCAACAGCCGGTAACGCTCGGCGCAGCGGGTGACGGCGTGAAGCAACTCCTCCGGCGCGAACGGTTTGGACACGTAGTCAATCGCACCGGCTTTGATCGCTTCCACGGCGAGCTTGGGCGTGGCATAGGCGGTGAGCATGAGCACCGGCAGGTCGGGCCATTGGTTGTGGATTTTGGCGAGGAATTCATAGCCGCTCATGCCGCCGAGCCGGGCATCGGTGATGACCATGAAAAATTCCTCGCGTGCCAGCAGGGTCAACGCTTCCTCGGCGGATTCGACCGCCCGGGCAGCATAATTTTCATCCCGCAGCACCGTCTGCAAGGACAGGCGCATGTTCTTCTCGTCGTCCACGACGAGCACGGGTGGCAACGGTACGCTCATTTGGCCGGGGTCATCAACGCTTTCGCCGGAAAGATTAAAGTAAATTCCGCACCTTTTCCAAGCTCGGATTCAACGCGCACATTGCCGCCGTAAAGTTCGACGTTATGTTTCACGATCGCGAGTCCAAGACCCGTGCCGTGTTCTTTTGTGGTGTAGTAAGCCTCGAAAATCCGTTCGATTTTGTCGGGCGCAATGCCGGGGCCGTCGTCGCGCACGGAAATTTCAATCGAATGATCGCGGTGGCAATCAGCAGCAACAAACACGTTGCCTTTTTCGACCAGCGCTTCGCGTGTATTTTTTAAAAGGTTCACAAGAATCTCAGATAAATGGCCGCGCTGCATCAGTAATGGCGGAAAACCACGACCGTATTCGCGGTGGACTTGAATGCCCGTCGGCACGACGGACGGGAACACCTGCGCGATGGCGCAGTTGAGTTCCTCGATGACGTTGAGTTTTTCGACATGACCTTCGCTCAATTGCGCATAACCCATGATTTGTGTGATGACCAGATCGGCGCGTGCCACTTCCTCCTGAATGATTCCGATTTGCTGCGCGACTTCAGTCTTGGCATCGCGCAGGGCGCGTTGCAGCGAAAATGCGGCATTGTTGATTATGGCCAGCGGATTTTTAATTTGATGCGCAAACTCAGCGGCAAGCCTGCCGGCGGAACGCAGTTGTCCTTCACGCGCGGCGAATTCCTCCGCTTCCTCAACTGCCAGCCGCTGACGTTCCAACAGCGCCTGTGTGCCATAGCAGCAAACCGTCGTGAGTAGAAGCACGGCCAGCCGCAGCACAAACGGCTCGCCTAAATCCTCGCGCGATGCCATATCCAACGTGCGTCGCGTGAACTCGTCCAGATTTTGGGCAACGGAAAGGTCCAGCGCGACCACCAGCACGTAGCAGAGGCTGATCGCAACATTCAAAAACAGTTGCGAAAAACCCACCGGAACACTCACCGCATTGCGGATGATCAATGCGACAAACAGCCAGAATAAAATGCTGTCCAAGCCGCCGGTGATTATCGTCATTCCCGTGAGGAAAAGTCCGTCCACCAAGCTGCTTGTGACCACCGTCCATTGCACGACCGCCAGCGGCAGCCTTCCCATGTTCAGCAGCAGTGCGGCCAATGCGGCGCTGGCGAGCACGTAAAACCAGAAAATGTATTGAACCGTTTCAACCGTCACATCCAGCGTGCTCAACGTCACTCCGAACCACGGCGTCGAAACAAATGAATAAAAAACGAACCCGATGGCGACGGCCTTGACCGGCAGCACGATGTTCCGCTCCATGATTTCGATGCGGCGGAGCAGGCGCGGCGGATCAGGCGCCGGGATTTCCAGCAGCGTGAACAACCGCTTCAACCATTGCCAAGGGCTTGGTTTCATAAACTCGCGGCCGGCGGGAAGATTTTCAGCGCACCAGTTTCAGCGCGCGTTCCGCAATCGCTTCCACCGGCCACATCCGGCCAATGCCTTCGTAACCGCACGAAAGCATCCCTTCATCCGGACCGATGAATTCCGCGCCGCGCGCTTTCAGTGTTTTCACATTCTGCTGCGTAGCCGGGTGCAGCCACATTTTGCCGTTCATCGCCGGCGCGATCAAAATCCTGGCCTTCGGATTCAACGCCAGCGCAATGCACGTCAGCGCGTCGTTCGCCAGACCGTGCGCCAGTTTCGCGATGACGTTTGCCGTCGCCGGTGCGACAAGCAAAAGGCCGGCCTCATCTGCCATTTCAATGTGCGCCGGCTTCCAGCCTTCCTCCTCGTCGTAAAGACCGGTCACAACCGGGTGGCGCGAGAGCACCTTGAACGGCAATGAGGAAATGAATCGCTGTGCGTCGGCGGTCATCACCACACGCACGCTGCATTTCTGCCGGGTCAGCAGGCTCGCCAAATCCGCCGCCTTGTGCGCGGCGATGGAACCGGTCACGCCGAGGACGATGTTTTTATTTCTGTTCATGTTTTGTCGTGTTGCTTGCTGCGTTTTGCGTCAAGTAATGACTTGCCGTGCCGCTTGACGCAACCGCAATACACGGCGCGCGCTTTCAAAATTCCGGCGGGTGCGACCGCGCCACGCGCGATTTTTCCGCCTCGACAATCGCCAGCATCCGCCGCAAATCCTCCTGAATCGTCGAACTGATCAAAAGGTAATCAAATTTTTTCCACTGCGCGATTTCCTTCCGCGCGATGCCGAGCCGCTTTTGGATTTCTTCCGGCGCGTCCGCAGCGCGTTTTTTCAACCGTTCTTCCAGCACGGCAAGGGATGGCGGGGTCAAAAACACCGTCACCAGTGCGCGTTTCAATTCCGGATCGGCCAGTGCCCGGTCGCGGATCGTCGCCGCGCCCTGCACGTCCACGTTCAGCAGAACATCCCGGCCGCACCGCAATTTGTCCAGCAGTTCGGAGCGCAAAACGCCGTAACTGCGGCCAAAAACCGTCGCGTGCTCGATGAACTCGCCTGCTTGTACGCGCCGCTCAAATTCCGGCGGTTCAAAAAAATAATAATCCACACCGTCCTTTTCACCGGGTCGCAGCGCGCGCGTCGTGCAGGTGATGGCGCGCGTCATGTCCGGCCGGGCGGCGAGCAACTGCTGGCACAACGTCGTTTTCCCGCCGCCCGACGGGGCGGAAATCAGAATCAGCAAAGGGCTGGCGTTCGGCATTGTAAAAATGACTAATTGCTAAATCCTAATGACTAAATAATGACGAAACTCGAATGACAAACCAAACCCCGCCATCTGACCAGGAAATGGGTGATTCGTCATTGGGAATTCCTTGGTCATTATGGTTTAGTCATTAGTCATTCCCAATGTCATTCCACATTTTGCGCCTGCTCGCGGAACTTTTCCAGTTCCGCCTTCAGCGTCACGACGTCGCGCGAAATCAGCGCGTCATTGGCCTTCGAGCCGATGGTGTTGATTTCACGGTTCATTTCCTGCGCGAGAAAATCCAGCGTCCGGCCCACCGGCTCCTTCGATTTGCGGCAATCCTCGAACTGCTGGAAATGGCTTTGCAGCCGCGTCAATTCCTCCGAAATGTCCGAACGGTCGGCGAACAAAACGACTTCCTTCAACAACCGTTCGTCGTCCGGCGCGGGTGATTCCAGCCCCGCGCTTTTTATGCGCTCGATGAGTTGCTGGCGGTAACGCTCCGCCGTTTGCGGCGCGTGTTTTTGGATTTGTCCGGCGCATTTTTGCAGAATGCCAACGCGCGCGGCCAGATCCTGCGCGAGATGCGCGCCCTCGCGTTCGCGCATTTTCACCAGGGCGGCCAACGCCTGCTGCAAGGCCTTTTCCACAATCGGCCAGACGGTTTCGGCCTCGACCAGTTCCTCGTCCGTCTGAAAAACTCCCGGCGCGCGGACGATTTGATCCAGCGTCACTTCGCCGGGCAGCTTCAATTGTTTGGCCAGGCGGTTGAGCTCGGTCGCGTAAGCTTTGGCGAGCGGCAGATTGATGTGCATGCGCGCCGACAATTTGCCCTCGGCGGCGTGAATGGAAATCCGCGCCGTCACGCGTCCGCGCGCGATGTGGCGGTTGATCGCGTCGCGAACCGGCGCTTCGAGCATTTCCAGTTCGCGCGGCAGGTTCACGGAAATTTCCGTCTGCCGGCGGTTCACCGCGCTGAGCTCCACGGTGATTTTGAAGCCGTCCCGCGCGCTCTCGCCGCGACCGTAGCCCGTCATGGATTTCATAGCCGTGAATATGCAAAAATCCCGCGCGTCAGGCGAACAAATTTTCAAGACGCGCATGGCGAAATGAATTCAAATCAATCTGGACAACGAAAAATGAAAGTTTGATGTTCGGCACACAGCGTATGCGCACATTTTTCATATTTTCGTTTTTGGTTTTGGTCTCAACTTCTTGCTCATTGCCGGTTTATTATAAAAGCTCACCGATTTCAGCAACTGTCGTAGATGCTTACACTGGTCAACCAATTGAAGGCGCAACGATTCAAGTTCGTTGGAGCGCATTACACCACAAATGGCCTGAAGGTGCTGATTCGATGGACATACATACTGCCACTACAACAACGGACAAAAATGGACTTTTCACAATTCCGGCATGGGGTCCAGTTGGTGCGGCGCGAAAGTGGCATTATTATGATTTTGACCCAATGGTATCTTTTTCAAAAACTGGATATAAATCAGCCTACAAGGACAACGACAACAATCAGGATTCAGTTACTTCTGGGGCGATACCGTTCTTAAGCGTTACGCTAAAATCGCCTTCGTGGGCTGGAAATAATTTAGAGCTTGAGAGTTTGGATAACAATGCTCATCCCATTTCTTCGACAAATACTCTTTCCAGCATATCCGACGAGGTGTTGTCCAATTCATTGTCATATTATGTCGTCCACAAAAACATAGTGGAAAATGGACGTTATATTAATTCGACAGATTTTTTAACCACTGGTTACATACGACCCAAACCAGACGTTTTGATTACCAACATAAAGTCATTTTCGATCAATCTTCCAAATGACGTCTTGAATAAAGATTGGCCCAGACCAAACTTTCACTTCGCGAACACGGACAAACAAGAGCCATATTCTGCATTTTCAATCACCCTATTCACAAAAGATGCACAAAAAGTGGCTAGACTAGAATGGGCAAATAACGGTGGGAATGATCTTTTGTTTATGCTTGGAAACAAACCGTTGGCGGCAAACTACCTATCCACGGGCAAATTCGACAAGATTCCAATACCAACAAATTCTCAAACGATATATCTGCCTCTCCGTGAGCATCAGGATATTCATGAAATTGAGCAAGCTCTCCAAAAACTTGTTCAAGAAAAATAGGTCGCCACCACCCATTGCCCCTTCAGTTTCGATTTAATTTTTCGGCGCAAAAACTTCAGCGCGTCCTGAATTTTCCGGCAATGCCCATGTCTCAAACTACAAACTCAAAATCCACGTCGGGAAAGGTCTTGGTCCGGCGCCGGTCATTCGTCAAGTGGGGAAGATTCAACACCGCCGCTTGCGCGCGGATGAAAAAATCCGGCAGCACTGGATCGTCGGAATCCTTGCGCCGATATTGGCGGAACGCCATGCCCGCTCGCCAGGTGGCATCTGTATCCAACGGGATTTTTTCAAAATCACGCAAATCTTCTTCCACCGCCTCGCGTGTGCGTCTGCCCGCCGCGAGTTCGCCATAAGTCACAGAACTGACCGCGAGCTGCTCGCGTTGCGCCCAATGTTCAATGGTCTTCACGCACGCGCGATGATGCGGATGATTTTTGTCCAGCCAGGCAACAATCACCGAAGTGTCCACGAGAATCACGGACGGGTCCTCCGCAATAATTCTTCACCGGAAATGTCTCCGTCCCAGGTTCCGGCGCGGGCGCGGATGTGTTCCACAATGGCGTTGCGTGCCGCCGGGTCATGGCGGACATAATTTGCCGCAGCCTCGCGCAAAACCTCGGTGGGATTGGTTTTGGCGGCGCGTGTCTTGGCGCGGAAATCCCGCGCCAACGATTTTGGCAAACGAATGGTAAGCGTCTCTGTCATACATGAATTGTAACACGACGAGGCGAGGGGTCAAGCCCGCAGAAATTTCAGTGCTTCGCGGAAATCCTTCGGCAGCGGCGCTTCAAAGCAGATTCCCTTTTCCGTGCGCGTTTTAGTTTTGCTTCAATTCTTCAATCAGCCCCGACGCCAGCAATTGTTCCAAGACCGCATACACAATGGAACGATAATCCGCATAGAAGCAAAAAATCACACGCGTGCCACCAATGGCTTTGACTTCAAAAATCACCCGGATTTTTCCAACTCGCAAACGCCAAAATCCTGACAATTTTCCTTCAAGCAATTTCACATCCCCTTTGTCATCGGCAAGGCCTTTCATCACCAGACGCAACGCGCGGCGCGGTTCGGGCGCGAGTGTCTTCAAAAAATCTTCGACCTGCCTGCCGGCGCGAACTTTAGTTTTCATCCAGTTCGTCAATGTCCTTGAACTTCATCTTGCCCGATTTGTATTCCCGAAACGCGGCCATGAACTTTTCGTCGCCGAGCAATTCCATCGTCTCGAACAAAGCTTCGATCCGTTCTTTTGACAGATAGACGCCGACGACCTTGCCGTGCCGCGAAATTGCAAAGCTGTCCTTCCGAATCAGCCTCGGCAAATTCGCCTGCGCCTCCGTCACATTCACTGTAGATTCACTTTTCATTATCTGTATAATCTGTCAATTCGCAAACACAGTCAAGCGGCCAAAATTTAACGCAGCAATTTCAGCGCCTCGCGGAAATCCTCCCTCACCCTGACCCTCTCCCCAAGGAGAGGGAACAGCCGGCGACAGTCCCAGTTTTGCAAAAGTCCATCCGGCCGACTCCGACGCACGACATTACCCGAGACGGCGGACAACTCTCCTTCTCCCCGGGGGAGAAGGCCGGGATGAGGGCGGGCGTTCCTGCGCGTAAGCGCCATTTAACTTTCCGCCCGCAGTGACCTCAGCGCTTCTCGAAAATCCTTGGGCAATGGCGCTTCAAAACTCATTTGTTCTTCCGTGCGCGGATGGATGAACGACAACTCGCGCGCGTGCAGCAGGACGCGCGGCGCGGCGTAGTTCGTCAATTCCTTTAATCGCGCGTTCTGCCGGGCACCGTAGGTTTCGTCGCCCACCAGCGGATGGCCGAGGAATTGGAAATGCACGCGGACCTGGTGGGTGCGGCCCGTGTGAATTTGCACCTCGACGAACGTGGCCGAGTTCAATTTTTCCAGCACCCGGTAACTCGTGTGCGCGGCGCGGCCGGAATCGTCATCCCGCACCGCCATGCGTTTGCGGTGCGACGGATGCCGGGCGATGGCGGCGCGGATTTCGCCGGATTCGCGCGCGAGTTCGCCGCACACAATCGCATTGTAAATTTTTTCAACCTGCCGCCTGGCGAACTGCGCCGAGAGCGCGAGATGCGTTTCGTCGTTTTTGGCGACGACGAGACAACCGCTGGTTTCCTTGTCGAGCCGGTGGACGATGCCGGGCCGCGCGACGCCGCCGATGCCGCTGAGCGAGCCCCGGCAGTGGTGAAGCAGGGCGTTGACGAGCGTATGTTCCTCGTGTCCGGCGGCGGGATGCACGACGAGTCCGGCGGGTTTGTTCAGCACGAGCAGCGATTGGTCCTCAAAAAGAATGGTGAGCGGGATTTCCTCCGGTTGCGCTTCGGCCGGTTTTGCCTCCGGCCAATGGACTTCAATTTGTTCGCCGGCGCGCGGGCTGTGCGTGGGTTTGACCGTGTGACCATTGACGCGGATGTGGCCTTGTTCAATCAGCCGTTGCATCGCGCCGCGCGAGGCGGCGGGAAATTTTTCACGCAAATAGGCGTCCAGCCGCCCGGATGGGAGCGATTTTTCGACAGTGAATTTTTCCGTGCGCGCGGACATGGCGCATTAATTGGCCGCAGGTTTGGGTGTGTGCTCGGTTTTCCAGGTGATGAGAAAAATCAGCCCGACGCCGGTGCAAATGGCGGTGTCGGCGACGTTGAAGGCGGGAAAATCAATGACGCGGCCGCCGCGTTGTTGCAGGTAAAAATAAAGAAAATCCACGACCGCGTGGCGGCTGGGCAGCAGCCGGTCGGTGAGGTTGCCGGCGATGCCGCCGAAAATCAGGCCGAAGGCAATCTGGCCGGAGAGCGTGTGCGAACTGAAGTGGTGGCGCGTGAGAAACAGCGCGACGAGCGCGAACACGGCGACCAGGGCGAGCGCGGCGTTGTTGCCGCTGAAGAGACTCCACGCCGCGCCGGTGTTGCCCCAGTGAACCAATTTGAAAAAACCATCCATGACGATCTTTTCGTCGCCCAAAGCGAGCGAGCGCAGCACCAGCCATTTGGTGAATTGGTCGAGCGCGAAAACAACCAGTGCCAGCGCGGCGATACCGCGATTTGATTTTTGAAAGATGGTTTTGGCGGCGGCCATGGCAAACGTTTGCGGTAATTTAGCCGAATGGCCAAAAATTAACCACGAAAATTCCCCCGTGGCGGCGGGCTTCCCGGCCTGCCGTAGAGCCGGGGCGTCCCGCCCGGCGGACACTGCGCCTGTTACTTCAATCATCGGATAACTCGAAAGCCATTGGTGCTACTGGACGATTTGTCCGAGTGGCAAGATGCCGCCCTCTACGTCAGGTGGGACGCCCGACGCTACGAACCGGTGGCAGCCCGGAATTTCCCTTTTCTCTTTATGCGGCGAAGGGCTACGATGCGCACATGGCGCTGGCGCGCATTTTGGTGGACGGCTATAGCCTGCTGCACAACTGGCCGGAACTGGCTCCCGGCCGGCCGCGTCATTCGGCGCGCGTGCGCGAGGAATTGGTTCATGTGCTCACGCGCTATCACGACGCGACGGGCACGCCGGTCACGATTTTCTTCGACGGTTCAGGCGCACCGGCGGGCACGCCGCCGCGGGAATCGAATCCGGCGGTTGAAGTTTTGTTTTCGTGCGCCGGGCAGACCGCCGATGACATGATTGAGCGCGCGGCGCACCGGTTCAGCGCCTACGGTGAAGTACTGGCCGTCACGGACGATGTTGCCGAGCGTGACACGGTCACGGGCATGGGTGGCCTGGCGTCGAGTTGTGCGAATTTCATTCGCATGGTTGAAACTGCGCTGACGGAATTGCAGGATGAATTGCAAAATTACAATCGTGCGGAACGGAACCGTTTTAACCGAAGTCACAAGCGCGATTTGAAATGAAGACACAAACGCACCAAAATCAAATTGTCCACCGCCCGTTCATTTTCGCGGTGCTGCTCGCTGGAATTTTTTTGGTTCCGGCGGTGCATGCGCAACCGGCAGCGCGGAATGTGGACAACCGTTTTCTGCTCATTTTTGACACTTCGTCGAACATGAAGCGACGCTTGCCGGCGGTGCAAAAGGCGCTCAACGACATGCTGGCGACCAGCTTGAGCGGGCAGTTGCATCCGGGCGACACCATTGGCGTACGGACGTTCGACCAAGATTTGCACGCGGGGCAGTTTCCACTGCAACACTGGGAGCCGGACAACGCGGAAATGATTACGTCGAACATCACTGCGTTCGTCGGCAAACAGCGTTACACAAAAACAACGAGATTTGATGCGTTGCTGCCGTTGCTGAATCAAGTCGTGGGGGGTTCCGAGCGATTGACGGTGCTGATTTTCTGCGACGGCAAAGGAGAAATCCACGGAACACCCTACGACGTTGCGATCAATCAAATTTTCCAGCAACGTCAGGGCGAACGGCAGAAGGCGCGGTTGCCAATCGTCATCGGGTTGCGCTCGCAACGCGGCCAATACACCGGTTGCACGGTGAGTTTTCCGCCCCTGCCGGTGAGTCTTCCGGCGTTCCCTCCCTTGCCAGAGGCCACCCATGCGCCGCCGGTTACGAATGCGCCCGCACCGCCAAGTCCGCCACGATCCAGCGTCCCGCCGCTCATCATTATCGGCACGCCCCCCACCAACCGTGTGCCGCCGGCGCTGAAACCGGCGCTGACCAATCCGCCGCCGATGGTCATAACATCAACGCCCGCACCCGTGGTTACCAACGAGGTGAAACCACCGGTCGTTGTGCCATTGATGCAAACCAGCGCCGTTCCCGCTCAACCCAAAATCGCCGCTGTGCCACTGACAACGACGAATGCCATCGCCCCGCCGCCTGAAAGTTCCAAGACCGGCCATAAAGGTGCTTTGGCCGTTGGCGCGGCATTTCTGGCGGCGGCGGGTGGTCTGGCGGTTTTCATGTTCCGCCGCGCCCGCAAGACCGGCGGCGACAACCCCATCGACTGTTCGATGAAAAAGGATTGATTCCGCCCGTGACTTTTGACCGTGTGTCTGGAAAATTCCCGCCCATGAAAGCATGGATTTACATTTACGCCATCGTCTTTGCCGCTGGAATGCTGACAGCTTCGGCTGACGAAACCAACATGCAAACCGGCGCAACCACGAGCATTCCCGCCAACACCAACGAAGTTGCCGTCCCGCCGCCGATGACCGCAACGTCGGCGCCCGCACCCGCGGTTGCCGGCGAAGTGAGCCTGCCGGATGATGTGTCATTGATTCAAACCAGCGCCGTTCCCGCTCAATCCAATATCACCGTTGCGCCACCGTCCGAAAGTTCCGGGACCGGCCGGAAAGGTGTTTTGGCCATAGGCGTGGCATTTCTGGCGGTGGTGGGCGGGCTGACGGTTTTCATGCTGCGTCGCGCGCGCAAAGCCGACCACGCCAGTCTCATCACGCGCGCGATGAACGAGGACAAAGACACGGGCAAGCATGGAGAAAAGCGCGAGGATAAGCCCGAGGAAAAAAAACCGGAAAAGAAAGAGGAGAAGAAATTCCCGCCGCCGATGACTTGAAATGTTCAATTCCGCGCGTGACTTTTGGCCGCGGGTCTGGAAAATTTCGCGCCTATGAAAACATTTAACCTGATTTGCGCCATCGTCTTTGCCGCTGGAATGGTGACGGCTTTGGCTGACGAAACCAAAACGAACACCCCAACCACCGCAACCATGAGCACTCCCGCAAACACCAACGAAGTCGCCGTCATCACCACCACCGAAGGCGAAATGGTCATTGAGTTTTGGCCCGAGGTCGCCCCCAAGACAGTGGAGAACTTTAAGACGCTGGCCAAGAAGGGATTCTATGACGGCACCTGCTTCCACCGGGTGATTAAGGATTTCATGATCCAGGGCGGCGATCCGCTCACCAAAGACCCGAACATGGAATCCCGCTGGGGCACCGGTGATCCCGGCTACAAGGTGAAGGCTGAGTTCAACGAGCGCCACCACGACCGTGGTGTGATCTCGATGGCCCGGTCGCAGGACCCGGATTCCGCCGGGAGCCAGTTCTTTATTTGCCACGGCACCCCGCGCTTCCTGGATCGCCAATACACCGCGTTCGGCAAATTGATCAAGGGAGACGACGTGCTCGAGAAGATTG
>Ga0207932_1000243_pt1 | contig 18508 bp, 8 predicted proteins | sample NGESurdeep092012_FD_184480 | JGI IMG/M metagenome (GOLD analysis project Ga0207932, IMG submission 184480) | Arctic peat soil microbial communities from Barrow, Alaska - NGEE Surface sample 415-2 deep-092012 (SPAdes) | ecosystem: Environmental > Terrestrial > Soil > Wetlands > Peat ...
GGCCTGAAGCTGCGCCAGGAAACTGTGTTTCCCGACGAGGCTCGGACCAAATTGACGTTGAAACTCAGAAAGCGTTCCGAATTCACGCTCTATTTGCGCCATCCTGGCTGGGTAGCGGCGGGTGAATTTGCGGTCAAAGTAAATGGCAAGCCGTTCGCCGTTGTTTCTACACCTTCCTCCTACGCTGAAATTCACCGCAAATGGCGGAACGGCGATCGTGTGGAGATTGAGTTGGCAATGCGCACCACGACGGAGCGTTTGCCGGATAGTTCTGACTGGGTAGCGATCATGCGCGGCCCCATCGTGCTGGCTTCGCCGGCCGGAACCAATGATTTGCGGGGTTTGTTCGCGAATGACAGCCGCATGGGTCACGTCGCATCCGGCCCGTTGGTTCCACTGGATCAAGTTCCGGTGCTGCTCACCGGCGCGAGTGAACTTCCGCAACACATCAAAGCAGATGCCGCCAGACCGATGCGTTTCCATCTCGCCGATGTCATTGAGCCTTCCGCTGCCAACGGACTTCCGCTCATCCCGTTTTTCCGCCTACATGACGCGCGTTACCAGATGTATTGGCAACTGACGACGAAGGCGGAACTCGCCGCCAAACGCGAACGACTTGCCGCCGAGGAACGGGCAAAGGCTTTGCGCGAGGCGAACACGCTGGACCGCGTCGCCCCCGGCGAACAACAACCGGAAGTGGAACATGATTTCACCGGTGAAAAGACCGATACGGGTCTGCGCAATGGCCGTCGCTGGCGTAGCGGTGAGTGGTTCCAATATGTTCTCAGCACTCGTGGAGAAAAGTCCGTCGAACTGGCCGTGACTTATTGGGGTGGAGACGCTGGCCGCAAGTTCGATATCCTAGTCAATGGCGAACCGCTGGCCACCCAGACCTTGGATAATCCCCAGCCGAATCAGTTTTTCGAAAAACATTATTCCATCCCGGCTAAAATTCTCTCGGATGCAACCAATGGCCGGATTACCATCAAGTTTTCCGCCAAGCCCGGCACCACGGCGGGCGGCATCTATGACGTGCGCCTGATGAAGCCGGATGCGAGTGTCACCCAGTAAATAGGCAGACAAACAACGAGCCAACAGTCCACCAGAATAAACTGAAAATCATGAAATTGAATCGAATGGAAATAAGAAAACGTCTTTACGCCACCTTGATCGTGGGTGTTTTGGCGTTGCCCCTTGCTTCGGCGTGGGCTGCGGTTACCGCATCGAAAAAGCTGCCCGATGGAGCACAGTTTACCATTGATGGCGGCACGCTGCGCGTCCAATTCTGGTCCGACGATATTGTCCGCGTCACCTACGCCACTGCCGCGGAACTGCCGACGCTCAAGAGCGTCTCCGTCATCGCCAGCCCGGCAGCCGTGAAATTGGCACGACAGCAAGACGACCAAGCTTTCACGTTGGCCGCGCCCCATCTCAAGGTGAGAATTGACAAGCAAACTGGGACTGTGAGTTTTCTTGATGCCGCCGACCACCTGTTGCTTCGCGAAGCGGCCCAGGGACGCAAGATCGAGCCGGCCACCCAATCTGGTGTCACCGGGACTTCCTGCGCCCAGTCTTTTGAGACGGCATCGGACGAAGGTATTTACGGCCTGGGTCAGCATCAGCGCGGCGCGTGGAATTACAGTGGCGGCAGCGTCAGGCTCGCTCAAGCCAACACCGACGTGGGGATTCCGGTGATCACCTCAAGCAAGGGTTACATGCTCCTCTGGGACAATCCCGCTGTGACCACTATTTCATCAAGCGCCGCAGGCGACACCAATGCCAGCAAGAAAGTCCTGCGCTGGTCGTCGGAATGGGGCAAAGCGATTGACTACTATTTCTGCTATGGCGATGGAACCATTGACACGGCGTTGACAGCCTACCGCCAACTTACCGGCAATGCGCCACTGATGCCCAGGTGGATGTTAGGTTTCTGGCAATGCAAGGAGCGATATGCCTCCCAGGAGGAATTGCTTGGCGTGGCCAAGAAATTGCGCGAACTCAAAGTGCCCGTGGACGGAATTATTCAGGACTGGCAATACTGGCCGCCCGGCACCAACACCTGGGGCTCTCACCTGTTCGATCCGGCGCGCTATCCTGATCCGGCAGGTATGTTTAAGGAATTGCACGGGATGAACTATCACACACTCATCTCCGTTTGGGCGAAATTTGACCTTGGCAGCGACAACAGCAAGGAACTGGATGCCGTCGGCGGCATGTTTCCGCAAGTCACGTCGTATGCGTTTCCACCGGGACATGGCCAATGGTATGATCCGTTCAGCACCGTGGGCCGGCAGACTTATTGGAAGCAGATGCGCGACCAACTCTTCTCGAAGGGCGTTGATGGCTGGTGGCTGGATGCGCCCGAGCCGGAAATTGGCGGAATGGGTTTCCGTAAATACGTTACTCCCGTGGGACCGGGCTACGAGGTTTACAATGCCTATCCGCTGATGCACTCGATGGGCATCTACCAGGGGCAGCGAGCCGCAACGGATAAAAAGCGTGTCGTCATTCTTACTCGTTCGGCTTACGCCGGCCAGCAGCGCAATAGCGCCATCACCTGGTCGGGCGACATTCAGGGAACTTGGCAGGTTTTAAAAAATCAAATCCCGGCGGGGCTTAACATCTCCCTTTCCGGCATTCCATATTGGAACACTGACACCGGCGGCTTCTTCGGCAACCGTGCCACCGGCAACGGCGATCCCAAGAACCCTCAATTCCAGGAACTCTTCGCGCGCTGGTTCCAGTTCAGTTCTTTCTGTCCCATGTTCCGTGTGCATAGTTCCTCCGGTCTCAACCCAGGCCGGGAATTCTATCGCTTCGACGAAAAGACGCAGGGGATTTTGCGGAGCTATCTGGACTTGCGTTACCGCCTATTGCCCTACCTTTACTCGGTGGCTTGGCAGGTCACGTCCAGTGGCAGCACCTTCATGCGGCCGCTGATCATGGATTTTCCGAATGACCCGCAGGTGGTGAACATCGGCAACCAATATCTCTTTGGCCCGGCGATCATGGCCACCCCGATCACTGCCGCCGGAACGACGAACCAGTCGCTCTATCTGCCGGCGGCGGGCGCGCCGTGGTTCAACTTCTGGACCGGAGCAAAATCGCCTGCGGGCCAGCGCGTCGATGCTGCGGCTCCGGTGGACACTCTGCCGTTGTTCGTCAAACCCGGTTCGATTCTTCCCATGGGGCCGTTCCTGCAATATTCCAGCGAGAAACCGGCGGATCCGATTGAACTGCGCGTGTATCGCGGAGCCAACGGTAAGTTCACGCTCTATGAGGATGAGCACGACAGTTACAATTACGAAAAGGGAAAATTCGCCACCATTCCGCTCGAATGGAACGAAGCCAAACAAACCCTGACCATTGGCAAACGCACGGGTGGTTTCCCGGGCATGTTGAACGAACGCACCTTCAACATCGTCTGGGTATCGGATAATCACGGTGCCGGAATACCCATTACCGAGAAGCCGGATGAAGTCGTTCGTTATACTGGTAAGGCCGTTACCGTCAGCAGCAAGTGATAACTGAATATAATAGTTCACTCAAAAAATAATGAAATGAAACAGCACTTGGTCTTGATCACCTTTGCGGCGACGGTTGCGGCAGCATTGTCTTCTACCGCCTATGCGGACTCGCTGGACCTGCCCAATGCCAAGCTCAAGGTGGATCCGTTCATGCCCTTGAAAGCCCAGGCTTTTCCCTTGGAACAGGTGCGCCTGCTGGATGGCCCATTCAAACACGCGATGGACCTGGACCAGGCCTATTTGCTCGCCTTGGACCCGGAACGGTTGCTGCGCACGTTCAAGATCAATGCCGGCCTGCCGACCACCGCTGCCCCACTGGGTGGATGGGAGGCTCCGGGCGGCGAATTGCGCGGGCATTTCATCGGTCATTACATGTCTGGCTGCGCCATGATGTATGCCAGCACCGGCGACCCGCAGGTCAAGGCCAGGGGTGATGCGGTGGTGAAAGGACTGGCTGAGTGCCAGGCCAAGTTGGGCAGTGGCTACTTGAGTGCCTATCCTGAGACTTTTTTTGATCGCGTCGAGCGGCGTCAGCAGGTCTGGGCGCCGTATTACACGATGCACAAGATCCTTGCCGGTTTGGAGGACATGTATGTCTATGGCGACAACCAACAGGCGCTGGAGGTGGCCAAGAAATATGGTGATTGGTTTATAGCGCGGAACGCCAGACTTACCGACGAACAGATGCAAAACATGCTGGGCGAGGAACACGGCGGCATGAATGAAGCCTTGGCCAATCTTTACGCGCTCACCGGCGAAGACAAGTATCTGAAGATCGCCCTTCGCTTCAACCACTACGATGTCATTGGGCCGGCCATGGTCAAACAAGATCCCATGGCTAATCGGCAACTGCACGCGAACACCCAGATTCCAAAATTCATCGGCACCGCGCGTGAATACGAAATGACTGGTGATTACGCTTTCAAGACCGCGTCGCTGACCTTCTGGAACGTCGTGGTGAGCAACCGTTCCTACGTCATTGGCGGCAATAGCGATGGCGAGCAATTCTCCCCGCCCAACCGCATGTCCCAGATGGGGCCGAAGACAACGGAAACCTGCAACACTTACAACATGCTCAAGCTGACCCGCCACCTGTTCTGCTGGAACCCGCAGGTCGCCTACGCAGATTATTATGAGCGTGCTCTCTACAATCATATTCTGGCCTCCCAGAACCCGGATACCGGCATGATGTGTTACTATGTGCCGTTGCGTTCGGGTTCCGAGAAAACCTACAATTCGCCCAACAACGACTTCTGGTGCTGCACCGGCACAGGCGTGGAAAACCATGCCAAATATGGCGACAGCATCTATTTCCGATCCGGCAAGGAGACCCTCTACGTCAATTTGTTCATTGCTTCAGAACTCAATTGGAAGGATGCGGGGATCAAGGTGCGCCAGGAGACCCGTTATCCCGATGAAAGTTCCACCAAGCTGATCTTCACCTGCGATCAGCCGGTGAAGCTTAAAGTCAATTTGCGCCATCCCTATTGGGCCGTCGCCGGTTACGAAGTGCGCGTCAACGGCGAAAAGCAGAACCTTGCCAGCGCGCCGGGCTCGTGGGCAGTGCTGGATCGCGAGTGGAAATCCGGCGACTTGATCGAGATTTCCATGCCCTTCAGCCTTCACACCGAAGCTTTCAAGGACAAGCCTGATAGGTTTGCTTTCATGAACGGCCCGCTGGTTCTCGCGGCACCCGTTGATACCAGGAAAGCGTTTCCGGTGGTCGTCGCCGATGAAAAGGCGGTTCTGGCCAGTCTCAAGCCTGCGGCCAATAGCCCCAACACTTTCACCGGTTCCGCAGATGTTTTCCGCATTCCCGGGGTGACCGGCTCTGGTCCAGAGTTCAAGCCCTTCTACAAAATGTTCGGCCAAAAGTATGAGGTCTATTGGGACCGCTTCACCACAGAGCAGTGGCAGTCGGCAGAAGCCAGCTATCGCGATGAGATCGCACGGCAAAAGGCCATTGAAGCGCGCACGGTGGACGCGGTGATCTGCGGCGAGGAACAGGATGAACGCGATCATGCCTTGAAAGGTGAAGGCATGAGCGTTCGCACGATCAACGAAATCGCCATTCGGTCCGCCGCCACGAACGGTTGGTTTTCCTGGGACTTTAAAGTGGTTTCCGGCCAACCTCTGCAGTTGAGCGTTACCTATAGCGGCGTTGCCGGCGGCGGACGCGGCCCAGCCCCGACCGCGTTCGACATCCTGGTTGATGGCACCAAACTGGCCAGTGAGCAAATGGCCGGGGGTGGACGCGGGCAGGCCGGTGGAGCCGCCCCGGCACCAACCATCAAGGTCTATCCACTCGATCCAGCCCTGCTGCAAGGCAAGAGCAAGATCACCGTGAAATTACAAGGGCAACCCGGTTCGCGCATTGCTGGTGTCCGGTCCGTGCGCGTGATGAAACCAGAATAAGCAAATAGCGAATCTCCAAGCGACTGCATAGCAACACTTTTACTAGCTCGATATGAAATCAATTCTCACACTTATTACGTTGGGTTTTACCACCCTGGTTTTTGCGCAAGCCCAATTGCCGCCGGAAATCGAAGACCCGGAATGCCTGGGCATCAATCTGGAGCCGCCGCACGCCACGCTCATGCCTTATGCCAGCATGAAGGAGGCATTGGCGGCGAAACGCGCGGATTCTTCGTTCAGCCGCAGCCTGAATGGCCTGTGGAAGTTTAATTGGGTGGAACATCCGGCGAAACGTCCGGTGGATTTCTTCAAGCCTGATTTCGATGTCAGCGGCTGGAAGGAGATCCCCGTGCCGTCGTGCTGGCAGTTGCAGGGATATGGCACGCCGTATTACCGCAACCTCGGCTACATCTTCCAGAAGGACTGGCCACGGGTGATGAGCGATCCGCCAAGGAACTTCACGGCCTACAAAGAGCGCAACCCGGTGGGCAGTTACCGGCGCGAGTTCGAGGTGCCGTCCAGTTGGAAGGGCCGTCGCACGTTCATCACGTTCAGCGGGGTGGATTCGGCGTTCTACGTCTGGCTGAACGGCGAGAAGGTGGGCTTTGCCATGAACAGCCGCAACGCGGCAGAATTCGACCTCACCAAGTTCCTCAAGCCGGGCAAGAACTTGCTGGCCGTCGAGGTCTATCGCTTCAGTGCGGGCAGTTACCTGGAGGATCAGGACATGTGGCGCCTGAGCGGCATCTTCCGCAACGTCACTCTCTGGAGCGCGCCGCAGGTGCATGTGCGCGATTTCTTCATCAAAACCGATCTGGATGCCGCCTATCGCGACGCCACGATGCAGGTCTCCACCGTGGTGCGCAATTACGGCGATCAACCTGCCGCCGCCCGGACGCTTTCGGTGGAACTGCATGATGCGAAGGGCAAACCGATGGCCGGCGTCAAGGCGGACGTGGCCGTGCCGGCGTTGAATCCGGGCCAGGAAACCAACGTGAGCGTCGCCATCCCGGTGAGCAATCCCGCCAAGTGGACGGCGGAAACCCCGAATCTTTACACCACGGTGCTGGCGTTGTCCGGCGAGGCCAAACCGGAACTCCTTTCCGCCCGGACGGGTTTCCGCGAGATCGAGATCAAGGGCCGCCTCTTCACCGTGAACGGCGTGGCGGTGAAATTGAAGGGCGCGAACCGCCACGAAAACGTGCCCGACACCGGCCACACGGTTCCCGAATCTTCGATGATCCGCGATCTGGAACTGCTCAAGCAGGGCAACTGCAACCACGTCCGCACCAGCCATTACTCGGACGATCCGCGCTGGTATGAACTCTGCGACGAGTGGGGCATCTACCTCGTCGCCGAGGCCAATTGCGAGAGCCACGGTTACGACCGCCGGTTCGACAATGAACCAAGAATGAAAGCCACCATCGTCAACCGCAATGTGGCCAACGTGGAGAACTTCAAGAACCATCCTTCTGTCATCATCTGGTCACTGGGCAATGAAAACGGCGGACGCGGCAGCAACTTCGTCGCGGCGCTCGAAGCCATCAAGGCCATTGACCCCACCCGTCCGACGCATTACCAGCGTTTCGGCAGCGGGGCGGGCAATCCCGCCGACTTGGACAGTGAGATGTATACGGCCCCCAACGACCTCGCTCGCATCGCCGCCAACAGCACGAGCTACACCAAGCCGTTCTACCTTTGTGAATACGCCCACGCGATGTTCAACTCAATGGGATCCATCGGCGACTACAATGATTTGTTCGATCAATATCCCAGCCTGCTCGGCGGCGCGATTTGGGAATGGGAGGACCAGGGCATCTGGAACCGGCGCGACCCCAAGCGCCAGTTCATCGCCTTTGGCGGCGGCTTCCGCGAGGTGCCCAACGACCATTATTTCATCCACAAGGGCGTCGTCTTCTCCGATCGCACCCCCAAGCCGCATTACCCGGAAATGAAGCGCGCCTATCAGTGGATCAGTGCCGCCCCTGCCGACCTAGCCGCTGGAACTATCAAAATCCGCAACAAGTATGCCTTCATCACGCTGGAAGATTTCGCCGGACACTGGACGTTGAGCGAGGACGGACGCGCAATTCAACGCGGCAATTTGCCCGAACTCACGCTGGCGCCCGGAGCCGAACAAGTCGTGCCCGTGGCGTTCAAACCGTTCACCGCCAAAGCCGGCGCGGTGTATTTGGCGGATGTTTCCTTCACGCTGAAAAAAGACCAACGCTGGGCCAAGGCCGGCTATGAGGTGGCCCACATGCAATTCCCCATGCCACAGGCCGCGCCCGCCATGGCAGCCAACGCCGCTCCGATGCCCGCGCTCAAGTTCGCCGAGGCCGGGACCAACATCACCATCACCGGCCAGGGTTTCCAGGCGGTGTTTGACAAGGAAACCGGCACCTTCTCGCAGCTCAGCCGGGACGGGAAGAACCTTCTGGTGGATGGCGCGGGGCCGCGGTTGCATCTCTGGCGCGCGCCGCACCAGACCGATGACATGTGGGCCTATCGCGACTGGCAGCGCTACGGTCTCAACGATTTGAAACGCACCGTGAAGCGCGTGACCATCAGTCAGCCCGCACCCGGCGAGGTGCGCATCGAGGCCGTGATTAATGCCGAGGGCAAGCAGGAATACAGCGTCGTGCATTCGGCGGTTTACACGATCTACGGTGACGGCTCGATTGCCGTGGATAACGCGGTGACGCCGACGGGGCGCCGCATTCCCTGGGCGCGCCTGGGCGTGCGGCTGGAACTGGTGCCGCAATACGAACAGGTCACTTATTTCGGCCGCGGGCCGATGGAAAATTACAGCGACCGCAAGCGCGGTTCCGACATCGGGCTTTACTCCGCCACGACCCGCGAACTCATGACGCCCTACGCCAAGCCGATGGAATGCGGCAACCACGAGGACGTCAGTTGGGTGGCCGTGTCCGGCCGCCGGCTTCCCGCCCTGATGGCCCAGGCGGATGGCGGCGTGCTGCAATTCTCCGCGCTGCCTTACACCGATGAGGTGATGACGCCCATCGAATACACCGTGGACCTGCCCGCCAGCCGCAGCACCGTGCTGACGGTGGCGAAACGCACACAGGGCGTCGGTTCCAATGGCTGCGGTCCGCGCCCGCTGGAGCCTTACTTGGTCTGGTCCGCGCCGGAAACCTTCTCCTATGTGCTGCGCCTGCTGCCCGCCGGGACCAAGGACTTTGCGCCGGTCGGCCGCCAGGGCGTGCCGCAAACGCGCGTGAAACCCGCCGTTGAAACCGCCAGCATGACTGCCCCCGCACTCCGCGGGAAGGCCATCGCCGCGAGCAGTTTTGAGGCGGGCGAAGGCGAAATCCGCTTTGCCGTTGATGGCGACGAAAGCACCTTCTGGCACAGCCGCTGGAGCGGCGAACCCGCCCAGCCGCCGCACTTTCTGACTGTGGATTTGGAGCGCGAGGTCAACGTAGCCGCCGTGAACTACGTCGCCCGCAGCGACAGTGAGAATGGCCATGTCCGCGACTACGAGATCTATCTCAGCAAGGATGGACAGAACTGGGGCGAAGCCGCCACCAAAGGCCGCATCCCCTCCGACTCCGCCAAGGAACTCATCCGGCTCCCTCAGCCGGTTAAGGCACGCTACCTGAAGTTCGTAGTCTTGAGCGAGCAACAGAATCAACCCTTTGCCACCGTGGCGGAATTGGGAGCGGTAGAAGCGGCCACCAGTCGTTGATTTGTCCGTCCTGGCGCAAACAAACCAAATTCTTTTTTAGATGAAACAGGCCAGACCATTGAGCATATGCAAATGAAAAACAAACTGCTGATTTCGGCTGCTCTGGCAGCAGTGGCGATTGACTGCTCCGCGCTGAACCCGATCGTTCAAACCATCTACACCGCCGATCCCGCGCCCGTGGTGCATGACGGCGTCTGCTACCTGTATACCAGCCACGACGAAGACGTGTTGGTGAAGAATTTTTTCACCATGAAGGACTGGAGATGCTTTTCGTCCACCGACATGGTCAATTGGACGGATCACGGGGCGGTGGCCACGCTATATGATTTCAAATGGGCTGGCTCCGGCTGGGGCGGCGGATTCGAAAATGGCGCTTGGGCGGTTCAGTGCATCGAGCGGAATGGAAAGTGGTTTTTGTATTGCCCGCTTCAGGGGCGGGGGATCGGCGTGCTGGTATCCACCAATGGCCCTTTCGGGCCGTTCACCGATCCCATCGGGAAACCGCTGATTGGCGGCGATAACATTGACCCGACCGTTTTCATTGATGACGACGGCCAGGCCTATCTTTCCTGGGGGAACCCCAAGTGCTGGTATGCGAAGCTGAACCAGGACATGATCTCCTTGGACACCAGCATCGGCAACAAGGGTCTCGTCGCTTATGACATGACCGTTGAGGCTTTTGGAAAACGCAGCAAGGAAGATCCTAAGCGCCCTACCAGCTACGAAGAAGGCCCTTGGCTCTATAAGCGCAATGCACTTTATTACCTATTCTTTGCCGGCGGCCCCATTTCAGAACATCTTGGCTATTCCACCGGTCCCAGCCCCATTGGCCCCTGGAAGTATGGTGGGGTGGTGCTTCCTACCCAGGGCGGCAGTTTTACCGACCATCCTGGTGTGGTGGACTACAAGGGGAAAACCTACCTGTTCTACCACGATGCCGCGCTGCCTGGCGGCGGTGGATTCAAGCGTTCCGTTTGTGTGGACGAACTGAAATTTAATCCCGATGGCTCGGTCGTCCAGATGAACATGACGAAGGAAGGGGCGGCTCCCGGCGCCATGCTCAATCCCTATCAGCGCGTCGAGGCGGAAACCATTGCCTGGGAGTCAGGCATTAAAACCGCGCAGAACGGCGACGTGGGCGTCTATGTGACCGCCATCAACAACGGAGCCTACATCAAGGTATGCTCGGTTGACTTCGGAGGCAAAGGAGCGTCGAAATTCCTCGCCAGCGTGGCCAGTGTAACCGATGGCGGCGCAATCGAACTCAGGCTTGATGCGCCGTCGGGAGAATTGGTCGGGACTCTCAAGGTCAAGCCCACCGGCGCTTTGGACAAATGGAAAACGCAATTGTGCCGCGTGAATGGCGCGAAGGGCGTGCATGATCTTTATTTCAAATTCACCGGTAACAGTTCGCCGTTGATGAACTTCGATTGGTGGAAATTCAACAAATAAACCGCGCATGTTCCGCGTCATCTCCATAGTGTTGCCATTGCTCGGCGCGGGTGTTGTTCCGTCGTTTGCAGCTGCTGAAAATCCCGCTCGAATCGAACTCGCCGAGAACTGGAAGCTCGCGTCCGCAACGGAAGCCCCTTCGGACGGCGCGGCGATTTCCGTTGCCGGCTATCGGGATTCCCGTTGGCATCCGATTCACCGGATGCCGGCCACGGTTCTCGAAATCCTTCAGGAGGACGGCGTTTATCCCAACCTGTATTTCGGAAAGAACCTTCTGGAGAAAGTTCCGCAGGATTTATACAAGCAGGACTGGTGGTATCGCACGACTTTCAAAGCGCCCGCCGGCGAATCCTACACGCTCGAATTTCCGGGAATCAACTACCGGGCCGAAATCTGGCTCAACGGCGAGAAGATCGCCGACAACAAGCAGGTTGTCGGCATGTATGCCGCTCACGAACTCAATGTCACCCCGTGGATCAAGCGCGGCTCGCGGAACGTGCTCGCCGTCAAGGTGACACCCGAGCAATTGGTTCAAGACGTGAACGGTGTGGAGTTGGCGGACAGTTGGTATGACTGGATTAACTGGAAATACATCGGATACAAGGGTCCGAAAAGAAATACGGGGGCTGGCGTTTCTTTTGTTCCGGACCGCAATGCCGGCGTCTGGAAACCCGTTTATTTGCGGGTGACGGGCGCAGTTTCGGTCAACCATGCGTTCGTGAATTCGGATCTGTCCCTCGCTGAATCCACTGCCCGGCTCACGGTCTTCGCCAACCTGCGCAATCTCTCGGCGCAGCCGGTCAGCGGCACGTTGAAAGGAATAATTTCGCGGCCAGGCAAGCCGACGATTCATTTCGAGCAAACCGTCACCAATCTTTCCGCCGGCGAGGACCGCGAAGTCGGGTTCACGCCGGAGAAATTTCCGGAATTGGTCGTGACGAATCCCGATCTCTGGTGGCCCTACACCATGGGCACGCCGGCGCTTTACGATCTTCAACTGGAGTTCGTGCGGAACAGAACGCTTTCGGACAGTTCTCACATTCGCTTCGGCATCCGCAAAATCACGCAACTTCGCGACAATGACGAACATTTCCCCGACATCGGCAAGGGCGGCAATTTCTACTTGAAGGTGAACGGGCGCGATTTTCTCGTCCGCGGCGGCGACTACACTCCCGACCTCCTCTTTCGCTACGATCCGGAGCGAGAGGCGGACATCCTGCGCTATGCGAAGGACCTTGGCATCAATTTTCTCCGCTGGGAATCGAAAATCTCCAGCGAGCACATTGTCGAGCTTGCCGACGAGGAGGGCATTCCGCTCATGTTCGGCTGGATGTGTTGCAATCAGTGGGAAAAGTGGAGCCAATGGAGCGCGGAAGACCATCGCATCGCGCCGGAGAGTCTCCGTTCGCAAATCCTGATGCTTCGCCCTCACGCCTCCGTGTTCGTCTGGGCCAACGGAAGCGACGGCCTGCCGCCGGATACAATTCGGCAGGAATACCACCGCGTTCTCTCCGAGCTGCACTGGCAAAACGCCTCGGTGGACACCGTCTCTTCTTTTGCGAAGGGGACGAATGGCGACCGCGTGTGGGATGGCATCCGCATGGAAGGACCGTATTGCTGGCGGCCTCCCAATTACTGGTTCAGCGGAAAATACCCCGCCACCTTCGGGTCCGCCATCGAGCAGGGTGACAACGAGCACATTCCCACTTTGGAAAGTCTCAAAAAATTCATCCCTGCGGACAAGCTCTGGCCCATCAACGACACCTGGTTCATGCACGCCGGAGCGTGGGGCGGAAATTCCACGCTGTCCAACATTCGACTGGCGTTGAATCAACGCTACGGCCCTTCCACCAACATCGAAGACTTTGTGCGGAAGGCCCAGCTCGCCCATTACGAAAACACCCGCGCGCAGTTTGAAAATGTCGCCGCGTCCGGCTGGGCAACCCACAAAATGGTCGGCTACTGGATGTTGAACAGCCACTGGCCTTCGTTCTACGGTAACCTCATTGATTATTATCTGAGTCCCGGTGGCGCATACTACGGCGCGAAGAAAGGCTTGCGACCGCTCTCGGTGGTTTTCGATTACTATGCGACCGGCGACAACAGCCAGGCTAGGATCATCGTTTACAATCAAACTCCCGGCGACGTGCGCGGCCTGCGCGTTCGCGTGCGCATTTACGATCTCGATGGCAAGGTGCGCGACGACCGTTCCACAAACGGCATAGCCGTTCCTTTCAACGGCGCGACACAGGTCATGGCGCTGCCCCGGTATCCGGAAAGCTCGCCGGTTTTCTTCGTGCGTTGTCAGTTGTTTGACGACAGCGGGAAACTTGTCGTGGACAACACTTACTGGCAATCGCAGAAAGATGACGACCTCGGCGCGCGGGCGCATGATATGGTCATGACTCTGCGGCAGGACAAATGGGCTGACATGACCGCGCTGAATACCATGCCGCCGGTCACCGTCGAAACCGAGGCGACGCAGACTAAGATTGGCAAAGAGAGCCATGTGACCATCCGTTTGCACAATCCTTCCGGGCACATCGCCTTCTTCGAGCGGGTCACGATTTCCACCAAGCGAGGCGGCAATGAAATTCTTCCGATCGAATACGACGACAATTACATCACTGTCTTTCCGGGCGAAACCGCCGAGATTCATGGAATCGTTCAGAAGGACACCAGGCCTCGCTGGGTCAAACTCGAAGGATACAACACTCCTGCCAGTGCCGTGTGTATCAAATAGAAACAAAAAAATATGAAGAAATCTGAAATCAACAAACTCGTTGTGGTCGCCGCGGTGGCCACCGCGACCGCCATGGGATCGAGCTGTTACGCTGATAATCCAATCATACAAACGAAGTTCACCGCCGATCCGGCTCCGATGGTGTATAGCAACACGGTTTATCTTTACACCAGCCATGACGAGGATGACGCCAAAGGTTTTCATATGCTCGACTGGAAGTGCTACTCCACCACCGACATGGTGAACTGGACGGACCATGGGTCAATCGCCTCCCTCGCGATCTTCCCGTGGGCGAAACAGGATAATGACGCGTGGGCACCGCAGTGCATTGAGCGGGACGGAAAATTCTACCTCTATGTCCCAATCAGCGTGCAGGGATGGCCGAAGAATGTCATCGCCGTTGCCGTCGCGGACAATCCGCTCGGCCCCTTCAAGGACGCGCTCGGCCATCCTCTCGTTGACAAGGCCAACGGCTACATTGATCCAACCGCTTTCGTTGACGACGACGGCCAGGCCTACCTTTACTTCGGAAACCCAAATGCCTGGTATGTGAAGCTCAACAAAGACATGATCACTTATTCGGGCGAAGTCGTGAAAGCGGACGGCAAGCCGAGGAACTACCAGGAAGGCCCGTGGTTCTACAAACGCAACGGTCATTACTACCTGGCCTATGCCTCCACCTGCTGTCCCGAAGGCATCGGTTACGCCATGAGCGACAAGCCCACCGGGCCGTGGGAGTTCAAAGGTAATATCATGGATGGCAACGGGCTGTCCTCAGGCAACCATCCGGGCATCATTGATTTCAAAGGCAAATCGTATGTTTTCGGCTTCAACTACAAACTGAATTGGGAACTGACGGATGTGCATCGGGAACGGCGTTCTGTTTGCGTGGCCGAGATGACTTACAATCCCGACGGAACGATTCAGAACCTTCCGTGGTGGAACAATGACGGCGTCTCCCAAGCCGGCGTGTTTAATCCCTTTGCGCAAGTTGAGGCGGCCACCATCTACTACGAAAAAGGCATCACGACCAAACCACGCGGCGGCGAGAATCAGGGCATCTATGTGAGCGCCACTGAAAACGGCGCTTACATCAAAGTTAAAGGCGTTGATTTCGGCAGCAAGGGCGCGACAAATTTCCTCGCCAGGGTGGCCACCGGCACCGATGGCACCACTATCACGTTACGGCTTGACAGTGAAACGGGCAATGCAATTGGCACACTTAAGGTCAAGTCCACCGGTGCCTTTGACAAGTGGGAGACCCAGTCCTGCGCCATCAAGGGTGCGAGAGGCGTCCACGACCTGTATTTGAAATTTTTCGGCTCCAACGGGCCCTTGGTCAACCTGGATTACTGGAAATTTGAATAAGCAATTGAATTTACGAATATGAAAGAAAACATTCTCAAACTAGCGGCACTTGTTCTTACGAGCCTTGTCCTGCACCTTCGGGCAGACAGCGCGCAGAATCCCATCATCCACGCAGACGTGCCGGACATGGCGATGATCCGCGTGGACGACACTTATTACATGAGCAGCACCACCATGCACATGAGTCCGCACGTGCCGATCATGAAGTCGAAAGACTTGGTGAACTGGCAGCTCATCGGCTACGCCTGTGACACCCTCGGGGACAACGACGCGCTGACGCTGCAAAACGGGAAGAACGCGTATGGCGCCGGCTCCTGGGCCAGCAGCCTGCGCTATCACGACGGCGTCTTTTACGTGACCATGTCTTCCAGCACCACCGGCAAGACGTATGTTTGCCGGACCAAGGACATCGAAAAAGGCCCGTGGACCGTGAATTCCTTTTCCCCCTCATTGCACGATAACTCGTTGGTCTTCGATGGCGACGGCCGCGTGTATATGGTTAACAGCGGCGGGGACATTCGCTTGACCGAGTTGACCGCGGACGTGACGGGAATCAAGCCGGGCGGGTTCAATCAAGTCATCATCACCAACGCCGGCGCTGTGGCCGGGCCGGACATCATGCTGAATGCCGAAGGCTCCCAGATGTTCAAGATCAACGGCAAGTATTACCTGTTTAACATCACCTGGCCGCGCGGCGGCATGCGCACGGTGATCATTCATCGCGCGGACAAAATCACCGGGCCGTATGAAGGCCGGGTCGCGTTGCAGGACAAGGGCGTAGCGCAGGGTGGTATCATTGATACGCCGCAGGGTGATTGGTATGCGTATCTGTTTCAGGATCACGGCGCGGTCGGGCGTATTCCCTACCTTGTTCCAGTCAAATGGGAAGATGGCTGGCCAGTGCTTGGCGAAAACGGCAAGGTGCCCGATAACTTAAACCTGCCCGCCAGCAAAGGACTCATTCCGGGCATTGTTGCCTCCGATGAATTTGACCGCCGCCCGGGCGATCCCGCGCTGCCGTTGGTCTGGCAGTGGAACCACAATCCCGACAACAAAGTTTGGTCGGTTACGCAACGACCCGGCTTCTTGCGTATGACCACCGGACGGGTTGATAAGGATTTTGTTTCCGCCAGGAACACGCTCACGCAACGAACCTTCGGACCGGAATGCTCGGGCGCGACCGCCGTTGACGTTTCCAACTTGAAGGACGGTGATTTTGCTGGACTCGCGCTGCTGCAAAAAAATTACGGACTGGTCGGCGTGAAATCGGATGGCGGCACCAACTTCATCGTCATGGTGAGTGCCGCATCAAGTTCGCTGGCTGAAGTGGAGCGCGTTCCTTTGACACAAACGAACGTCTTCTTGAAGGCCGAATGCGATTTTAAAAACCGTGCGGACAAAGCGAACTTCTTCTACAGCCTGGACGGCAAATCATGGATCGCGATTGGCAACCAGTTAAAGATGTCCTACACCCTTCCGCATTTCATGGGCTACCGTTTCGGCCTGTTCAACTTCGCGACCAAGACGCCCGGTGGTTATGCAGATTTTGACTATTTCCGTGTGAGCGACAAAATTCAGTAATTCTCTGAGACAATGAACAAAAAACCAGCCCGCATAAGCCGCCGGCGTTTTATCACGACCACGGCCGCCGTCATCGCCTTGCCGACGATCGTGCCGAGTTCCATCTTCGGCCAGAACCCTCCTTCCAAGCGCATCACGGTGGGTGTTATCGGCTGGGGTATGCAGGGACCGGATAATACCAGGAACTTTCTTGCCGAGAAAGATTGCCGCGTGGTCGCCGCATGTGATTTGGACAAGAATCATCTGAAGGACGCTGTGGATACTATCAACGAGCATTACCAGAACAAGGATTGCACCGCGTATCACGACTACCGCGAACTGCTGGCGCGAAAGGATATTGATGCCGTGATGATTGCCGTGCCAGATCACTGGCACGCACTCGCATATATTGAAGCCGCTCGGCAAAAGAAGGATATTTACGGCGAGAAGCCACTGGCTAAAACAATTGCCGAGCAGCAGGCCATCGTTCGTGCCGTTCAGCAGAACAACATCATCTGGCAAACCGGCTCATGGCGGCGGTCGCAGGCGTCCTATCGCCGGGCCGCAGAAATTGTCCGCAACGGTCTCATTGGCAAAGTGAAACGAGTCGAGGTTGGCCTGCTGGATGGACACGTTGATTTTCTTTCGCAATTCGGCGGCGGGGATGAGAGTTTCGAAGTCCAACAACCACCGCCGGAGCTTGATTATGAAACTTGGATTGGGCCGTCCAAAATGCAGCCATATATCCAGGCCCGCATCCACAAGAACTGGCGCTGGAACTACAACACCGGTGGCGGCATGTTGATGGATTGGATCGGCCATTATTGCGATATTGCGCATTGGGGGATTGATTGCGATCGTTCCGGCCCGTCAGAAATCGAAGGACACGGCGATTTTCCTCCAAAAGAAGACGTCTTCAATACTTGCACGACATACCGCATCGAACTGAAGTATCCGCAAGAAATCGCCATGACCATTGCTGGCGGCTATCCCGAAATTGAACCAGGTGCCAAATGGATCGGCACCGACGGGTGGGTCTTCGCCGGCGAGTGGGGCGTTGAATGCTCCAAACCGGAATTTACGGGATCCAAGAACCTGCCCGATGAATTGCGCAAAGTAAAACTTTACGAATCCCCCGGCCACGTCCGCAATTTTCTCGACTGCGTCAAATCACGCAAACCCACGGTCACGCCGGTGGAGACCGCGCATCATTCCACCATACCCGGACACCTTGGCCTGATTTCCATGCTCACGAGCCGAAAAATCCACTGGGACGTTGCGAAGGAAGAAATTATCGGCGATGCCGATGCCAGCAAACTGCTTACCCGCGAATACCGAGCACCGTGGAAACTAAGTTGATCGTTGATCAATACGGGAAAGCTCCAAATTATTTTGAAAACATGAATTAGTTATGAAACAATTCGCTCAATATCTCGCTGTAACCTTCGCAACACTTTTGTTTTGCCACTTCGGCTTTGCGCAGACCACGCCGTTGCCTGCGGCTGCGAACTCCACGAACGCCACGCCGCGCCAGCCCATGCTTGGTTACCGGATGGGCGCGGACAAACCGTCACCACGCACCGATAAAAATTCGCAACGCGCCCACGATCAGTTGGTCGAGAAGGCAAAGCAAGGCGGCATTGATGTTTATTTCATCGGCGACTCGATCACGCGCCGCTGGGGAACGAAAGACCCGCAATATCGGGAGATGCTGGAAAACTGGAACACCAACCT
>Ga0207932_1000247_pt1 | contig 18342 bp, 14 predicted proteins | sample NGESurdeep092012_FD_184480 | JGI IMG/M metagenome (GOLD analysis project Ga0207932, IMG submission 184480) | Arctic peat soil microbial communities from Barrow, Alaska - NGEE Surface sample 415-2 deep-092012 (SPAdes) | ecosystem: Environmental > Terrestrial > Soil > Wetlands > Peat ...
GCCGGCTATAAGGGCATCTACCAGGACGGCACTTATCCGAGCGAAGCGTTCCTGGCCTCGCTCAACCCCGACTTCGGGTCGTTCGTGAGCGACAAGCTCGACCACACCATCGGCCAGCTCGGCGATCGGGCCGGCTCGCTGACAGCCCGGGCCGCGGCATGGACCGGGCTGCCCGAAGGCATTGCGGTTGCCGTTGGCAACGTCGATGCCCACGTGACCGCCCCGGCGGCCCGCGCGGTCGAGCCCGGCCAGATGGTGGCGATCATGGGCACCTCCACGTGCCATGTCATGAACGCCACGGAACTGCACGACGTGCCCGGGATGTGCGGTGTCGTCGATGGCGGGATCGTCTCGGGCCTGTGGGGGTACGAAGCGGGGCAGAGCGGGGTCGGCGACATCTTCGGCTGGTTCGTCAAGCACGGCGTGCCACCGGAGTACTACGAAAAGGCTGACGCCACAGGGGTTTCCGTCCACGAGCTACTCACCGAGCTATGCCGAGGACAGGCCATCGGCGAGCACGGTCTCATCGCTTTGGACTGGCACAGCGGCAACCGCTCTGTACTCGTGGACCACGAGCTCTCCGGCGTCGTCGTGGGCCAGACCTTGGCCACCCGCGCCGAGGACACCTACCGGGCGCTGCTCGAGGCCACGGCGTTTGGAACCCGCACCATCATCGAAGCCTTCAAAGGCTCCGGTGTTCCGGTGACCGAGCTGGTCGTGGCCGGCGGCCTGCTCAAGAACACGCTGTTGATGCAGATCTACGCCGACGTGACCAACCTGCCGCTGTCGACCATCGTGTCCGAGCAGGGCCCTGCGCTGGGCTCGGCGATCCACGCCGCCGTCGCTGCTGGCGCCTACCCCGACATCCATGCCGCGTCCAGTGCCATGGGGCGATCCGACAAGGCCGTCTACCAGCCCATCGCCGCAAACGTGAAGGCCTACGACGAGCTCTTCGCCGACTACACCGAGCTGCATGACTATTTCGGCCGCGGTGGCACCGACGTCATGCACCGGTTGAAGGCACGCAAACGCAGACTGGTCGCAGTGCCGTCCAAAACCTCTGCCACAGAAGGGAACTGACATGACATCGACACCGTCGGACGCCGTACCAACCCAGGCCAACGTGCCCGCGGGCGCCCGCGACGCCGTCGACGCGCTGCGTCAGAGTGTCGCCGACCTGCATGGTGAGCTCACGCGATACGGACTGGTCATCTGGACCGCCGGCAACGTGTCGGCCCGCGTGCCCGGGCACAACCTCATGGTCATCAAACCCTCGGGAGTCGCCTACGACGAGTTGACGGCAGCGAACATGGTCGTCACCGACCTCTTCGGCGCACTGGTCGAGGGCAACCATGCACCTTCGTCGGACACTGCCGCCCACGCCTACGTCTATCGGCATATGCCCGACGTCGGCGGTGTCGTCCACACACACTCGACTTACGCCACGGCATGGGCCGCCCTGGCGCAGCCCATCCCCTGCGTGCTGACCATGATGGCCGACGAGTTCGGCGGAGACGTACCGGTCGGTCCGTTCGCGCTGATCGGCGACGACTCGATCGGGCGCGGCATCGTGGACACCCTCAAGGGGAGCCGCTCCCCCGCAGTGCTGATGGCCAGCCACGGCCCGTTCACGATCGGCAAGGACGCGCAGGCTGCGGTCAAGGCCGCGGTGATGGTTGAGGACGTCGCGCGCACGGTCCACATCGCGCGCCAGGCCGGAACGCCGAAACCCATTGCACCGCAAGACATCGACAGCCTTTACGCCCGATACCAGAACGACTACGGACAGACCGAAGGAACCACCTCATGACCGTCGCGACCGCACCGCAGCCCACAGCAGTCTGGTTCCTGACCGGCAGCCAAGGCCTCTACGGCCGGGACGTCATCAGCCAGGTCGAACAGCACTCCCGCGACATCGCGGCACAGCTCGACGCCGCCGATGCGGTCGCGTCCCGAGTCATCTGGAAGCCGGTGCTCACCGACGCCGACGCGATCCGGCGCCTCGTCCTGGAGGCCAACGCCGACGACGCCTGCGTCGGGATCATCGCCTGGATGCACACGTTCTCGCCGGCCAAGATGTGGATCTCGGGACTGGACGCGTTGCGAAAGCCGTTGCTTCACCTGCATACCCAGGCCAACGTCGACCTGCCGTGGGGCGAGATCGACATGGATTTTATGAACCTCAACCAGGCGGCTCACGGTGACCGCGAGTTCGGCTACATCCAGACCCGCATCGGCGTGACCCGCAAGACCGTCACCGGTCACGTGAGCGACCCGAGCGTCTCCGATCGCGTGGGGACCTGGGCCCGCGCGGCCGCTGCCACGACGGCGCTGCGCACGATGAAACTGGCCAGGTTCGGCGACAACATGCGCAATGTCGCCGTGACCGAGGGCGACAAGGTCGAGGCCGAGCTGCGATTCGGGGTCTCTGTCAACACCTATGGGGTCAACGATCTGGTCGAGTCCGTCGACGCCGTCCCCGATGCCGGAATCGACTCGCTGGTCACGCAGTACGAGGACCTGTATGACGTGTCCGCCGAGCTGCGCTCCGGTGGCGAACGACACGAGTCGCTGCGCTACGGCGCCCGCATCGAGCTCGGCCTGAGGTCCTTTCTGGCCGCTGGCGGGTTCACCGCGTTCACCACGAACTTCGAGGATCTTGGCGGGCTCCGGCAGCTGCCCGGCCTTGCGGTCCAGCGCCTGATGGCCGACGGGTACGGCTTCGGCGCTGAGGGCGACTGGAAGACCTCGGTCATGCTCCGCACGTTGAAGGTGATGGCCGACGGGCTCCCCGGGGGCACCTCCTTCATGGAGGACTACACCTATCACCTGGCTCCGGGCCACGAACGGATCCTGGGCGCTCACATGCTCGAGGTCTGCCCCTCTATCGCCGCCGGGAAGCCGACACTGGAGATCCATCCGTTGGGCATCGGCGGACGTGAGGACCCGGTACGTCTCGTCTTCGACGCGAGCCCGGGGGGCGCCGTGATCCTCGGCATCGCCGACATGGGCGATCGCTTCCGGCTCGTGGCCAACGAGGTCGAGGTGGTCGAACCCGATCATCCGCTGCCGAACCTGCCCGTCGCTCGCGCCGTCTGGAAGCCGGCCCCCAACCTGCGCACCTCCACCGAGGCTTGGTTGACCGCCGGCGGCCCGCATCACACCGTCCTGTCCACTGCCCTGAACGCCGAGCACTTGTGGGACTTCGCCGAGATGACCCGCACCGAGCTGGTCATGATCGACGCGGACACCCGCCCCCGACAGTTCCTCCAGGAACTGCGCTGGAACCAGGCGTACTACCGTCTGGCCCAAGGCTTCTGAGCCCCCATGCCAACTCGCCTCACCCAACAGCTGGGCTGGAAGGACGCATGCCACCGGCTCGCCAGGAGCTTGTAGTCCCACAGACCCAGTCGGCCCCGATTGGCCATGCCGACTCAAGGCCGACGTGAACCTCATGAGCACCTCAGGAGAACGCATGGCCCTGACCGCTGAACCCTTCGGAGCGCTCCCCGACGGGTCACCCGTGATCTGCTACACCTTGAGCCGGCCCGGTGGGCTGACGCTCCGGGTGCTGACCTACGGCGGGATCGTCCAGAGCCTGGAGGTACCGGACGCCCACGGAGACATGGCGAACGTGGTTCTCGGCTTCGCCTCACTACATGGGTATCTTGCCTCCGACAACACGTACTTCGGGGGCCTGATAGGCCGGTTCGCCAACAGGCTCGCCGGTGGTCGCTTCAACCTGGACGACAAGAGCTACACCGTTGACGTCAACGACGGAGGCAACTGCCTGCACGGCGGCAGATCCGGATTCGACAGTCAGCTCTGGCACGCCGAACCACTCGGCGACAACGAGCTGCGGCTCAGCCTGACCAGCCCGGACGGCGATCAGGGGTTCCCCGGTCGGCTGAACGTCGAAGTCACCTACCGTTTGCTGGAAAGCGGCGTCCACATTGGCTATCGGGCCACAACGGATGCGCCCACCGTGATCAACCTGACCAACCACTCGTACTTCAACCTGGCCGGCGAGGGCAGCGGATCAGTCGAGGCACATACGCTCGTGATAGACGCCGACGAGTTCACGCCCCTGCGTCAAGACCTGATCCCGACCGGCGAGGTCGCCGAGGTGGCCGGTACCCCGCTGGACTTCCGCAGCGAGACGGCTATCGGCGCGCGCCTGCGCGACCCGCACCCCCAGCTGCTGGCCGCCAGGGGCTATGACCACAACTACGTATTGCGGGGAGCTGGCCTGCGTCGGGCTGCTCGGCTGGCCGACCCCGCCACCGGGCGCGTGTTGGAGGTGTTGACCGACCAGCCCGGGTTGCAGCTGTACAGCGGCAACTTCCTGGACGGTTCCCATGTCGGCACCGGAGGGAGGGTCTACCGTCAAGGCGACGGACTGGCATTGGAGACCCAGCACTTTCCGGACTCCCCCAACCACTCTGCCTTTCCCTCCACCGAGCTGCGGCCCGGTCAGTTGTTCGCCACGTCGACGACGTGGCAGTTCCACGCCGACAGGTGAGCTCTGCCTGGCGCTGACTCGACTCCTCGTCATGGGGTAGGAGGCTCGCGCCGATAGGGCTGGAGACGCCGCAGAATCCGGTCGATCGTCCGGTCGAGCTTGTCATGCACCACACGACGTCCTACTGGTGCCCTTCGCGGTTCCGGTAGGCAGAACGAACGCCGTTGAAGTTGACGCGCAAGGCATAGACCGAGGTCGAGGCCGTCACGAAGAGAACGTTGCGCTGGGGACCACCAAACGTCAGATTCGAGACGATCTCCGGAAGCCGCAGCTTGCCAAGGAGCGTGCCATCCGGGTCGAAACAGTGCAAACCGTCGTGTGCGGCGACCCAGACTCGTCCCGAATCGTCGAGGCGCACTCCGTCGAAGGTCCCGGCGTCACAGCCAGCGAAAACCGCGCCGCCGGACAGGTCGCCATCGATAGCAACGTCGAACCGGCGAAGGTGCTTCCTGCTCGTGTCGACAATGTAGAGCTGGCGCTCGTCCGCGGAGAAGGCGAGTCCGTTCGGCCTGACGAAGTCGTCAGCGACAATCCGCACCGCGCCACTGCCAGCGTCGATCCGGTACACGTGGCATGCTCCTATTTCACTGTCCGCCTTGTGGCCCTCGTAGTCAGTGTCGATGCCGTAGCTCGGGTCGGTGAACCAGATGGAGCCGTCTGAGTGCTCGACAACATCGTTCGGGCTGTTGAACCGCCTGCCGTCAGAGAGGCGATCAGCGAGCACGATGATCGAGCCGTCGTGCTCGGTGCGGGTGATCCTGCGATTGCCCTGCTCGCAGCTGACGAGGCGACCTCGACCGTCGACGGTATGACCGTTGGCGTACCCCGCGTCGTGCCGGAATACGCCCACCACTCCCGTCGTTTCGTCCCAGCGCATCATCCGGTCATTCGGGATATCGCTGAACACGAGGTACCGACCGGCGGCGAAGTAGGCGGGACCCTCGACCCAGCGGCCCCCGGTGAAGATCCTCTCGGTGCGTGCGTCACCCCCACAACCGATGAAACGCTCGTCAATGACCTCGAACTCGGTCTTGATGCTGTCGGACACAGGTAATTCCTTCCAGAGTCCAGCCAGGGAGATCTAGCCCCTGGACCGTAGGGGCGACGCTAGTCTGTTGTTCCGCCCAGATGGAGGTTCGATGATGGGCTTGGCCCTCGTGGTGACACACAGAGTTCGACCCGGACATGAGCAAGCTTTTGATGCCTTGGTGCAGCGCACGGTCGAGAGCATCCGCACCATGGAACCTGGCACACTCGTGTACGCGACTCACGCCTGTTCCGACGATCCACGACAGCGGATCTTCTACGAGCTGTATCGCGACCGAGCCGCGTTCGAGGCGCACGAGCAGTACGCCCACGTGCGAACATTCCTGGCCGATCGCTTGGCTCACGTCGAATCGGTGGAAGTCCAGTTTCTCGACGTCTTGAGCGCCCATGCCTTGGGTGCATCAATTCCGTGAGCACGGCTGGTCCGGCGTCATCGTCGACGCCGGCTTGACGGCCCGCTCCGCTGCACCGTCCCACTGGTCTCGTGCCGCTGCCGCGGTGGAGCAGTTTGGCTTCGGCACGTTTCGGTCGAGCGCATCGGTCGGCCACGACCGTCATGGTCGGGTCCGGGGTGATTGGCCCGGCGCGCCTTCGGACAGCGGGATCCATACCCGCATGGTCGACGGGCCACGGTTGGACCACGCGTAGTAGGGGACCAGGTCGATCTCCGCCGTTGTCGGCTGCAGATCGACATCTGCAGCCGGCGCCGGCGCGCCCGCTGTGCTCGGCTCCACGTACGGCCACGCCCGGTCGGGTTCGGGCCGGGTCACAACGCCGCGAACGCGAACGACCTCGGCGGTGTCGTTGGGCCCGGCTGCCGGGACTGACTCCAACCGCGTGCCGGGGTCGAGCCGGAAGGTCTCAAGGTCCACGGCTCCGTCGCTGGAGACTACTGACTCGGCGCAGTACACCAGCGGGCCGCGCTGAACCGCGGCCGTGCCGCGCAGTGCGTCGATGTGGGAATCGGGTTGGATCAACCGGGCTGCCATGGGCAAGTGCAGCACGACGACGTCGCCCGCATCCCACTGGCGAGTCACGCTCGCGTAGCCGGCCTCGACCGCCTGCACCTCGCCGTCGTGCTCGAGGGTCGCCCCGTCGGCCCACAGTGGAACGCGCAGACGCAGGGTCCACCTGCCGGGCGACTGCCCCACCCGAACGGTGACGGTCCCGCCCCAGGGGTAGTCGGTCGTGACGTCGAGGCGGACCTTGCGCCCGTCCTGCAGTCGCGTGCTGATCTCGCCCGTGAAGTACTGCTGGAGGGTCAGTGCGTCCCCGCGCACGGTCGCGAAGTACCCGCTGAGGGAAGACAGCAGCCTCACCACGTTGGTGGGGCAGCAGGCGACCCAGAACCAGGTGGCGCGCAGCGTGTCCTCGCGAAACGGCGCCACACCCTCGGCCGTGGCGATCCCCGGCTCGCGTGCCAGTAGTGGGTTGACGTAGAAGAACCGATCGCCCTCCGCGTTCGGTGATGTCGCGATCATGTTGTAGAGCAAGCGCTCGATAGCGTCGGCGTAGTGCGACTCGCCCGTGGCGAGCAGCAGCCGCCACGCGACCATGATCGCCCCGACCGCGCCGCAGGTCTCGGTGTAGGCCCGGTCCGGCGGGAGCTCAAAGTCCCGGCCGAATGACTCGCCGAGGTGCCGCGACCCCATGCCGCCGGTGACGTAGGTGCGCCTGGCCCAGGTGTTCTCCCACTGGTTGATCAGCGCCCGAAGCAGCTCGCCGTCACCGGTCTCCACCGCCAGATCAACAGCCCCAGCGGTCAGGTACATGGCGCGCACCACATGACCGCGCAGCACCGTTGCCTCCCGCACCGGGACGTCGTCGAGGTAGTACTCGTGGCCGATCGCGTGATGCTCGGAGGTCTGGTGCCCGCGCTGCTCGATGAAATGCCCGGCCAGGTCGCGGTACCGGACGTGCCCGGTGGCGCGATACAGCTCCATCAGCCCGACCTCGACCTCATGGTGACCGTCAGAACCAGCGAGTCCGTCCGGGCCGAAGTCCTCGTAGATCCGGTCAGCGAGGCGGATCGCGGTGCGCGTCAGGTCGTCCTCGACGCCCGCCCTCAACCGTGCCACAGCGGCCTGGAACAGGTGCCCGGCGCAGTAGAGCTCGTGCCCGTGCGCCAGGTCGGTGTACCGCTGATCGGGTCCACGCGGCCCGAAGAACGTGTTGAGGTACCCATCGTCCTCCTGCGCGGCAGCAACCAGGGCAGACAGCTCCGCCAGACGCCTCTCACGCACCGGGTCCGGCCGCACCACGGTCTCCCAGGCGAACGCCTCCAACAGCTTGTACACGTCGGCATCGGTAAAGAGCTTGCCCTGCAGCGCCTTGTCCGGCGTCTGGCCGGCCGCCCGCCCGCCGCCTGAAAGTGTCGTACCAGCCCATCGACTCGATCCACGTGTCGCAGTGGTCCAGCAGCTTGGTCGTGTTCAGCTCCTGTCGGATGTGCCAGAAACCGCTGCTAATACGGACCGCACTCGCGGCGACGGGGGCCACCGCACCCACGGACGGAATCACCGGGCACGTGGCAGATGGCGGTTTGAGCATCACGACTCCAAGTCACGACTGAGGAGTGGCAGCAGTCGATCGACCGCACCATTGACGAGTTCCCTGATAGGGCGTGACGTTGGCCCACGGGCCACAAGCATCTGTCGCAGCGGCCCGGCGACGTCCCGCAAGTTCAGTAACGTCGGCTGATTTCTCTGAGGAAGGCGAGCCCGTCGACAGCGAGCGCGTCCTGAGTCCGAGCCAACGGACGCCAGATAGATGCCGCCTTGGAGATCGACTCGTTGTCCGCAGTGAATGACTCGATGCCGAGCATCCCGAGATAGCCGATCTCTCGGAGGGTCGAGAAGATCTCGTCCCACGGCGTCAGATCTCCGCCTGGCGTGCCGCGATCGTTGCCGCACACCTGCAGGTGCAGGAGCCGGTCGCCGGCGAGTCGGAGCGCGTCGCCGAACGACCGCTCCTCGATGTTCATGTGATAGGTGTCGAGGTTGACGCCGAGGACGTCTGCCTCCAGGTCGCCGATGACGTCGAGCAGCTGCTCGGCGGTGTTGAAGACGCTGGTCTCGTATCGATTGAGGGGCTCGATCGCGATCTTCACACCGCGCGGCCCCGCGTAGTCGATGAGCTTGCTGTAGTTCTCGCGCAGCTCGCTGTTGATCAGGGCGCGTTCGTCTGCGTCGAGCCGCCAGGAACGTCCGACCGAGCAGTAGACCGGCCCGATCACCATCCCAGAACCCTGGGCGACCGCGACGTCGATCGCGGCGCGCATGTAGTCCAGGGTGCGCGCCTGAGTCGCCTCCGGTGCACCGGCAAGCTCCCGGCCAGGCGGGAACGCCGTGCACACGACCGACTCGAGGCCGAGCTCCGCCAGGAGCGACGCGCAACGTTCCACGTCCCAGTCGCCCACGTTCTCCAAGGGCAGCTCGACCGCGTCGAATCCCCACGCGGCGAGCTGCGGCAGGCGCGACTCGAGGATGTCCGTGGTGAGCGGCGAGTGCCAGATGAACGTGCTGGCGGCAATTCGCCATCCGGTCATTGCAGTGCCTCCTGTCCTTCCGCTGAGTGACCGAGCTGATGCTCAGCCGAGCGCCGTTCGACGCTTTCGCCGTCAACGAGACGGCTGACAGACCTAGTCGAAGACAGGAAGATCCACCCTGGCCCCACCGGCCATGGCCGATTGATGCGCACAGATGCCCACGGACGTCCAGTTCGCCGCAGTCACCTCGTCGATGAGCGGCTTGCGCTCCTCGACGATGCTGCGGATGAACTCGTGGGCGAGATGCGGGTGGGAGCCGCCGTGCCCGCTGCCCTGCTTGAACGACAAGTGCGCGTGCTCGTCGTCGTAGACACCCTTCGTCGTGTAGCGCTGGATCTCCGCAGGCAGCACGTGGGCGAAATCCGGGATCGTGAGGTGCTCGGCGTCTTCTCCAGCGAAGAGCACGGGTCGGCCGCCATGGACCTGCTCCCACTCGAACGAGGACCGATCCCCGTACACCGAGAAGCTCTCGACATACTGCCGTGCCGTCTCGAAGAGCGACCGCGTGATCTCGGCACTCAGATCCGAGTCCCGCACCTTGACCAGCGCGCTCTCCACCGCGAACGGCGAGCCGTACTTCGACGTCAGCTCCGCCGAGATGTGCCCGGACCCCAAGCAGACCACGTACTCGGCCAACGCACCCGCGAGGGCGAGCAGGGGGCCTATCGCGTGGGTCGCGTAGTGCATGGGGGGCAGACCCTCCCAGTAGCCGGGCCACCCCGACATCTCCTGCAGGTGAGCACCGCGCAGGAACTGGATGCGACCGATCACCCCGCTGCGGAGCTGTTCCTGCACGTACAGGAACTCCCGTGAGAAGACCGTCGTCTCCATCATCATGTAGTTCCGGCCCGAGGCTCGTGCGGCTTCCGCGACCGCGCGGCACTCGTCGAGCGTCATGGCCATCGGCACGGTACAGGCGACGTGCTTGCCAGCGCGCAAGGCTGCGATCGAATGCTCGGCATGGTTAGGGATTGGCGTATTGATGTGCACAGCGTCGAGTTCGGGGTCTGCGATCATGTCCTCGAAACTCGTGAATCGACGCTCTATGCCGAAGGCGTCCCCGATGCTGTTGAGGGATTCCTCGCTTCGCTGGCAGATCGCATACATTCGCGCATCGGGGTGGTCACGGTAGATCGGAATGAACTCGGCACCAAAGCCCAGACCCGCGATTCCCACGTTGACGGGATCAACCACGGCTCGCACCTCCTGCACCGCGGATCAAGGATGATGATTCTCCGCGGTTCACGCCCGACATGCGCTGACCCTCTTCGCTGTTCACTGCGCGACGTGTGACTTCGCCAGTGGCACCCAGACGCGCATCGCTGACGGTCCACGGTTGGCCCACAGGTAGTAGGGAATCGCAGTGAGGGTCACCCGCCGCGTGGACGGCTGCGGTTCCTCACCCAGCGAAGCCCATCCCGACCCGGCCCATCCGCTGTCATCGCGCGCTACACCCTCGACCTCGATGGCGACCGTGCCGCCAAACAGGTCCGGCCGCGTGTTCGCCCTCAGCTGCGCGTCAGCGGCCAGTTCCACGGCATCAAGGTCGACTCCCTGCGGCTGATCGACACTTTCCAGGCAGTACGTCAGCGGCCCACGCTCGATCGCGACGCTGCCGCGGACGGCGTCCACTGCAGGGTGGGCAACGGTGAGACGCGCCGGCATCGGCAGCACCAGCCGCACGACGTCCCCGCTCACCCACGCGCGGGCGATGCGGACGTAGCCGTCCTCGTCCGCGTTGGCCGCACGCTTCTCGCCATCGACCTCGACGCTCGCGCCCCGGCACCACGCGGGGATTCGCAGCGACAGGGTCCAGGGCTGCTCCGGCGACTGATCGACCCGCACTGTGACGGTGCCGTCCAACGGGTACTCGGTCTCGACGGTCGCGCGTACCTGACCCTCTCCCAACGGCACGGTGAGCCCCGCCGACGCGTACAGGTGGAGCTGCACCCCGGTGTCGTCCGACGTCGCGAGATAGGCACCGAGCGAGGCCACTGTGCGCATGATGTTGGGCGGGCAGCAGGCACAGTCGAACCACGCCGGCCGGGTGCCCGGAGCGTCCGCGCGCAGCGGCTTGCCGTCCACGGGGGCGGCGGCTCGGGGCCGCCGACGCTGCACCGGGTTGACGTAGAAGAAGGCGTCGCCTGACGTGGACGTCGAGGCTGCGAAGACGTTGTGCAGCGTTCGCTCGATCAGGTCGGCATACTTGCCCTGACCTGTGGCCAGCAGCAGACGCCAGCTTGCCATCACGCTGGCGATCCCGGCGCAGGTCTCGCCGTAGATCAGGTCCGGCGGAAGCTCGAAGGGGTCTCCAAATGCCTCGCCCTCGAAACGCGAGCCGATGGCGCCGGTCAGGTAGGTCTTCTCCGCGACCATGGACGCCCACTGGCGCTCGCCTGTCCGCAGCAGCTCATCCTCTCCGGTCTCCAGGAAGAGGTCCACGACTCCCGCCATCAGGTAGAGCGCCCGCACCGAATGCCCCACCACGGTGGGCTGTTCCCGCACCGGCACGTCGTCCTGCCAGTACGCCGACCCGAAGTCCCCCGGGCCTATGACGCCGTAGCCTCGCACGTCGACGAACTGCTGTGCGAGATCAAGGTACCTGCGCTCGCCGGTATGCCGGTACAGCTCGACCAGCGCGGTCTCGATCTCCGGGTGGCCGTCGACATCTACCCGCCGGCGGTCGCCAAACTCACGGACCAGGTTGTCCGCCAGCCTCCGGGCGACGTCTAGCAGCTCGTCACTTCCCGTGGTCCGCGCATGTGCGACGCCCGCTTGAATGAGGTGTCCCGCGCAGTACATTTCGTGCCCGTGCGCCAGGTCGCCGAAGCGCTCGGCGCGACCGGCCTGTACCCATGAGTTCAGGTAACCGTCGTCCTCCTGCGCCTGTTCAAGCACACGGACCGCGTCACTAATCGTCGCGGCCAGCTCCGGCGAGGACTTGCGGCCGAGCTCCCATGCGATGCCCTCAAGCGCCTTGTACAGGTCCGAGTCGCTGAAGAGCATGCCCCTGCGCTCGGGTCCACCGTCCGCAGCGCCGAGCCGGCGCAGGTTGTCCATGGCGCCGTCCCGCTCCAGCCATCTCAACGAGTGCGGCGTCGTCACCTCACGGTTGCGGTCCTGCCACTCCCCCCAGAAACCGCCAGTGATCTCGACCTGGTCTATCCCGAGCGGACGCAGGACTAGGTGGGCATCGGTTCGGGGGGCGCACGGAGCGACGATGTGACCGGAGACGGGATCGCTTGGCGTCTCTACGGCGATTTGCGTGTTCACAAGGAACTCCTGAAGTCTGGGAAGGTTGAATGGGTTGGGGCGGGTCTTGGGACACCAACACAACGGCGCAGAGCAACGTTGAATAGTCCGTCGACGTCATAGACAAACAACAGGTGCTACACATCCACGGTCGGAATCCCGACAACGCCAACTTGCACCACACCGAAATCGATGACCCCGTAGCACCTAGAGCGGACGTCCATAAGAATCATGACCTCGTTCTCTCGTCGGCCCCCATTGAGAATACTCAGCGCTTCTTTTTCGAACCGCATTGTGACGGCCTAATCAATCTCTTACTGTCTCGCCTACTTGACGGCCCCCAAAGTCAGCCCATCGCGCAGTTGCTTATAGGTTGCGACAAAGAGAACAAGAATCGGGATCGATGTTATGACAGCAAGTGCCATCAGGCCGGGCCAGTCAATTCCAAAGGCTGTAATCTGTTGAGCAAGGACCGCGCTGAGAGGGTATCTCCCTGGCGAGAGGAAGAAGTTCACCGCGTAGAGGAACTCCCCCCATGAAATAAGGAATATGAGTGTCGCCGTGGTTGCTACACCATTGCGCGCGATCGGCAACACAATCGAACGAAATATTCTCCAAACCGATGCACCGTCGATGGCACCGGACTCCTCGAGCGCTATTGGAACTCCCCGAAAGAAAGGTCGTAGCAGCAGGACCGCAAAGGGCGTCAATAATGCAGTGTCAGCAATGACTACCCCCAGGGTGTTATCCAAGAGCCCCCAGCTTCCGAAGACCTGGAATAGAGGGATAACGGTAGCTGTCTGCGGAACCATCTGTAGAATAATAAGAGCCCCGAGTGCAATGGTCGGGATCCTTCCCGTAGTTCGCGCCAACCCGTAGCCCGCAGGAACAGCGATGAGAAGCACCAATACGCACGTTCCGGTCGCTATGATGATGGACTGAAGTCCTGCCTGCAGCAACGCCCCGTGAAGGTTCTTCGTATACGCCGTTATGTTAGGCGAGAAGAATATCATCCCCCAACCCGTATTGAACACTTGGCCCGACGTTTTCAGCGACGTTATCACAATCCAGATGATTGGAACACCGTAGGCGACGAACAAGAGCCCGCGGACAACGGGAGCCACCTTTCCGGACTTCCTCTTATTCGTCACAGCTCACGTTCCTCTCGGCGCACGCTTCTGGCATAGACCATGGCGAGAACAATTACCAGTACTACAGTGATGACCGCGGTTGCTGAGCCCAGCCCGAAGTCATACCGTACGAAGGCTTCCACGTAACTCAGGAACGGTAGTGTGGTCGTGACGGTTCCCGGTCCCCCGTAGGTCATCACATAGATGAAGTCGAAGCTACGGAACCCGTAGACCACGGTCAGTACTGTCAGAACAAGCGTCGTAGGCCGGACGGCCGCCATTATGACGTACCGAATCTCCTGAAACGGTCGCGCCCCATCCAACTGTGCCGCCTCGAATATCTCAGGATCAATGTTGAGGATAGCTGCTCTGAAGACGAGAGCATTAAAAGGGACAACCGCCCAAGAATTTACGATTGCCACCGAGAAAATGGCCAGATGTTGATTATAGAGGTAACCGATGGGACTGGCCCCAGAGAGGCCCAACATCGAGTTGAAGAGTCCCGTGTTGCCAAGCAGGAACTTCCACACACTGCCATTGACGACCGGCGGAAGCGCCCATATGAACACCATCAGGCCAAGAAGCAGCCCTGTTCCACGAGCTGAGCCTCGCAAGGAAATTGCTGCAGCAAGTCCTCCGATCAGACCCAGCACGGTCACAATTCCCACGAAGACCAGGGTGTTGCTCAGCACAGTTCCCAGCGTGCCTTCAGCGAAGCCCTTGCTAAAGTTTGAGAACCCGACGAAGTCCCAGTTTGAGCCAAGTGTTGCAGGCGTTACGTCGCTCACGCTCATCCGCAGCAGTTGGATCAGCGGGTAGACTGAGAAGATGGCAATGAAGAGTGTCGCCGGAATCACGAAGACGAAGCGAATTTGCCTTCGTGTCCGTTTCCGCGGAGCGGATGGTGCCGACGAATCTCTCCTGCCTACCTTCTTCATGGTGCGAGAGGTCATGGTTGGCACCATCCCACCCGCTTACTTCTTGAGGAGCGTGTTGAGTCCCGACATCACCTTATCGGCAGCGTCCTTCGGTGTGAGTTGTCCACCCAACACTGCACTCCACGTCTGGCCGACGAGCAACTGCACACCAGCAACATTCTTAGGCGGAATGGCGGCGGACGGATACTTAGCACCGTTGGGGCCGATCAGGGAGGCAAACCCCTGAGTGATTGCACTCGACGTCACCGTGGGGTCTTTCACCATGTCCAATCTGGCAGGGATGCTTCCAATGTTCTCCAATGCCGAGATTTCCCCAGACTTGCTCAGCGTGCCACTCTCGATGTATTCCCAAGCCAATTGAGGGGCCTTGCTGAATGCGCCAATTGCGTTACCTGTACCACCGAGATACAACTTGCCATCCGTGCTAAGTGGCAGCGGCGCTACACCGTATTTGAACTTTGCACCCTTGGCTGCGCCGGCCTGCCAATCGCCATTTTCGGCGAAGAGAACATTCCCAGTCAAGAATTGCTGGAACGGGAGAGTTTGATCCCAGGTGACCGCTTCCTTCGAGAGGTAGCCGTTGTTGACCCAACTCTGTGCCGTGGTAAATGCGCTCGTTAGTGACGCCGCTGTTGGCTTCTCGTAACTGAACCCGGCGTGAGTCAACCAAGGGTACGCCTGCCACTCGCTTTGGTCGTTAGGCAGACCAGTGACAGTGAGGCCCTTATAACCAGCAACCTTGGCCTTTGCCATGTCTGCATCGAACTCGTCGATCGTTGTCGGCGGAGCAGCGATACCTAGCTTTTTCATGAGGTCCTGGTTGTACCAGAGGGCAACCAGATCGACAACGCCCTGAACCGCATAGAGCTTGTTGTTGTAGTAGTGCAGGGTCGAATCAGGGAACTGGCTCTTGTCCTTGTAGGCAGACCAGTACTTGTCCAAAGGCGCCAGGGTGCCTGCCGCCGCCAGAGTGTTTGCGTCGCCCCCGTTGAAGAGGACCACATCTGGACCCTGTTGCGCGGCTGCTGCCGCAATCAACTTCGATTGCAGCTGGTCGTAGGGGACGTAGACACTATTGACCTTCGTATGTGGATGGGTCTTCTCGAACGCGGCGGCTGCAGCGGTGATGACCTTTGCTTGAATGGGGTCAATAGTGTAGTGCCAGACTGTTATCTGTGACGGTGTCGCCGAGCTGGATGGAGCGCTCGTAGTCGAACATGCTGAGAGAATGAGTAAACTCGCCGCCGCAATGGCTGCGAGTGCGACTCTCCCCTTCCGGGAAAGGATCCGCGCTAAGCCTGATGATGTCCTCGTGACACCCAGCAAGTGATGTTCTTCCTTGAACCACATGTGAAATCCTTCTCTGAGTCGGTGCGGTAGCGGGACTCTACTGGCCGAGAGAACAATCTCAGCGCAGACACTCTGGTGGACGGGTGTGGCATCAGGACACGGCGTAATAAGGCACAATCTGCTCCATCGCCAGCCCTATTGAATCAGCGGATGCCTCCCTGATCATGTCTAAGTCAGGCGCAGGCAGCGACGAAGTGATGTCTGCCAAGCGATTTTCGATAAGACTGTCTACGATCGAAAACCTGATCGTTGCCCAGTCGACGATTGATCCAGGCAGTCAAGTCACCCGAACCCGAAACTTTCCGAAAACGTTTTTTTTGGAGATTAGCATCACAGTTGCGCGCCGTCAAGGCCCCGAGTTGACTCACCAAGGATGCCCGGGTAGCGGCTTCGGTGCCTTACCTAGAAAAGCCCTCGTACGGCGTGGCGTTGAGGGCGGGACGTTGGGTCGAGCCAGCCTCGGACATGGGACTGACGATGAGCCAGCACAAGACCGTTACGAAGCACGCCCGCGCGGAGCGTTCTCCTTCACCGCCGCGGCGACCGACATCGCCAGGTGAGTGTCGTCAAATCAGGTGACCACACTCAGCCAGGGGACGCAGCCGCCACTGGGTGGACCCAGAGCCCGACGGTGCCTAACAAGGGGCAGGTGCGCGTGTTGGCCGCCCTGAGGCACGTAGAGGAGAAACGGCCGTGCCCGATTCGGGGCATCGGCTGACAACCGATCGGAGTCCATCAACGACGAGCTGTTCCCCCAGTGATTCGGCATCGACGACGACCGCCCTAAGTGCGGGCTCCGGGCCGCCGAGTGCCTAAGCGAGTAGATCCAGGCATCCTGCGGCCGCCCTACGAATGGCAGGTCAGGCGCCGAGAACCGTGGATCCTCGCACGACGACATGGCATGGCATAGTCTCCACACCAACAGTGGGGTTGCCGCCGATGGCGTCGAACATTCGTTGGGCGGCGCGGCGACCGAGAATCTCGAAGTTCATGTCGAGGCTGGTCAGCTGTGGGCGGGCACCGGAGGTCAGTACCTCCCAGTTGTCGAAGCCCATCACGGCGACCTGACTGGGCACGTCCACTCCTCTGTCCCGAAGCACGTCCATGACGCCGCGGGCAATCTGGTCACTCCCGCAGAGGATCGCGTCGACATCAGGGGCCTTATCCAGCAGCGCGTCGGTTGCGGCGCGGCCCCACGCCTCGCTCCAGCTGCCGAACCGGACCTGTCCTCCTGCCAGCTCGAGACCCGCATCTGTCAAGGCGGACAGGGCACCCCTTGCCCGGTCGCGCGCTGCCGCGAAGCGCACATCGCCGGCGACGTGTCCGATGCGCTGGCGCCCGGTGGCAATCAGGTGCTCCACCGCAAGCGTGCCCGCGCCCACGTTGTCCGGGACCACGGAGGAGTCGCGCTCATCGGTCGACGGTGCATACGCGTAGACGACCGGCACGGGCAGCTCCCGGCCCAGCGAGGGGCGCGGGTCCGTGTTGCTGCCCACGACGATCAACCCGTCGACCCGGCGTCCGAGCAGCGCCTTGAGGTGGTATTGCTCGCGGATCGCATCATCGCGCGCATCGCACAGGAACACCGACATCTTGCCGGCCCCGAAGGCATCCTCGGCGCCCATGAGGATCGGCAGGCTGAAGCGACCCTCGAGGTCGTTGGCCAGCAGCCCGACCGTGCTGGTCTGACCCGCGAGCATCGCCTGGGCGAGGGTATTCGGGGTGAACGAGAGGCGCTCGGCTGCCTCGATGACCCGGCGCCGCGTTTCCGGGTGCACATTGGCGCGCCCGTTAAGCGCCTTCGAAGCCGTGGCGACAGACACCCCGGAAAGGAGGGCGACGTCCCGCAACGTCACGGCGCGGGGTCGAGAGGCGGTGCTGTGGGTCTCAGTCACACTGCCCCTTGTCACAGTCAGATCACAAATCCTTTTCAGATCTTAGTGCTCTTGAAACACTAAGTCCCAGCCACCCACTTTCGATTCACGAAAGTCCTCTCGCATCGTACTTCTCTTGACCGGTTCCAACTCCCCAGTGCTAACGTCCAGAAACCCATTGCGGAGTATTTCGGTCTGAGGTACGCAGTTGCGTCACGCGGCGACGACACCCCCTGCACGCGGTCCTCGGCCATCCCCCACCAGAGGAGTTCCGTTGAGAATCAACGACATCTCCCTGATCGTGTCCACGGTGACCTACCGCCTGCTGCGCGGCGAGTCGACCGTCACCGCGGCCGAGTGAGCAGAGACCGCAGACACATCGCGCCGTACCCGAATGAGCCCGGCCTGGAGATCCCCATGCTGTCCTACGCACCCAACGACATCCGCACGGTCTCCCGGTGCCTTCCGGCCTCACCGACCGTGGCCGCCTTCAGCAGGACATCTTGATCGAATGTGAGCGCTAACATTCATGCTTTCAAGAGCATCGAACTGACTAGCCAAAGACACCCAGGTGGCGGGGATCGCATGACCACGGGCTGCCGGCGCCTTCATGTTGAGAGCTACGGCGGGAGGGCCATCCGTTTGAAGACATTCCACAGATTGGCTCCGAGTCGTCTGCCAC
>Ga0207932_1000248_pt1 | contig 18308 bp, 20 predicted proteins | sample NGESurdeep092012_FD_184480 | JGI IMG/M metagenome (GOLD analysis project Ga0207932, IMG submission 184480) | Arctic peat soil microbial communities from Barrow, Alaska - NGEE Surface sample 415-2 deep-092012 (SPAdes) | ecosystem: Environmental > Terrestrial > Soil > Wetlands > Peat ...
GCGGCCAGAAGTCCTCGCGCATACCGAACCAGCGGCGCATGGCCACACCCAGCAGGATCAGCAGGAAGATAGGGATGATGGTTTGCGCGACGGACATGGATGTTCAGTACCCAAAATGCCCGTATATTAATCAATGCTGGTCGCTTAATCTATTGGTTCCGTCACCCTGGCTGGGAAAATCATTCGGACTTGCGTGGATGGCCATTTCTGCCCCTGGTGGCTTTCGATGCATTGCCGCGCCTTGCCGCCAATGAGATTCAGAATGTGCTACTCAGGTACGCCCTGCCACAACATGTCGTAGCCAAATTCCTTGCTGTCAGTGCACAGCTTGCCCAGCGCCGTGAATTTTTCCTTGAACACTTTGTCGGCATGCGACTTTTCATGTTCCTCGAAAGACCTCCAGTAAGTGACGATGGCGACATGGCTCTCCGCTGCCTTGGCCCCGCTCAAGGAACCTTCATCAGAAACGAAGCCGGAGAACTGGAAAACCTGTCCGGCGACGAAACCGCCTTTATCTCCGCCGTAAGTATCTTTCACGACATTGCACATCTCGCCCAACGCCATTTCGACATCTTCCATCGCAACACCGGGCCTAAGTTTTACAGTATTGAAAAGCATTTTTACGCCGAATGGAATGGTAATTGCTGTATACATTTCAACTCTCCTTAATGATGAGTTTCGAAGCCGGCTGCTCCGGTTTCCCTAAAGCTGCCATCCAAAATGAATGGATCCTTAATGTGTTGTCACATTGGGGCAGACTCTCAAAGCTCAAGATGCATACAGCGACGATAGCCGTCCCACCCGGTAATGATACACGCAAGAAATGCAGATTGAATACTTCACCAGCGGGGTGTAGAGTGACCCGCGTCGGTTTCAAGTTGAATTGATTGATAAGCGTATCAATACCGTGAATGCCATGGGTCAAACCACGAATAGCGGAGAGCACATGAACAGGAAAATTCACACCGTAATTGCCGTTGTTGCGACCGCACTCGTGACCAGCGGTTGCGTCAGCACCGGGAAGTTCGAACAGATGCAAGCCGGGAAGAACGGGGAGATCTCCACGCTGCAGCAGAAAATGGCGGCCCTGGAAAAGCAAAAGCTCGCGGTGGAGCAGGGCAACGCTGCATTGAGGCAGCAGAATGCGTCTTGTGACCAGCAGAACACATCTATGCAGGAACAGGTCGGTTTTCTGGAGCAGCAGAAGGCTGCATTGCTCGCGGCCAGCCAGCAGCGTCAGCAGCAGTACGATGCGCTGGTGAAGGACCTGTCGAAGGAAGTGGAGAAGGGCCAGCTACAGGTGCGGCAATACAAGGACATGCTGACCGTGGATCTGGCGGAGCAGATATTCTTCGACTCGGGCCGGGCGACGCTGAAGGCGGGCGGCAAGGAAGTCTTGAAAAAAGTCGGCGCAGCACTGAAAGGATATCAGGACAAGATCATCCGGGTCGTGGGTTATACAGACAATGTGCCGGTCGCCAAGTCCCTGCAGGGCAAGTTCCCGACCAACTGGGAGCTTTCGGTCGCGCGTGCGACCAACGTGGTGCGCTTTCTGCAGGATGTCGGCGTACCTCCGGAGCGCATGGTGGCATCCGGCAGGGGCGAATACAACCCCGTTGCATCGAACGATACGCCTGAAGGACGCCAGAAAAACCGCAGGATCGAGATCATGCTGATCGACCAGAGTCTGGAGAGTGAAATGTCCAAGCCCGCCAGTTGACGCCCGTTTTCCGCTTAGTTTACCAACCACCTCCCATCAACCGTCTCACAGGAGAACACCATGTCTGGAATGCAAAGAATTACCCTGCCTGTAGTCCTGCTTCTTTCCGCGCTGGCTTTATCTGCTTGCGCGACCAAACAAAAAGAGGAAGCTGTCGCCGCTCCCGCACCGGTTGCAGCAGCTGTTGAACCGACAGCCACAACCGAGCTGACCCCCGCGCCTGTCGCCGGGCAGGCGGCCCCTGCTCCGGCAATGACGGCCGAAGCCCATGCGCCCCAGCCGGTGGTCAAGAAGGCAAGGAAGCACAGGAAGGCCTTGAAGAAAATAGCCAAACCGGCCCCGCCCGTAGCAATGGCGGCGCCCGTGGCAGCACCGGCACCAGTCGTGCAACAGGAAGCTCCGACAGTCGCACCACAACCACCTGCCGCGCCTATCGCCATGGCGGCGCCGGTCCAACCGGTGGAAGAAACAGGTTTTCTGGAAAATTACTGGGGGTGGCTGCTCGCTATCGTCACTGCAGTCGCAGCCTTGTTGTGGTTTCTGATGGGGAAGAAAAAGGAATAACGGACAAGCCGGATGCGTCGATGAACGGCGCATTTTCAGAATCACCTGATGGGTGAAGTCATTATTTACGACAACTATTTGTTTCTCGTCTGTGATCTCTGTGGCTAACTGCTTTTTTTAGGATAATGAAATCTGGATCATTGACCAAACCCTTCTGAAAGTGTGTTGATTAATTGATGGTGGTTTGGGGTTAAAAAAATACCTTGCTAGTTCCCTAACAAGGTATTTTTCTTGAGATCAACTTTAAGAATGGAGGTAATCGTGAGCGGCAGCTTTCAGGGGTATTGTGTTGAAAAACTCTAAGGAACCTCTGATTAAGTCCATCATGAACCGCATTGCTGACTAAAGCCATTGCATTGGAAAACGCAATTAATTTCCATCGTATCGGTTGTACTTGGCCATTCGAAATATAGATGCCACATCGTGGAAGCGGGAAACGAGTCATACCGGTTCCGTCACTATAGCGACACAGCGAAATCCTGCATCAAAGCATGAGAACAGGTCAAGTGTGCCAAGCCAGAGGAAAGGAGTGCGCCACCTAAAAATTTGCCGTGTGGGGAGAGTTCATTCAGGTTACTCCCCACGCGACTTCTTCCATGCAAATGCGCAGATCAGCCAACTTTAGGTTGCCTGCACTCTAGGTATTCCTACAGCGCGCACGTCTGGGTATTTTTTAAACGCGTACCGAAACCCAAATCAACCTTGCCGGTGTCGTACTGCTCGGGGAGGAGCGATATTGTCGAGAGCATTGCTTCTACTGAAAATCCCATAAGTACTCACTGGTGATTACTCATGTGCTTTTACCAAGGTCACTGAAATAATCATGATCGACTGTATTTACGTAACAGCTGCGAAGCTCCACCGGCAGGTTGTTGTAGGTGTAAGCAACACGATCGATTTCCAGCACCGGAGATCCTTTTTGAAGATGTAAGATGCGTGCGGTTTCGCCGTCTGCTGTCACTGCGCGTAGCTTCTCAGCAGCGCGGATCACATTAATTCCGAACCGTTCCTGATACAGGTGATAGATCGTGCTACTGCGAGTAAGTAACATCTCCTCGGTCATGCCAGAAAAACGTTCCGCAGGGAGAACAATGTCGTCTATCTCTACCGGCTCCCCGCCTAGTTTGAGCAGGTTATTGATGCGAATGACGCGCGCGCCACGAGCGATTTGGAGGCGCTCCGCTTGATTCGCGTTTGCGCGCATACGGCGAAACGATAGCATCTGAGACTCTGGGAATATCTTTACGCCATTGCGATCGACGATGCGAAAGAAATAGTAGAGGAAACGATCTTCGGTGTGGGTCGCTACAAACGTGCCGCGACCTTGCTCGCGCACCAGAATTTTTTCCGCAGCTAGTTCGTCGATGGCTTTGCGAATCGTGCCGATGCTGACCTGAAACTCTTCAGTAAGCCGTGCTTCGCTAGGAATTGCTTCGCCTGATTTCCATTCTCCATTAGTAAGCCCTTGCATGATGCGCATCTTTACCCTTTTGTAGAGAGGGCCAAAGGAAAGGTCTCCTGCTGTGTGTTTATCTGACATGTGTTCCTGTATCGACGTTAAGTACATTTGATAACTGGGCATTCTATACTAATATTTACATATGTTAATCATATATATGACATTAATGTATATAACATATAGTTGACTTGCGACGCGCTGACAGGTATTGTTCTCTTCAACGGTGCTTCAATCTGATATTTCAATCAAAGATCGGCAGCATTCAGGTACCGTTTTACATGATTAAAGTGTGGTGTCTATTGCATGCTGTTGTGTGGATTAGCGCTTTTAGAAACCGGGAGGAAACATGATTCAGTTTATTGTGCATGACGAGGAAGACAGTGTCGGTGTTGTCGTTGTTGAGGGTGTGAAAGCAGGCCAGGAATTGACCGGCTGGGTAATGGAGCAGGACAAAACCATGAAGAAGAAAGTGCTTAACGATATTCCCATCGGTCATAAATTCGCGCTGACCGCGCTCAAGAATGACGACACTGTGACCAAGTATGGCGTCGATATCGGGCGTGCCGTCGCGATGATCAAAGTGGGTGAGCATGTGCATGTCCATAACGTAAAAACCAAGAGGTGGTAAGCATGAAAGCAGAAACTTTTCTGGGGTATCGCAGAGAGAACGGGCGTGTTGGCATCCGAAATCACGTAATCATTCTGCCGGTAGACGATTTGTCAAACGCTGCGTGTGAAGCAGTTGCCAATAATATCAAGGGTACTATGGCGATCCCTCACCCGTATGGCCGATTGCAGTTTGGAGCTGATCTCGAGTTGCATTTCCGCACTATTATCGGCACCGGCTGCAATCCGAATGTGGCAGCAGTTGTGGTGATCGGTATAGAGCCCGGATGGACCCAGCGCGTGGTGGACGGAATAGCCAAGACCGGCAAGCCAGTGTGCGGCTTTAGTATCGAGTTGAATGGCGACATCAAGACGATTGCCGATGCATCGCGTGCAGCCAAAGATTATGTGCACTGGGCGTCCGAGCTGCAACGTGTTGAATGCCCGATTGAAGAATTGTGGGTGTCGACCAAGTGCGGCGAATCGGATACGACCTCAGGATGTGGTGCCAATCCCACTGTAGGCAATGCTTTCGACAAGCTGTACCAGACAGGAAACACGCTGGTATTCGGCGAGACTTCCGAGATCACCGGGGGTGAGCATCTGGTGCGGGATCGTTGCAGGACGCCTGAAATTGGACGTAAATTCATGGATACATGGAACGCCTACAACGACTTCATTCTTGCCAACAAGACCGACGACTTGTCAGATTCCCAGCCAACCAAAGGCAATATCATCGGCGGTCTGACTACCATTGAGGAAAAGGCGCTCGGCAACATCCAGAAGATAGGCAAGAAATGCCAAGTCGACGGCGTGCTTGAACCGGCAGAAATGCCGACTGACAAGGGGCTTTGGTTCATGGATTCGTCATCTGCCGCAGCCGAGATGGTGACGTTATGCGCAGCCGCCGGGTTCGTCGTGCATTTCTTTCCGACCGGACAAGGCAATATCATTGGCAACCCCATCCTGCCAGTGATCAAGATCACAGCCAATCCGCGTACAGTGCGCACTATGGGTGAACACGTAGATGTGGACGTCTCGGGAATATTGCAACGCGAGATGAATCTGGACCAGGCGGGCGACAAGTTGCTGGAGAGCATGCTGCGCACCTGTAACGGTCGCTTGACTGCCGCAGAAGTGCTGGGTCACCGTGAATTTGTACTGACCAAACTGTATCGCAGTGCTTAGGTGAGCTTGCATGCAACGCCGGACAATAATCTCAGCATGACTATCGATGCAGGAGGAGTCAACCATGACAGATAAGATTGATGTATCTGTCTGGCGCGGTACGGAGCAGGGCGGGTTCCGCCATTACAGTGTGCCCCGGCTCGCGAGTCAGACCGTGCTGGATGTGGTGACTTACATTCAGCGTCGGCTCGACCCTTCGCTGGCTTATCGCTTTGCCTGCCGCGTTGGCATGTGCGGCTCATGTGCAATGACGGTAAATGGCGTGGCACGCTGGACATGTCGCACTCACGTGGAAAAGGTGGCGCCGCATGGCGTGCTGGAAATCGCACCACTTGCCAATTTGCCGGTGATTCGCGATCTGGTGTGCGACATGCGTTCTTTTTTCGATAAATGGGTGCGCGCCGAAGGTTATTTTCACCCCACGGCGACCCGTACTGATCCCATCGTGCGGGTGCAACCAGATACGCCTGCGCGCCGCGCCGCCGATGCCGGTATCGAATGTATCGGTTGCGCAGTGTGTTATGCATCCTGCGACGTAGTAGCTTGGAACGTTGATTATCTGGGACCGGCAGCGCTGAACCGTGCCTGGACGCTGATGAACGACGAGCGCGACAGCGGCAGTAAAGTGCGGCTTGCGGCGGTATCAGGGGATGCGGGTTGTCACGCCTGCCACACGCAGATGAGCTGCACTGAACACTGTCCGAAAAAAATAGCACCCACTGCAGCAATTGCTGGCCTGAAGCGGGCGACGCTGGCGGCACTTTTGGCGGGGCGCCTATGAGTCCGCGTGCGCAACTGCAGCTCTGGGCGGCACAGCGCATCGGAGCGGCTGTACTGGCCCTGTGTGTGACCGTGCATCTGGCGACGATGATATATGCAGTGCACCACGGTTTAAGTGCGACGGCAATACTTGATCGCACCCGCGGTAACTGGGGATGGGCGGGATTTTATGTGCTATTCGTACTCGCTGTATCGGTGCATGCACCGATTGGAATGCGGACGATCTGCGGAGAGTGGCTGGGCTTGAGCGACCGCGCTGTTGACGTGGTGCTGGCCGCACTCGGCGTTGCGTTGGCTATAGTAGGCTTGCGCGCGGTATGGGCGGTATTCGCATCATGAAGAGCAGTTGGCGCGCACACAATCATCCAGCCTATTGGGCGTTCATGCTGCATCGCGTGTCGGGTATTTTGCTCACACTATTTTTGCCGTTGCATTTTTGGGCACTGGGCCATGCATTGGGGGGTACGGCAAAGCTGGAGAGCTTTTTGATCTGGACCGACCAGCCGCTGGTAAAAGCGAGCGAGATAGCGGTAGTAACACTGCTTGCCGCGCATCTGGCAGGTGGGCTGCGTCTGCTAATGCTGGAATTTCTCGCCTGGCGCGATTGGCAGCAGCGTTTGCTGGCAATCGCCGCAGGCATTACCGTCGGATTTGGACTGGTGTATTTACTGAATGTGGTTTGATAATGGGGTGATCATAATTGGAGCGCTGCTCGCTGCGGTCGTATCTAGCAGCACGGGGTTTGCGTTTGCTTTGATCGGTATAGCGATCTGGCTGCACGTGATGCCGCCAACGCGGGCGGTGCCGTTGGTCGTGTTGTGCTCAATACTGCTTAATCTAGTGCTGGTTTGGCGGTTGCGGCACGATATCTCGTTCAAACGACTCGTTCCATTTTTGGCAGGAGCAGTGCTGGGTGTTCCGCTGGGTGTGCTGACGTTGCATAGCATCGACCCGGTCATGTTGCGCCATTGGGTTGGTGCGCTGCTGCTTGCTTACAGTGGTTATATGTTGATGCGAACACATACGCCGATAGTATCACCCAGTCCGGCCTTGGCGAGTGTACTGGATGGTGGTGTCGGTATGTTGGGAGGGTTTATGGGCGGCGCGACCGGCCTCAACGGTTTGTTTCCTACATTGTGGAGCGGGTTGCGAGGATGGAACAAGGCGATGCAGCGCGGTGTGTTCCAGACATATATCCTGCTGGTGCATATTTATACGCTTGCATGGTTGGGGGGTGTCGGCGGCATCACGCATCAGACCATGCGCGACTTGGCATTGTGCCTGCCGGCGCTTGCGTTAGGCGGTTTCATCGGGCTGAAGCTATTCCACCGGACCAGCGAGAAAGGATTCAGGCTTGTTATTCTTTGGTTATTCGTGCTGTCCGGCGCTACGCTGCTTGCATAGTGGTGTCTGGTCATACCAGTTAAAAGTAGGGGGTTCGGTAGTGGTTTGATACGAGGTCGTTATCATGCTGCATCCGGATAAATTGGGCGCCCAATATAGGGTGTAGTTAAAAAAAGAGGAGAGACATCATGAAAATGCAAATGCACAGATTCAAATTTTCCTTACTGGGGGCAGTTCTGCTATTCGCACTGAGTGTTCCGGCGCAGGCTGAGATGTCAAAAATAACAATTGCACGTGAATATGGTGTGAGCTATTTGCCCCTGATGTTGATGCAGGAAGACAAGTTAGTTGAGAAATACGCCAAGGCGGAAGGAATAGACAACCTCGAAGTAGATTGGGTGAAATTCGCCGGTGGCAATGTAATGAATGACGCGTTGTTGTCAGATAGCCTGCAATTTGCGTCTGGTGGCGTGGGGCCGATGGTCAAAATATGGGCCAAAACAAAAGGCAATATGAACGTGCGAGCGGTATCAGCGCTTAATGCCATGCCGCTGTATCTGAATACCCGCAATCCCAATATCAAGACAGTCAAGGATTTTACCGAAAAGGACAAGATCGCCTTGCCGGCAGTAAAGGTCTCGATCCAGGCGGTCACGTTGCAGATGGCGGCAGCTCAGGCGTTTGGAGATGCACATTATGACCAGCTTGATAAATACACAGTTTCCATGTCCCATCCGGATGGCATGATTGCGCTACTGTCCGGAGCAGGCGAAATCAACAGTCACTTCAACGCGCCGCCATTCCAGTACAAGGAGCTGGAAAATCCCGCAGTGCACACCGTGCTGAGCTCTTATGATGTGCTGGGTGGTCCAGCGACATTCAACGTTATCTGGGCCACCGATGAATTTCGCCAGCAAAACCCGAAAATCTACAATGCGTTCACGGCTGCGCTGGCGGAAGCGATTGCTATTATTAATCGTGACAAACGCGCCGCTGCACAACTGTATATCAGGGCGGCGAAGAGCACCGATTCGGTAGATTTCATTTACAAGATACTGAGTGATCCCAAGGTGGAATTCACCATGACACCGCAGAACACTACCAAATACTCCGACTTTATGTTCAAGGTCGGTGCAATCAAGGTGAAGCCGGCTTCGTGGAAAGACATGTTCTTTCCTAATGTCTACAACCTGCCGGGTAGTTAAAGCGGATCGGTGTGAGGCCGGTCTATGTCTAGACCGTCCCCGGCATTGCCAAATAAGGAGAATGAAAATGAACCAAGTGCAGAATCAGACACCACTACTGGAAGTCAGCGGTGTCACCTTGCAGTACAAAACCAAGGACCATTTGGTGACGGCGACCTACCGGGTCGATTTTAAAATATACAATTCCGATCGGTTCGTGTTGCTGGGACCTTCCGGCTGCGGTAAATCGACACTGCTCAAGGCTGTCGGCGGCTATCATAAGCCGGAGGAAGGCACGATTCGTCTGAAAGGCAAGACGATTAACAAATCGGGACCGGATCGCATGATGGTATTTCAGGAATTCGATCAGCTATTGCCCTGGAAAACCGTCAAGCAGAACGTAATGTTCCCGCTCTGTGCAAGCGGCAAGCTGAACGGTAAAGAAGCACAAGAGAAAGCGATGTACTACATCGAGAAGGTGAATCTCACAAAATTTGCGGATTCTTTTCCGCACACGCTTTCCGGCGGTATGAAACAGCGCGTTGCCATCGCACGCGGAATGGCGATGGAGCCGGACATACTGCTGATGGACGAACCTTTCGCGGCGCTGGATGCGCTGACCCGCAGAAAAATGCAGGATGAACTGCTACAACTTTGGGACGATACACATTTTACCGTACTGTTCGTGACTCATTCGATTCCGGAAGCTGTGCTGATCGGCAATCGCATTCTACTGTTGTCGCCGCATCCTGGACAGGTCAAAGCGGAGCTGAACAGCTGCGGACGCGATGAACCGAATCCGGAGACCGGCGTTAAATTATCCGACCATATACATCAAATGCTGTTCGCCGATCACGTCGAACAAGAGGTGGCGCATGTCTGAATCCAATATTGAGCGCGAGCGATACACTATCCAGCGCGAAGAATTTGAGCGTGAGGGACTGGCAGATGCGCAACAAGTGGTGCAAAAGCCGCTGACGTTGTTCGAGCGCATCTACAATCAAAGCGCAGTAAGAAAAATCGTGATCCTGCTGACACTGGCAGGCGTGTGGCAGTTATACGCTTCGCACCTTGGCAATCCGCTGCTGTTTCCCAAATTCAGCAGTACCGTGATGGCATTGTGGGATGCACTGGTGCATGGAATCCTGCTCAAGCAAATCTGGTTTTCCGTGCGCATTCTGCTGATGGGTTATGCCGCCGGCATCGCGCTTGCTGCAGTGCTTGTGGTGATCGCCATGACATCCCGCGTCGGTAACGATTTTCTCGAGACCTTGACATCGATGTTCAATCCGCTACCGGCGATCGCGCTGCTGCCGATGGCGCTGATTTGGTTCGGCCTGGGTAGCGGCAGTTTGGTATTCGTACTGATCCACTCGGTATTGTGGGCGGTGGCGCTCAATACCCATTCCGGCTTTCTTTCTGTATCCAATACGCTGCGTATGGTTGGACGCAACTATGGTTTGAAAGGCTTCGGTTATATCGGAAAGATCCTCATCCCGGCTGCCTTTCCGAGCATCCTGACCGGTCTCAAGGTCGGTTGGGCATTTGCCTGGCGTACTTTGATTGCGGCCGAAATGGTGTTTGGCGTGAGTTCGGGCTCTGGCGGTCTGGGCTGGTTCATTTACGAAAACAAGAACGAGCTCAACATCGCCAGCGTGTTCGCGGGATTATTCACAGTAATCATCATTGGTTTGGCAGTGGAGACATTCATTTTCCGTAATATCGAAGTATGCACAGTGCGCAAATGGGGCATGCAATCGTGACCGGCGATGCGGTGGATTGGACGCAGGAGAAACGGACATGAAAATCGATCTGCTAAAGGTTGAGGAGGTCGCGAAAACACTGTACATCCGTGCGCTCAAGGTTTTGCCGCCGGATATCAAGCGCGGCTTCGATGCGCTGGCGAGATCAGAAACCAATCCCACCGGGAAGGCGGTACTGCAGACCATGATCAAGAACATCGCAGTTGCAGAAGATACGGATAACCTGCTTTGCCAGGATACCGGGATTCCGATCTATAACGTGACTATCGGTCGGGGGATCGACTACGACGGCTATGCGCTTAAGCAAGCGATCCGTGCCGGTTGCGCGCGTGCAACACGCGAATATCCACTGCGCTCGTCGGTGGTGCATCCGCTGACTCGCGCCAACGAGCATACCTCGTGCGGGCAAGGTGTTCCGGTGATCCATATCGATTTTTCGGACGAAAGCAAAAATCTGGTGATCGAGATGATTCCAAAGGGGAGCGGCTCGGAAAACAATTCGTGGCTCAAGATGGCGCTGCCGTCCGAGGGGATCAACGCGATCAAGTCGTTCGTCATTGATTGTGTGCTGGAGGCCGGCGGCAAGACCTGTCCGCCGACCATTGTCGGCGTCGGTATCGGCGGCACTGCCGATTTGTGCGTGCATCTGGCAAAACAGGCTGCGACTCGCGCGCTCGGTACGCATGCCGACGATGCACAGGTCGCGCAACTCGAAAGCGCGCTCAGCGCAGCGGTGAATCAACTGGGCGTCGGTGCGCAGGGCCTGGGCGGCGATTCCACTGCGTTCGCGGTGCACGTGGAAAGCGCCGCGACCCATATCACCATGAATCCGGTGGCCGTCAATATGCAATGCCACTCGGCCCGCCGTGCCACCGCGACGTTTACGCCGGCAGGCGTTCACTACGGATTCTAGCCATGGCGCATTATGATTTGACCGTGCCAGTCACCGAGCAAATGGTGCGTATGCTGCGCATCAACGATACGGTGACTCTGAATGGAACCCTGTTCGGCATTCGCGATGCCACCCAGATCCACATGTTCGACCGTGGCCGCACCACCCGCTTTGATCTGTCCGGCGCGGCCTGCATTCACACCGCGCCCAATGTCAGAAAAGTCGACAAATCTTTTGCACATCCTGCGGGCTATGCCCCGGTCTGCGTAGGTACGACCACCAGCGCACGCATGGAGCGTTTCACGCGGCCGCTGATGAGCCAGCACGGTGTTCGCATATTGATCGGCAAGGGCGGCTTGCTGGATGAGTCGCGTGCCGCGTTCCGGGAACTTGGCGGTGCATATCTTGCCATCGTGGGCGGCACCGCAGCGTTGGAAACAACCTGGATCGAGGCGATCGAGGATGTCGACCTGGACGATCTCAACCCGGAATCGCTGTGGAAATTCCGCGTGCGCGACTTTGGTCCATTGCTGGTGGCGATGGACAGCCATGGCGCAAGCCTTTACGACGCGGTCAAACAAACCGGCATAGAGGCGCGGGAGCGCGCGCTGGCCGGGCTCGGAGTCAAAACAGATGCGCGCTGATTACGGTATGCCAATATGGAAGCGCCGATCATGACCATGCGCCATATCGAAACAGATATCCTGATTCTGGGCTCCGGCGGCGCGGGGCTGTTTGCCGCACTGCACGCCAATCAGATTGCTCCCGAATTGTCGGTCGCGGTGGCGGTCAAGGGTCTGCTCGGCAAGTGCGGCTGCACGCGCATGGTACAGGGCGGCTACAACGTCGCGCTTTCCAGCGGCGATTCGATTGAACGGCATTTCATGGATACGATCGAAGGCGGCAAATGGCTATCCGACCAGGAACTGGCCTGGAAGCTGGTCGACACCGCAGTGGAGCGGGTGCAAGAGCTGGAGAACGAGCTCGGTTGCTTCTTTGATCGCAACCCGGACGGCAGCCTGCATCAGAAGGCTTTTGCCGGGCAGACTTTCGACCGCACCGTACACAAGGGCGATCTGACCGGTATCGAAATCATCAACCGTCTGTCAGAACAAGTGTGGGCACGCGGTATCACGCGCCTCGAAGAATATCGCGCGGTGGAACTGATCAAGAATCAGGCGGGTGATGCGCTGGCAGGCGTATTGATGATCGACATGCGCAATGGCGAATACGTATTCGTGCAGACAAAGGCGGTATTGCTCGCTACCGGCGGTGGCCCGACCATGTATAAATTCCACACGCCGAGTGGCGACAAGAGTTGTGATGGCATGGCGATGGCGTTGCGCAGCGGCCTGTTCCTGCGCGACATGGAAATGGTGCAGTTTCATCCGACCGGATTACTGGCAGGGGAGCACACGCGCATGACTGGCACGGTGCTGGAAGAAGGGCTGCGCGGTTCAGGCGGACATCTTCTCAATAGCGCCGGCGAACGCTTCATGCACAATTATGATGAACGCGGCGAACGCGCCACCCGGGATATCGTCTCGCGCGGCATCTATAGCGAAATGCGCGCCGGTCGGGTTTCGCCCAACGGCGGCGTGTATATCAAGATGAGCCACCTCGGTCCGGATAAAGTCCGCGTCCAGTTCAAGGGTATGGTGGAACGTTGCGCCGATTGCGGATTCGATTTGGCAGGCGATCTGGTGGAAGTGGTGCCGACTGCGCATTACATGATGGGCGGTGTCATGTTCAAACTCGATTGCAGTACCGACCTGCCCGGTTTGTTCGCTGCAGGCGAGGATACCGGCGGTGTGCACGGTGCCAATCGATTGGGCGGTAACGGCGTCGCCAATTCCACCGTTTTCGGTGGTATCGCGGGCGAGGCGATGGCGCGCTGGGTGCCCGCTGCAGGGCGGTTTCATGTGCCGGACCCAGCGGCAATCGCTGCCGCTTTGGCGCGTTGCGAACAGCCTTTCGCGCAGCCGCCCGGTGACCTCGGTGCAATTCGGGAAGCGCTCTACGCGGTGATGTGGGACGACGTCGGCATTTTGCGTAACGATACCGGCCTGCGGCGCGCCACCGAGGAGTTGACACGGCTGGAACGCGAACTGGACCGAATCGGCGTGGCGGATGGTGACCGGGCGTTCAATCTGACCTGGCACGATTGGCTCAACCTGAAAAGCCTGCTGCTGGTGAGCCGCGCCGTGACGGCCGCTGCATTGCAGCGTGAGAACTCGCGCGGCGCACATTTTCGCGAAGATTATCCGGAGCCGGGTGCGCTCGATGCATCGCGTTTCACCTGTGTGCAGTTGCGGCAAGATGCGCTGGAAGTGTCGTCGCGGCCGGTCGTATTTACCCGCGTGCAGCCCGGGCAGTCGCTGCTGCATGATTAGCGACGGCATGGTTCAGGCAACGCCGCAACAGTACGGTGAGCCGCATGCGCTGGAGCAGGATTTGCGCCAAGTGGTGCGCGGCGAAGTGCGCTTCGATGAGGGCAGCCGCGCGCTTTATTCCACCGACGCGTCGAATTACCGCCAGCTTCCGATCGGCGTGGTAATCCCGCTGGATGAGGAAGACATTGTCGCCGCAGTAGCCGCATGCAGGCGACACGCGGCGCCGATACTTATGCGCGGTGCGGGCACCAGCCTGGCCGGTCAGGCCTGCAACGTCGCGGTGGTGCTGGATACCACCAAACATTTCAACCGAATATTGGAAATCGACGCTGTTCGCCGTCTTGCGCGCATCGAGCCGGGTGTTGTGCTGGACGAGTTGCGTGCAGCGGCAGCGCCCCACGGACTCACGTTCGGGCCAGACCCTTCTTCGCACAGCCGCTGTACCCTGGGCGGGATGATCGGCAATAATTCCTGCGGCGTGCATTCGGTGATGGCCGGCAAAACCGCGGAAAATATCGAAACTCTGGATATTCTCACTTATGACGGTGTGCGCATGCAGCTCGGTGCGACCTCCGAGGCGGCACTGCAAACCATAATCCAGAGCGGCGGCCGCCGAGGCGAAATTTATGCCGGCCTGAAGGCGCTACGCGATCGCTATGCGGCGTACATCAACGCCGGTTTTCCTGCCATCCCGCGTCGCGTATCCGGTTACAACCTCGACCAGTTGCTGGAGCAGAACGGTTTCAATGTGGCGCGTGCACTGGTTGGTAGCGAAGGAACCTGCGCCGTGATTCTGGGTGCTACGGTGCGGCTGATTCCGGATCCTCCGGCCCGAGTGCTGCTGGTGATTGCTTATCCGGACATTTATCTCGCCGGCGATCAGACGCCGGTGGTTTTGCGTCATTTCCCGATCGGGTTGGAAGGGCTGGATCAGGGCATGATCGAAGCCATGCGCCGCAAACATCTTCAACTGGACGATATCGTATTGCTGCCGCGCGGCGGCGCCTGGCTGCTGGTGGAATTCGGCGGCGCAACCTCGATCGAGGCGGAACATTCAGCGCGGGAGCTGATGAAAGAGCTGGATTCGCAGGGCGTTGTAAGCGCGATGGAACTGTTTATTGATCCCAAGGCACAGCGCAAGGTATGGGCGATTCGTGAGAGCGGTGCTGCCGCGACCAACGCCGTTCCTGGCGAACGCAATACTTATCCCGGTTGGGAGGATGCGGCAGTCGATCCCGCTCGCATCGGAGATTACCTGCGCGATTTCCGTGCGCTGCTCGACAGTTACGGCTATCAGGCTGCGCTGTATGGACATTTCGGTGATGGATGCGTGCATGCGCGGATCGACTTCGATTTGTCGAATGCTGCCGGTATCAGTAATTGGCGAGCATTCCTGATGGATGCTGCCGATCTGGTGGTGCGTTTTGGGGGCTCGCTTTCCGGCGAGCATGGCGACGGCCAGGCCAAGGGCGAGTTGCTGCCGCGCATGTTCGGCCCGGAGTTGATGCGGGCGTTGGTAGAATTCAAGGCGATCTGGGATCCGGATAACCGCATGAATCCTGGCAAGCTGATACATGCCTACGCGTTGGATGCCAATTTACGTACCGGGCCTGAGTATCGGCCGCTGGAACCGACCACTTATTTTTCGTTTGCGCGTGATGAGGGCAGTTTCGCCAAGGCAGCGGGCCGCTGTGTCGGTTTCGCCAAATGCCGGCGTGCCGAGGGGGGTGCCATGTGCCCGAGCTATCGGGCTACACACGAAGAAAAATATGTCACCCGCGGCCGCGCTCGGTTGTTGTTTGAGATGCTGCAGGGCGAGGTATTGCGCGATGGCTGGCGCAACGAACAGATCAAGGAAGCGCTGGAGTTGTGCCTGTCGTGCAAAAGCTGCAAAGCAGAGTGCCCGGTGCAGGTCGATATGGCAACCTATAAGGCGGAATTTCTTGCCCACTATTATGAGGGTAAGTTACGGCCACGTCAGGCATATACGATGGGCCTGATTCATCTTTGGGCGCAAGTTGCCACGCGTGCACCCCGACTAATCAACTTGATGGCAAGCCTGCCTGGGCTCCGCTCCGCAATTAAATGGGTCGCTGGTATTGCTTCGCCGCGGCAGCTTCCGCGATTTGCCCCGAAATCGTTCCGGCAACAATTCGAGTGCCGCACTTTGCCGGAAAGCGGGCAGGAGGTGCTGTTGTGGACGGATACGTTCACCAACAATTTTCAGCCGGAGATCGCCACGGCAGCGGTAGATGTACTGGAGGCTGCCGGATTCCGGGTGGGTATCCCGCGGCACGGACTGTGCTGTGGACGACCTCTGTTCGATTTCGGCATGCTCGAACGGGCGAAGCAACAACTGCAGGAAATTCTGGATGCTTTGGCTGACGAAATCGCGCGCGGTGTACCGGTGATCGGTCTGGAGCCGGCTTGTGTGTCGGTGTTTCGCGATGAACTATTGAATTTATTTCCACAGGATCCGGCCGCTGCCAGGTTGGCGCGGCAAACGTTCACCTTGAACGAATTTCTGGTACAGCAGGATTTTCAACCCCCACCGCTGCACCGCAAGGCGGTGGTGCACGGTCATTGCCACCACAAGGCAGTGCTCGGCATGCACCATGAAATGGAAATGCTGCAGCGCATGCAGCTGGATGTGACACTTCTGGATAGTGGTTGCTGCGGCATGGCAGGTACATTCGGTATGCATCGCCGCCATTACCACACATCCATGCGGATCGGCGAGGCGGTGCTGTTGCCGGCGCTGCGGAACCTGCAGGAGGATGAGCTGATTGTTGCGGACGGCTTCAGTTGCCGCGAACAAATCATCCACGGGACCGGCCGTCGTCCGCTGCACAGTGCGCAGCTGTTGCAGTTAGCGCTGTCGCAGGCTAAATTGTTAGTAAAGGAATAAGCAGATGGCAAAGATCACATTGGACGTATTGACGGCGCTGGTGACTCAGGATCTGGAACGTGCCGGCGCCGCGCATGAAAATGCAAGTTTGGCAGCACAATTTTTAGTGGCTGCCGACGCACAAGGCTTGGCTTCGCACGGGGTATCGCGCACGCCGCTATATGCCGCTCATCTGCGTAATGGTCGGGTCGACGGCCGGGCGCAACCGACGATCGCGCGGCAAAAAGGCGCAGTATGCCTGGTTGATGCGCGTGCCGGACTTGCTTTCGGCGCGTGTGCGCTGGCAGTTCGTGAAACACTGATGCGCGCGCGTGAGTTCGGAGTGGCATTTAGCGGGGTCACCAATAGCAATCATTTTGGTGCCACTGCGCTACATCTTGCGCCGCTGGCGGAAGCCGGCATGGTTGGCCTGGCTTGGGGAAATTCTCCCGCCGCCATGCCTGCCTGGGGAGGACGTACGCCGCTGTTCGGCACCAATCCGATCGCGGCGGTATTTCCACGCCGTGATCGCGATCCGCTGGTGATTGACCTGTCGCTGAGTGAAGTAGCGCGCGGCAAGATCATGCTCGCCGCGCGCGAAGGGCGGGCGATTCCGGAGGGCTGGGCGCTGGACCGGGAGGGTCATCCGACGACCGATCCACAGGCTGCGCTGGAAGGTAGCATGCTGCCGGCGGGGGGCGTCAAGGGGGCAATGTTGGCACTATTGATCGAATTGTTGTCGTGCGCCTTGACCGGAGCGGCGTTCGGCTTTGAGGCGGAGTCGTTTTTCTCCGAGACCGGCCAGCCGCCGCGTATTGGACAGGGGTTTCTGGCGTTCGATCCGGGCGCGCTGGCAGGCACCGCTGTTTATTACGAGCGCATCGAAGCATTGATCGGTGCCATGCTCACGGACGCGAACGTGAGGCTACCGGGCGAGCGCCGATCCAGCAATCAAGCAAGCGCGCGCGAAAAAGGCGTCGAAATTTCTGATGTCCTGTATTCACAACTTGTCACATTGGCGCAAGGGTGAGCGGTGAAATCCGGAATCGCCGCCAAGAGAAAGTTGAGTGACGCTATATTAGCCAGATGGCACGTCCTGACGATGAAATTATTCTTCTGATCAGCATGCGGATCATCAACTCCGGGTCAATGGATGGGCGTCCGGTGTGGCTGTGAAACTCTGAAAGGTGTCGGCGGAGATCGCCTCGGTCGAGATTCTGGTCGATGCCGCGAAGAAGGTGGTTCTTGGGAACCTGATCTTCAAGGTTGAAAGAATAGAACAGTCGTTCTTGGCTGTCCGTCTGAAACCCAATCATAACAATGCTCCCAGCTTGTTTTAATGTATGCTGCTTTACTCCTAACAACATCGAAAATCGAGAGCGTTATTCAACATAATAGATTAACACTAGGCAGCCACAACCTGCGTGATTCAGAAACGAATCTTTTGGATATTGCTTGGAACAGCGGAAGCCGCTTATGGTTTCTAAAGCACTTTCAAGTTAGACCCAGGTTAGACCAAAAAATCTGC
>Ga0207932_1000249_pt1 | contig 18251 bp, 15 predicted proteins | sample NGESurdeep092012_FD_184480 | JGI IMG/M metagenome (GOLD analysis project Ga0207932, IMG submission 184480) | Arctic peat soil microbial communities from Barrow, Alaska - NGEE Surface sample 415-2 deep-092012 (SPAdes) | ecosystem: Environmental > Terrestrial > Soil > Wetlands > Peat ...
GTGAGCTCGCGGCAGCGCGACCTCGCGGGGAAACGTCTCGACGCGATCGCCGCGGCCCGCGGCACGGAACCGGTCGAGGCCGCCCTAGAGATCATCCGCACCGTCGGCGACCAGAGCGTCGCGTCGTTCAACATGAATGCGAAGGACATCGACGCGTTCATGCGCGCCGATTTCGTCACCACCTGCTCCGATGGCTCCGACGGCCACCCTCGCAAGTTCGGGACCTTTCCCAGGAAGATTCGCGACTACGTCCTCGACCGCTCCGTGCTCACGATGGAACGCGCCATCGCGTCGAGCAGTTCGCAACCGGCGCGCGACCTGCAGATCGCGGAGCGGGGCAAGATCGCGGTAAACTGGTTTGCGGATGTGATCGTGTTCGATCCGAAGACGATCCGCGATCTGTCGACGTACGCCGAGCCGGAGAAGCTCGCGACTGGCATGCGATGGGTGTTCGTGAACGGAACGGTGGCAGTCGAGAACGGGGTGCCGACGCATTCGCTGGCTGGGAGGGCGCTGCGGTTCACGAAGTGAACGGCGAGTAATCCGTAGTTGGTCATTGGTCATTGGTTTTTGCGAAGGCGATTGTCAAACATCTGGCACCGGTTTGACAAGCGTTTTCAGTAAGAGATCAAAGAGATCGTGCTGTCGGTTGTTATACCGAAACTGCATCTCGTAGAGGTAGAGGGGGAACTTGCTGGGGCTCACGGCGTGCCACGCATGCTGCCCCCCGTCGAGCCGAATCCGCCCGCGCGATCGGTCGAGCGCAGGACGGAGCCCTCGGCGAAGTCGAGCACTTCGAATCGCGTCAGCACCATTTGCGCGATGCGATCTCCGTGCGCAATCACGAGCGGCGCACCTCCACCATTCTTCACCGGCACGCACCACTCGTCGGGATAATCGGCGTCCACGGTTCCCGGTGAGTTTGCGATGACCAGGTCGGTCTTGACGCTCGTGCCCGATCGCGGCCGGATCTGCGCTTCGAATCCCGCGGGGAGTCGCGCCTTGAACCCGAGGGGCACGAGCGCCTTCTCACCGGGGGCCAGCGTGAGCGAGAACGTTCCGTTGCTCTCGATGCACGGCCGCTCGTGCATCACGCCCTCACGCCAGACGCGCACGGTGCGCATCGCGAGATACGCCGCAAGATCGTAGCCCGCGCTGCCAGCGGTTCCCCGCTGGGGTGGGTGAACGCCGGAGTGGAGTGCCTCGAAGACGATAGGTTCCATTCCGAAAAATAGGGGCTCGCTCGTCCGCGCGGCGTGCGCGGGGCCGGCCCGGTTCCGTTATGGTACTTGACGTGTATATGAACCCATGAGATTCCGCCGCGTCCTCCTCTCACTGATTCTCGCCGCCGCCGTCGCGGTGCCGCTTCGCGCGCAGATCATCCGCGATCCAGCCAACGTCGCGGACGCTCCGTCGGGCCCTGCCGGCTCGGCCGCCGAGACAGGCCGGCGGGCGCAGCAAGAGTTCGAACGCTATCGCCGCCTGCATCTGCCGACCGGGAGCGTCGGCCGGCCCAGCAACTGCGACGAGACCGTGGGCCGGTTCTGCTACTGGTACAACGAGCGGGTGGTGATGCCGGCGGAGCCGAAGATCATCGCCGACGCGCGCGATCGGTTCCTCGCCACGCTCGACTCGCTCGAGAAGGTCTCGCCCGGCGACCGCTGGATCACGGGCCAGCGCGTGCGCTATCTCGACGAGGCGGGACGCCATCAGGACGCGCTCGACGCCGCCCGCGCCTGCAAAGTTGGCGGGTGGTGGTGCGACATTCTCGCCGGTTTCGCTCTGCACGAACTCGGCGACTACGTCCAGTCCGGGCGCGTCTACGACGAGGCGATCGGCAAGATGCTCGCGCGCGACCAGTGCGCATGGCACGACGTGTCGCTCCTCATCGACGACGATGCGCGGCAGCAGTACCGCCGCTACCAGTGCGGCGATCCGCAACGGCGCGCCTTCGAAGACCGCGTCTGGTTCCTCGGGCGCACGCTCTACGCGATGCCCGGCAACGATACGCGCACCGAGTGGTACGCGCGGATGACGATGGCTCAGCTCCTGCAGGACGCGCCGAGCCAGTACGAGTTCGGGTTCGACGACGACGAGAAGGAGCTGATGCTGCGCTTCGGGTGGGCGCGTTCGTGGGCCTTGTCGCGCGACGGCATCAACGGCGAAGAGGCGATGCCGGCATATCGCATGATCCCGGCGGGCTTCGTCATCAACGAGCCCTCGCTCTCCGACTCGGCCAACTGGCGCCTCCAGCTGCCGCCCGTGATCGCGCGCTACGGCCCGCCGTACGCCACTGTGCTCAAGCCGCTCGAGCACCAGAAGGCCGTGTTTCATCGGGGCGACAGCGCGCTCGTGGTGCTGGCGTACGATTCGCGCACCATGCCCGAACTCGCCGGCGTGCCGATCAGCGCGTCGCTCGTCGTCACGCCGGGGACCGAGGCGAAGGGCTACATCAAGAGCGTGAAGGACGCGCCTCCGGTTGGAATGCTCATGGTGAAGGCGCCGTGGGGTCCGCTGCTGATGAGCGCCGAGGTGGCCGCACCCGAACATCACGCGGTGGCGCGTGCCCGATACGGCGTGCGTCCGCCGTTCGCGGTCGGCACGCGCGTGACGCTCTCGGACCTTCTGTTCTATAAACCATACGGAAGGTTTCCGGCGACCGTGGAGAACGCCGCGCCGCACGCGGTTCCCACCGAGCGCCTCCGCGCCGACGAGAAGCTCGGCGTGTACTGGGAGTCGTACGGCACCGATCCCTCGGGCGAGAAGATGAATGTCTCCCTGACGGTGGTGAAGGAAGTCGAGGAATCCGGGTTTCTGCGCCGGCAGGCGAAGGCGCTGAAACTCGTGCGCGAGTCCACGCCCGTGAGCGTGGCGGTGGACGACATGTCGGCCCGCGGCTCCAGCGTGTCGCCCCGCGCGATCGAGCTCGACATCTCGACGCTCAAGAAGGGATCGTACATCGTCCAACTCGAGATCACGGTGGCCGGACAGTACACGGTGCGCGCCGACCACCGGATCGAGATTATAGCGCCCTGACTGGGCGAAGTGGGAGAGTTGAGTACGAGTCGGAGGGATGAGTTGGAGAAAGTAGATTTGAGTTTGCGTGGGAGTACAAGCGGCGAGAGCGAGTATCAGAGGGAGTAGAGTGGGAGATCGAGCTGACTCCCACTCGACTCCCACTGTCCTCCCACTCCCACTTTACTCCCACTGACACTCCCACTCAAACTCCATTCTACTTTCTCCAACTCATCCCTCCGACTCGTACTCACTTCTCCCACTGCGCTCCATCTCCCCCTGCCCGTGACAACACCGTCCCCCGGATCGTCTCCGCGCGTGATGAGATCTCTGCTCGCTTTCTTGTTGTACGTGGCGCTGCCGCTCGTTGCGCCGCTTCTCGTGGCGCCGCCGCTCGTTGCGCAGGCGACCACCGACACGGCCGCGCCGAAGCCCAGGCACAAGGCTGCTGCACCCACCACAACGGCCAGGAAGAAGAAAACGGTGCCGCCGCCGAATGCCGACAGCATCGCGCACGCGCGCGAGGACTCGATCCTCGACGCCAGGTGGCCCGTGAAGACGGCGGATCAGCTCCCGGGCGCGATCCTGCCGGCGAAGCGCATTGTCGCGTACTACGGCAATCTCCTCTCGAAGAAGATGGGCGTGCTCGGCGAGTACGAACCGGAGGAGATGCTGCGCAAGCTCGACACCGAGGTCGCCGCCTGGACCAAGGCCGATCCGGCGACGCCCGTCCAGCCGGCGCTGCATCTGATCGCGGTGGTTGCGCAGGCGGCCCCGGGCAAGGATGGCCGCTACCGGCTGCGCATGGACTCCGCGCTCATCGAGCGCGTGGCGGCCCTCGCGGCGAAGCGAAATGCGCTCGTCTTTCTCGATGTGCAGGTCGGACAGTCGAACCTGCGCGATGAACTTCCGCGTCTCGCGGGCTTCCTCGCGCGACCGAACTTCCATCTCGGGATCGACCCTGAGTTCTCGATGAAGGACGGGACGCCGCCGGGCAAGAAGGTCGGCACGTACGATGCGGCCGACGTCAACTACGCCTCTGCATTCCTCGCCGACCTCGTCACGAAGCACGCCTTGACGCCGAAAGTGCTCGTCGTGCACCGGTTCACGCAGCACGGCGTGACGAACACGCGAAAGATCACGCTCGATCCACGCGTGCAGATCGTGATGGACATGGATGGATTCGGGCCGCCGGACCTCAAGAAGAACACCTTCCGGAAGTGGATCAAGGCGGAGCCGGTGCAGTTCGCGGGGTGGAAGCAGTTCTACAAGCCGCGAAACGACAGCCCGCGCACGACCATCGCGGAAATACTGAAACTTCATCCGAGGCCGCTCTACATCCAGTACCAATAGCTACAAAGGCAAGCAGTTGCCGTTACGCTCGATTCTTCACGAATTCGGTCCCCCGCCCCGCGAATCGTTTCTTCATCACCCGCACCGCCGCCGCGCTCGAATCCACCAGCGTGACATCGCGCCCGTGCCGGTCCGCCGCGTCGCCGAACGATCCGCTGCCGGCGAAGAAGTCGAGCAGCTGGTCTCCCGGATTCGAGTGGACCTTCACGATGCGCTCGAGAATGGCGAGCGGTTTTTGCGTCGGATAGCCGGTCTTCTCCTTCCCGGTCGGGCTCACGATCGTGTTCCACCACGTGTCGGTGGGCAGCTTGCCGCGCGCGCGCTTCTCCGGTGTGACGAGTCCGGGCGCCATGTATGGCAGGCGGTCCGATTCCGACGCGCGGAAGGTGTATCGCGAGGGATCCTTCGCGTACCAGAGGATCGTGTCGTGTTTCTGCGCCCACTTCGTCTTGCTGCGTCCGCCGTAGTCATACGCCCAGATGATCTCGTTCATGAACGAGGCGCGCCCGAACATCCCGTCCAGCAGGACCTTCACGTAGTGGACTTCGCGCGCATCGAGGTGAACGAAGAGGCTGCCGTCGGCGCGCAACACGCGCTTCGCCTCGAGTAGCCGCGGTTCGAGGAAACCCAGGTAATCATCGAACGCATCGGCGAACCGCTCCGATCCGAGCTTCGTGGACGAGTAGCGCTGGCCGCCGAATCCGGTGCGGTCGCCGCCGGCGTCGCGACGGGTGCGCAGCCGAGTGCGCTGCTGCGTGCGCCCCGTGTTGAACGGCGGGTCGATGTAGATCAGGTCGAACACGCCCGACGGAATCGCGGCGAGCACGCGCAGGTTGTCGCCCTGATGCACGGTGATCACGGAAGGAAGATAGTGATCGAGCGCACAACCCGTCCGGTGCACGCGAGTAGATTGCGCGGATGACGCTCCGCATCGCATGCATCGCCGCGGCGCTCCTCACCGCGGGCGCGACGACCGCGCAACCGCAGGGCCGGGCGCGCACGCCCGCGCGCACGCCCGCGCGCACGCCCGCTCCCGCTCCCGCTCCCGCGTCGCGGACGTTCACGCTGAAGAACGGCCTGCGCGTGACGCTCATCCATGCCGGCACCGTGCGCAGGGCGCTCGTCTCGCTCGTGCTCGAGACGGGAGAGGTCGACGAGCCCGCGTTCGGTCCGGGACTCGCGTCGCTCACCGCGGACATGCTGCTGCAGGGCACCGTGGCGCGCTCCGCGGAGCAGATCGCGACGGAAGCCGCGGGGCTCGGGACGAAGATCGCGGTGCGCGCGGGTCCGGTCACGACCACCATCAGCGGTGAAGTGGAGACGACGCGCATCCCGCGTTTCCTCTCGCTCGTCGCGGATCTCGTGCGCCACCCGCTCCTCGATACCGCCGGCTTCGGTCGCGTGCGACGCCACGCGGTGCGTGCGCTCGACAGCACGCTGCACAACCGCGCCGACCTCGCGAGGCAGCAGTGGCGCGCGATCATCTTCCCGGACGGGCCGTTCGGTCATCCCTATGCGTTCGCGGCCACGCTTGGCATGCTCCAGCTCGGTCACGTGCGGAACGTGTACGACGACAACTACTCCGCATCGCGCGCGCACCTGTACGTGAGCGGCGTGTTCGACGACGCCGCTGCCGAAAAATCCGTTCGCGAGATCTACAGCGACTGGAAGGCCGGCACGCCGGCGAAGCCGCGGGTGATTCGCGCCGTGGCGGTGCACGAGCTCGTGACGCTCGACCAGCCGGGCGCGGACCGCAGTGTCACCTGGATCGGACTCCCGACGATCGATCCGGCAGACCAGAATTTCGCGAAGCTCGAGGTCGCCGACATGCTCCTCGCCGGCGATGACAGCTCGCGCGTCGCGCTCGACCTTGCGGCCATCGAGAGCGTGCCGCAGCACGGCAGTTCGATCCTCTGGCAACGGCGCAGTGCGACCTATTGGGTGGACGTCCTCGACGTGCGCACCGCGAACACCGGGGCGGCGCTTGCGGCGGTCATCGGCGAACTCTCCGCCCTGAAGAAGGAGGCGCCGTCGGAAGCCGAGGTGGCCCGCGCACGGAACCGCGTGATCGCCGCCTTCGAGGCGCGCAACAACTCGCGCGACGGGCTCGTGGCGCTGATGGAGTTCATGGACGAACACTCGATCGGCGACGGCTGGCGAACCGGGTATGCGAAGCGCGTCATGGCCGTGACCCGCGAAGACGTCCGGGCGGCGGTCGCTGCATATCTCGACCCCCAGCACATGGCGATCGCCATCGTGGGCGACAGGGCGTCGATCGAACCCCAGCTCGCGAAGCTCCGGCCGATCGTGCCGTAGAGCGGGAGCGATCAGCGGCCGGGGAAGGAACCTGCCGGCCAGTACATCGATCTCAGGGTGGTCACGGCGAATACGGTGAAGAAGCCGTGATCGTGACGGCAGTGATGAGGGGAGAGGTAGATGGGAGTGGCAAGATGAGTGGCGAGCGGCGAGACCAGCGCGGAGTGGCCCCTCGCCACTCATCTTGCCACTCCCAGCTCCAGTCTTCCGCTCGGAAGGACTTGCCGCTCTCTCCCATCAGACCTAGGCTAGGGCATGCTCCGTCGCCTCCTGCTCGCCTGCGCCGTCGTCGGATCTCCCCTCCTCGCGCAGAACGCTCCGCCCATCAAGCCCGCGCATCTTCAGGGACAAGTCGTGGATACCGCCGGCCGTCCGATCAGGTCGGCGATCGTCGAGACGGACGATCCGCCGAAGGCCGTGGTCTCCGACGATTCGGGTTTCTTCCGGTTCGCGGATCTGCCGGCGGGGCCGATCACGGTGCGCGTCAGGCGCATCGGGTTCGAGGGCGTCGAATTCCAGCTGCGCTTGCCCTCCGATTCCACGGTGAGCATCGGAGTGAAGCTGCTCCCCGTGGCGCAGCTCCTCGAAGCGGTGCAGATCGACGCCGGCGCGGAGGCCGCGCACCCGCAACTCGCGCTGACCGGCTTCTATCAGCGCTTGCGTGCCGGGTGGGGCCACATGGTCACGCCCGAAGAAATCGACAAGAGGCGAAAATTGGCGCCCAGCGCGTCATCGTTCCTGCAGGACATCGTCGGCGTCACCGTGAAGCACGCACAGGTCGGCGTCGGCAGGGGACGCGCCGGCCGCAGCGGAGGTGGTGGCGGCGCCGCGATCCTGGGCAAGACACCATATGGCGGCGACTGCGTGATGAACCTCCTCATGAACGGGCAACCGGTGAAGCTCCAGGACGGCGAAACGTTCGACATGTACTTCAGCGTCAACGAACTCTACGCGATCGAGACGTACGCGCACGCCGCGGAAATTCCGACGGAGTACCATCAGCTGCTCGGAAATGATTTCTGCGGCGCCGTCGTCGTGTGGACCATCTCGAGAATGATCCTCAAGCCGCAGCACTGACCGCCGTGCTGGTCAGCGAGTGCACACGAAGAGCGCTCGCAGTCCGTTCGCGAGAGTCGCGACGTAGAACGAGAGCTGCACCGCGATCAGCGCGGCGAGACTCAGGCCCGACACAGCCCAGCTCGGTGTGAATCGCGCTCGGCGGAGCATCCACCACCCCGCGACGATCAACGGCGCCTCCACGATGAAATCCAGCCAGCCCCAGCGATAGATGTAAAGGCCTACCACGGGTCCGCCCGGCCACAGCGACTTGCGTCCGGTGACGTAGTCGGGCGGCAGGTGCAGCATCACGAGCCCCGCGACGAGCAGCGCCGTCGTGGCGCTGCGTGTGTGGACGAACGCCGCGAGGCCCCATAGCGCTGCCAGAATCGCCGCCGCCGGAATCGAGTGCGAGAATACCCCCGCGGGATTGCAGTACCCTCCCAGCGCGTAGGCGCCGTCGAGCAGGTCCGGGGCAACCGACGCGGCCACCAGCCAGAGCAGCGGCGCGCGTGCATCCGCCTCCCTGCGATCGAGCGCACGGGCGCCGAACGCGATACCAACGTGGCCGACGATCATGCGCACAAGTTCGTCGGGTGGCCGCGGTCATGGCAACTGCGGCGGTCGGGGAACCCCCGATGATCCTGCCCAAGAATCTCCGACTGCGCGACGCTCCGCGTAACCCGACACTGGAGGAGGGGGGCGCGGGCCTCTTCGAGGTTCGTGTCTTTGTCATGTCAATCGCGCCGGAGTCCGCCATGTCCCGTGAACTGCTCGTTCCGCTCGACGGTTCGTCGCTCGCCGACGAGGCCGTCGCGCACGCCGCCGAGATCGCGCGGCGGATCGAAGGTTCCCTGCACTTGGTGCGCGTCCACACGCCGCTGAACATGCTCGTCGTTCCGACCGACGCGGCTATTTCGATTCCGGATCCAGTCATCGACGAGCGGATACGCGTCGACGCGGAAGAGTGGCTCTCGCGCCGCGCACGCGCCGTGAGCGACCTGAACGACGTGCCGGTCACGGCCGAGCTGCGCGTTGGAGCGCCGGAAGCGGAAATCGTTCTCGCATCGTCCGAGCGCCGTTCCCGTCTCGTGGTGTGCACGACGCGTGGCGCCAGCGGCGCGGCTTCGAGCTGGCTCGGCAGCGTGGCCGACAGCGTTATCCGGCACGCAAAGTGCCCCGTGCTCGCGATGTCGCCCGTGGCGGTCAAGCGCGATGTCTGCGTGCGCACGGTGCTCGTCCTGCTCGACGGCTCGGAGGCGTCGGGCGCGATCATCCCACACGCGGAGTGGCTCGCCCATGCCTTCGGGGCGGAGATCGACTACCTGCGCCTCATGCCCCCGCCGGAGAATCCCTCAGCCGCCATCCTCGAGTACATCGCCCGCACGAAACCGGACGTGGTCGCGCTCGCCACGCATGGGCGCGGATTCAGCCGCCTCTTTCTCGGCGGCATCGCCGACGAGCTCGTGCGCACCGGGGACCGCCCGATACTGGCGTTCCGGCCGCACGACATTCCTTGGACGAAGCAGGCGAACCTCGAGCCCGCTGCAAACCAACTCGCGAGATGAACCGCGGCTCACGCGGCCGGCGGCGAGCGATCCGCTAAACCGGCGAGGAGCGAATGTTCGCCGACTCGATCGTCGGCAGCGTGAAGCGCACGACGGTCTCGACGCCCGGCGAGCTCTCGATCCAGATCCGGCCGCCGTGTCCGAGGACGATTCCGCGTGCGATCGCGAGTCCGAGACCGGCTCCAGAGCGATTCAGGCGCTTGGAATGCCAAAATCGGTCGAACACGAACGGCAGGTCTTCCGGCTGGATGCCGACGCCGGTGTCGCGCACCGCAAACAGAACGAATTTCCCCTCTCGCGTTCCCTCGATCGTCACGGCTCCGCGCGCGGGAGTGAATTTCAGCGCGTTCCCGATGAGGTTCGACAGCACCTGGTTCATGCGGTGAGGGTCGGCGTACACCTCGGGCAACTCTGGTGGGAGATTCCGCGAAAGCACGATCGATTTCGCCAGCGCGAGCGGCGCGAGCGTCTCGATCGCCGCCGACACCAAGTCGTCAGCGGACGTCCACTGCGGCGACACTCGAAGGCGTCCGGCCTCGAGCCGCGTCGAGTCGAGGAGGTCCTGAATGAGTGCATCCATCTGCATCGCGGCCTGCAGAATCACCGTGGCATGGTCCGCGACGTCGGACGGCAGGCCGGAGCCGTCGGATCCGCCCGCCCGAAGAATCGCGCCGGCGAGCATCTTCACCGCATTCGCCGGGTTTCGCAGGTCGTGCGAGACCAGCGCCATCATCTCGTCGCGCTGCTTCACCGCTTTCTCCATCTCCACGAGCAGCCGTTCGTTCATGTCGTGCGCGCGCCGCTGTTCAGTGATGTCCCGGAGAACCACGGAATACACCGGCCCGCTATCGCTCGGCATGTGCGCGATCGCGGCTTCGGCCGGGAACTCCTCGCCACTCTTTCGCACACCCGAAATGAGCGACCGCTCGCCCATCCGGCGCGAGGAGACCTGCGACTTCCCGAATGACGCGAGCTTGGAGCTATGCGATGAGCGAAAGCGCACCGGGAGCAGCGTCCCGAGCGGCTGTCCGAGCATCTCACTCGGCTCGTAACCGAATATTCTCGCCGCCCCTTCGTTGAAGAAGGTGATGCGCTGATCGCCATCGACGCAGATGATCGCGTCCGCTGCCAAGGCGACGATGGCTGCTATGAGGGAGTCCGAGAGCGGGAGCATTTAATCGAAATCTACACCAGTGCGGAATGCCCTGTCAGGAATAACCTGACGCGGCCGTAGGCTCTTTGATTGGAAGTATCGTCGCTTTCCTGACTTTCTCGGCGTAAGGGAAACACGAAACTTAGACTCATAATCAATGCATCCTGCGCTCTCCGAGCGCCTGGCGAGGAATACGACACAAGCGCGAACTCCACGAATCCGGAGACTTGGACAATGCCACTGCCATATGCTTCCTCACGCGGAGTGCGACCACGGCACCCTGGGAGTGGTGACGGCGCTGATCGTTCTGACGTGAACAACTCGACGAAGACGGAGGCAGTGATGACGGGTGACTTGATTCGGGTGCTGCTGGCCGACGACCACGCCGTGGTTCGCGCGGGACTGAAAGCCGTGCTGGGCACCGCGAAGGACATCACGGTGGTGGGTGAAGCGCGCAACGGCCGCGAGGCGGTCGACGCGGCCGCGCGCCTGAATCCCGATGTCGTGGTGATGGACCTGTCGATGGATGAGATGGACGGCGCGGCGGCCACGAAGGAGTTGAAGGCCCGCTCGAGCAAGTGCCGCGTCCTCATTCTCACCATGCACGCCGAAGATGAGTTCCTCGTTCCGCTGCTCGAGGCAGGAGCGAGCGGTTACCTCGTCAAGAACGCGGCCGACCGCGACCTCGTTGACGCCGTCCGGACCGTGGCGAGCGGACACCAGTATCTGCAGGCCGCGGCCGCGCGAACGCTGGCGAAAGAACTCAAGCGGCGCGAAGAGCACGCGAGCGAACGCGATCAATTCGAGAAACTCTCCGAGCGGGAACAGGCGATCCTCCGCTTCGTCGCCGCGGGATACAGCGCTCCGGAAATCGGCGAGAAGCTCAATATCAGCCCGAAGACGGTCGACACGTACAAGCAGCGGGTGAACGAGAAGATCGGCCTCGCGCACCGCGCGGATTACGTGCGCTTCGCGATGAAGCTCGGGCTGCTCGGGAGCTGACGCAGCTCCGACGGGCAACGCGCGACGGGTGAGGGGCGACTTGGTGAAGAGCGACGGGTGAGGAGCGAGGAGACGGTCTCCTCGCTTCTCTCACATCGCGCTTCGCCAGATCGCCCCTCACACGTCGCTGGTCCCTCTTCGCCTCTTAAGGAATCGCCCCTCACACGTCGCTGGTCCCTCTTCGCCTCTTAAGGAATGATCCCGCGGCCGCCCGCCGGCGCGAGCGGTCCGGGCTGCGTCGGACGCGGCAGCTTCTCGTCGCGCTGCGCGGCCTGCCAGGCGAAGCTCGCGACGACCGCTGAGTTGAACATCATGTCGTCCGGCTGCAGCCGCTCGTACACGTCCTGATTCGTGTGGTGCGTGAGGTTGCCATAGTCGAGCGGATCCTGGATGAACTGGAATCCCGGGAGGCCGACGCCCATATACGACAGGTGGTCGGTGCCGCCGGTGTTGCTGATCGTCAGCGTCTTCATTCCCATGGCCTTGAACGGTCCCATCCACGCGTCAAAGATCGGGCGTTCGGCCTCGATGCCCTGCAGGTACACGCCGCGAATCTTGCCGCTGCCGTTGTCGACGTTGAAGTACGCCGCGAACTTCGCCTGCTCGGCCGTCGCGTGGAACGCAGTGCTGTCGCGATAACCGAAGTGCTGCTTCACATACGCGACGGATCCCAGCAACCCCTGTTCCTCACCGGTCCACAGGCCGATGCGAATGGTGCGGCGCGGCTTCAGGTTCAGCGCCTTGAGCAGACGGATCGCCTCGAGCATCACGCCCGATCCCGCGCCGTTGTCCGTCGCGCCGGTGCCCGAGTGCCACGAATCGAAATGCGCGCCGATCATCACGACCTCGTCCTTCAGCGCCGGATCCGTTCCGGGAATTTCTCCGACGATGTTGAACGACGCCTTGTTCTCGGGGAAGAACTTGTTCTGCATGTTCAGCTCGAGCTGCACGGGAACGTTCTTCTCCACCATGCGCGCGATGCGTCCGTACGATTCCTGCGACACGTGCACGGTCGGGATCGCGGCGACGCCGCTGACTCGCGACGCGCCGTTGTTCGTGCCGATGTCACCGCCGACGTGCGCCGCGTCGCCGAGGACGATCGCCGCCACGCCTTGCGACACCAGCCAGCGCAGCGTGCTCGTGTCGGCCACGCTGAGCCCGCCCCGTCCGCCACCGCGCCCGCCGCGGCCCGCCGCGACGGCTGCCATGGAGTCGCGCGTCGCCTGAGCCTTGCAGGTCGCCGACAGCTCGGGAGCCGGCGCGCCGCCGCGTCCGCCGGCGCCACCACGCCCGCCCGCGGGAGTCGGTTGCGCGGCCGCCATCGCGGCGAGCGTCGAGTCGGTGTAGCGCGTCGCGGTAGCGGCGAACTGGTTTACGGCGCGGCTGAGCGCCGGCGCCGTCACGATGAACGCGTTCTTGAGCTTGCCGGCGTACGATTGCTTGAGTTCGTCGGAGCAACCCGCCGTGATTCGAACCGCGGGTCCGGTGACGGTGCCCTTCGTGCTCGCCGACCACGCCTGCGGCACGGCCTGCACGATGAACGGTGCCGGGGTCAGCGCCATGAAGGAGAAGCGTTCGCTCTCCCAGCCGAGTCCGGCCGGCGTGTCCCACGCTTCGTCGTGAACGTTGGCGAGGCCCCACGAATTCATCTGGCCCATCGCCCAGTCGCGCGCCCGAGTCGCGTTCGGCGACCAGGTCAGGCGCGGTCCGTACACGTCCGACAGCCAGCTCATGATTTCCATGACCTGCGAGTGATTCATCTCTTCAGTCTTGATCTTTTCGATCGTCGCCACATCCACCTTTTCCTGTGCGGCGAGCGGCATCGCGAAGCCAAGTGCCACTGCCGCGAAAGCCAGAAACCGAGCCAGTGCGCGCGTCATGAACAACTCCGAGTTTGCAGGGTCCGAGAACCGGAAGAGCAGAGTAAAGAATGGTGTCGGGCGCTCCCCGACGGAAGCAACGGCTCGATTTTCATCGTCAGGGGTAGATTCAGTCATGAACAATACCTCTCGTGCACGTCTCGTTGCGTTCGCCTTGATGGTCACGGCCTCGGCGGCGCTCGGCGCCCAACAGGCGCCAGCCGTACAACTCGCGTTCGGGTACGAGTGCGGCGATCGCTTTCTCATCAAGAATGACGGCAGCCAGCCGGTGTCGCTCGAGTGGAAGACCGTCGGAAGCCAGGATCGCTCGCAGCTGCACCTGAACGCGAAGGAATCGCGTGAGATCGCGTCGGCGGCGAATGACGAGGTCGAACTGTGGGTGAACGGCAAGCTCGTCGCCACCGAACCAAAGGGAAACAAGCCGTGTGGCGCGAATGCCGGCGCGAACCCATCGTCGGCCGGTCCAACGGTCGTGGTCCGGCCTCTCGATGCGCAGGCGTCGTCCGGTTCGGACGATCCGCCGTCGCGAGTGGCTCGCCTGAGCTCCATGCAGGGCGGCGTGTCGTTCCAGTCATCGGGCTCGAACGAATGGGCCGTGGCGACGCTGAACTCGAGCATCACGACGGGCGACCGCCTCGTCGCCGACGACGGTGGCCGCGCCGAACTCGAGATCGGTTCGCTCGCGATTCGATTCGGATCGTCCACCGACGTCACGGTCACGAGCCTGACCGATGGATTGCTGCAGCTCGGCGTGCCGGCCGGCACGCTGCGGCTGAGCGTGTATCGGATGAACCCCGGCGACACGATCGAAGTCGATACACCGAACGGCGCGGTGGGCGTCCTCGCGCCCGGCAATTATCGCATCGAGACCAACACCGCGGGTACGCAGACGATCGTGAGCGTCGAGCGCGGCCGCATCGACATCAGCGGGCCGAACGTGTCGCAGGTCATCGAGGCAGGCCGCACGGTGCGTCTCACTGCGGGCGACGGCGGTGGCGTGCAGATCGCGAACGTTCCACCTCCGGGTCCTGATGGATTCGATTCGTGGAGTTCGTTCCGCGATGGCGCGCTCACCAGCACTGTTTCGGCGTCCGATGCCTATGTCAATCCGGACATCCCCGGCGTGCGCGATCTCGACGCAAACGGCCGCTGGGAAGCCGACGTCGCGGTCGGGCCGATCTGGTATCCGACGGTCGTCGTCGCGGGTTGGGTGCCGTATCGTTACGGTCACTGGTCCTGGGTGGAACCGTGGGGCTGGGTGTGGATCGCCGACGAACCGTGGGGATTCGCACCGTTCCACTACGGCAGATGGGCATTCGTTCGCAATCGGTGGGGATGGGTGCCCGGTCCTCGCGGCGGACGTGCATACTATTCGCCCGCGCTCGTCGCGTTCGCCGATGGCGGCGGCTTCGGAATCGGTATCGGCTTCTCGGCGTGGTTCCCGCTCGGTCCGCATGATCCGTTCCTGCCGTGGTACCACCACGGCGACCGCTATCTCCGCGCGGTGAACGGCGCGAATGTGCGCGGCGTGAGCGACATCGGCGTCTTCGTGCATGTGCGGGACGTCGAGCACTACCACTACGCGCACCGCACGGTTGCGATGACCGTCGTGCCGACGAAAGCGTTCGCGGCCGGAAGGCCGATCGCACACGAGGTGGTGAAGGTCGCCCCGGAACGCATCGGAACGGCCCGCATCGCGCCGCACCCGGGCGTGGTGCCCACTCGCGAGGCCGCCGTCGGCGGAGCGCCGGCGCCCCGTCCGCAGGCGGCTGTAGAGCGTAACGTGGTCGATCCGGGTCTCGGGCGACGCATGCCCGCCGATCCGAATGCGGGACCGCCGGGACAGCGGAGACTGCAGCCCCCGACGAGGACATCCGTCACTCAGGTGCCGCGTCCGCTCGTAATTCGCAACCCGATTCCACCGGCGACATTGCCGTTCGAGACGCGGCAGAAGGCGATCGCCGGACATCCGGGCCGTCCGTTGGAGCCACAGCAGATTCAGAATTTGCGTGCGGGCAAACCGGCCGGACCGCAGCGAGATCCTCAGGCGGCACAGAGGCAGCCTGATCGCAAGCAGCAAGATCAGAAGAGGCCGGAACAGAAGAAGCCGGACAATAAGAAGCCGGGCTGAGAGGCCGGGCATCGTATTCGGCGACTATGTGCCACTTTTCGACCCCTCCAGGATTCCCTGACAGCGGGCCGATGAGGGAACTCCCCGGCGAACCTGTCGTATATAGCATAGGTCGCGACGTCGCGAATCGTTCACCTTCGCAGTCCACCTTCATCGCTACGATCTACATGCGCCGCTTGATCGGTTTCGCAGCATTCACGTTGTTGGCGTCGGCCGCGAATGCGCAGGACACGACCGTCGTCATCGTTCGGCACCTTCCGGCTCAGCAGGACACCGGCATAGTCGTGCGCCATCTCGCGCCGCCGCCGCAGCGCACGGCGCCACCGTACGGCACGCCGCGGTACGCGCTCAGATCCACCGCGGTCGTCGCCAAGGATCCGAAGCTCGGCACGATGCTCTCGTTCGTGTTTCCCGGCGGAGGCCAGTACTACGCCGGCGCGACGGCGAAGGGTTTGGCCATCACGCTGTTCGGGATCGGCGCACCGATCATCGGATTCGCCAACGTGAATCGGGATCATAGGGACCTCAACATCGGTCAGCTTGCACCGGGCGTATGCGGCGGCGGCATCCAGTACGCCGGCGGTCCTTCGATGTACGGCGGCGGATACTGCCCGGACCACCACCGTTACGATTGGACGCCTGCGGCGGTCGGACTCGGGGTGGGCATCACGGCGTGGCTGTACGGGATAGCGACGGCCGGCACCGACGTGCAACATTGGAATCAGGCGCACGGAGTCCGGTTCATGACGGCGCCGGGCAGGGCAGGATTCGCGGTCGCATTGCCATAATCATGTGAGGCACACAATGACCAAGACTCGTTTCATTCCACTCGGTGCTCTTGCCCTGGTCGCAGCCATGCACGCGCCACTCGGCGCACAGGGCTCGAGCCAGTCGGTGCAGCTCGCATTCGGATACGAGTGCGGCGACCGGTTCCTCGTGCGCAACGACGGCACGAACCCCGTAATCGTTGAGTACGCGGTGGCCGGCAGCCAGGACAAGTCGCAGCTCCACCTGAACGGCAGGCAGTCGGCGGAGATCGCGTCGGCGCAGGACGGCAACCTCGAGCTGTGGGTCAGCGGAAAAGTCGTCGCGTCGGAACCGAAGGGGAGCCGTCCATGCGCCGGCTCGCAGGACAGGCGCGGCGTCACGGTGCGGCCGATCGATCCGAACGCGAATGAGTCCACCTCGGTGCAGCCGGTCGACCCGGGATACAGCGCGCCGCCCGTCGTCGTCTACGCATCGCCTGCCTACGACTACTATCCGTACGATTACTACGGATATTCCCCATTCTTCTATCCGTCGGTCGGGTACTACGGCGGCGGGTACTACGGCGGCGGGTACTACGGCGGCGGGTACTACGGCGGTGGGTACCGTGGCGTCGGTGGGTACCGTGGCGTCGGCGGGTTCCGTGGCGGCGGCGGGGTCCGTGGCGGCGGGGTCAGGGGCGGCGGCGGGGTCAGGGGCGGCGGCGGGGTCAGGGGTGGCGGCGGGGGGGTCAGGGGTGGCGGACGGGGACGCCGTTGAGCTGCTCGCGGAGCTCGCCGAGCGAGCGTAGAGCGTAGGACGCATGGAGCGCTGCCCCGACGGGCAGCGCTCTTTCGTTGGCGGTGAAGAGCGGGGGATGCACGCCGTACACGGGACCGTCGCCGTCCTGCTGCACACCGAGCACCACGAAGCAGCCCGGAACCCGCTGCGTATAGAACGCAAAATCCTCACCGCCCATCACCGCCGGCTGAAAGAGCAGCTTGATCGTCCCATGCACATCCGACTCGCGCTCCTTCAGCAACCGGGCGGCGCCGAGAAGCATCGCGGTGTGACAGTCGTGCCCGCATGCGTGCATCTTGCCGTCCACCTTGCTGCGAAACTCGACGTCGGCTTCTTCGTGGATCGGGAGCGCGTCCATGTCGGCCCGCAGCGCCACGCACGGGCCGTTGCCGTCGCCGATCGTCGCGACGACACCCGTGAACGCCACCGGGTACCTGTAGCTGATGCCGAGCTCGTCGAGCGTGCGGCGCACCAGATGGCGCTTGGCAATCGCGTCGTCGCAGATGTTACCTTCCGGCGAAGATGGCTGCCAGACCCGATGTCACTCGTTGAGCTCTACGATCGCTCGCTGATCCAGCGCCGCGATCGCGCCGCGATCGAATACGATCGCGGCGACGGCGGGACGGCGTCGCTGACATTCGGCGAGATCGACGCGCGGAGCAACCGGCTCGCGCAGCTGCTCAAGTCGCGCGGACTGAGCCGCGGCGACCGGCTCGGATTCTACCTGGTCAACAGAATCGAGATCATCGACCTCTGGATCGCGTGCGTGAAGCTCGGCGTGATCGTCGTCCCGATCAACGTGCTCTACAAGGAACGCGAGATCCGGCACATCACGAGCGATGCGGAGCCGCTCGCCGTCGTAACGACCGCCGCGCAGATGCCCGAGTTTCCCGCGGGAGCCGCGTGCTGGGATGTCGACACGCTCTGTGCCGAGGCAGAAGCCATGCCGGCCGATCGACCGTCGGTGGAGCTCGACGCCTCCACGCCCGCCGCACTCGTCTACACCTCCGGCACCACCGGCGCCTCGAAGGGCGCCATCCTCACGCACGGCAACTTCGCCTCGAACGCGCTCGCCGTGGCCGGCTGCTGGAAGATCACGAGCGACGACCGCTACCTCGCCGCACTCCCGCTCTTCCACGTGCACGGCCTCGGCAACGGCGTGCAGAGTTGGCTCGCCACCGGATGCCACATGCGGCTCGTCGCGAGGTTCGAGGCTGCGACCGCCGCAGCTC
>Ga0207932_1000252_pt1 | contig 18202 bp, 16 predicted proteins | sample NGESurdeep092012_FD_184480 | JGI IMG/M metagenome (GOLD analysis project Ga0207932, IMG submission 184480) | Arctic peat soil microbial communities from Barrow, Alaska - NGEE Surface sample 415-2 deep-092012 (SPAdes) | ecosystem: Environmental > Terrestrial > Soil > Wetlands > Peat ...
TATCCCCGATGCCGTTGAAGCCGAATTACGCACCCTGGGTATGAAAACAGGGGTGCACTTGCGCATTCATCCTGCCAGCGAAGTAGTGGGCATGGACGAACAGCCGCAATCCGCATTGCGTGGCAAAAAAAATTCCTCGATGCGAGTCAGCATCGATCTGGTCAAAAACGGTGAAGCATTGGCCTGCGTCAGCGCGGGCAATACCGGCGCACTGATGGCGACGGCACGCTATGTACTGAAAACCATCCCGGGCATAGACCGCCCTGCGATTGCATCGTATTTGCCAACCAAGAACGGCCAGGTCTGCATGCTCGACCTGGGCGCCAACACCGATTGCAACGCACAACACCTGCTGCAATTTGCCCTGATGGGATCCACGCTGGTTACCGCGCTGGAGCACAAACCCAATCCCAGCATCGGCCTGTTGAATATCGGCAGCGAAGACATCAAAGGCAATGAAGTGGTCAAGCAGGCCGCAGAATTGCTGCGTGCCAGTGACCTGAACTTTTACGGTAACGTCGAAGGCAACGACATCTTCAAAGGCACGACCGACGTGGTGGTGTGCGATGGCTTCGTCGGCAACGTGGCATTGAAAGTCACCGAAGGACTGGCGCAGATGCTGGGTGGTTTCTTGCGCGAAGAATTTGGCAGGAACATATTCTCCAAGCTGGCTGCACTGGTGGCGATGCCGGTGCTCAATGCGTTCAAGCGCAGGGTGGATCATCGCCGCTACAACGGAGCGAGTCTGCTCGGCTTGAAGGGCATCGTGGTGAAGAGTCACGGTTCGGCGGATGTTTTCGCTTTCCGCTGTGCCATCGAACGTGCCGCCGAAGAAGCGCGCGGCGGCATGTTGCAGCACATCAGCGAGCACATTGAAAAATGGCATCATTCAAATCAGCAAAAAGCAGCGGAGGTTTCCTGATGTACTCAAAAATCATCGGCACCGGAAGTTATCTGCCGGCGAAGGTATTGACCAATTTCGACCTGGAAAAAATCGTTGATACCTCGCACGACTGGATCGTTTCGCGCAGTGGTATCGTCGAACGGCATATTGCGGCAGACAACGAACTGACCAGCGATCTTGCCCTGCAAGCCAGCCTGCAAGCCATTCAGGCAGCGGGAATCAGCGCCGGCCAGATAGACCTGGTGATCGTTGCGACCACGACTCCCGACCAGATTTTTCCCAGTACTGCCTGCATCCTTCAGGACAAACTCGGGATCAGGAATCATTGCGCCGCATTCGATATGCAGGCAGTATGCGGCGGCTTTGTCTATGCAATGAACACCGCCGATCTGTACATACGCAGCGGCCAGGCCAGGACGGCGTTAGTGGTCGGTGCAGAAGTGCTGTCGCGCATTCTGGACTGGAATGACCGCACCACTTGCGTATTGTTCGGTGACGGGGCCGGGGCGGTCGTGCTGCAGGCCTCCGAAACGCCCGGTATCGTTGCAAGCAAGCTGCACGCCGATGGCAGTTATCGCGGCATGTTGAAAGCCGAAGGCAACATCAGCAATGGTTTGGTGCAAGGCGATCCTTTCATCAAGATGGAAGGTCAGGCGGTTTTCAAATTTGCCGTCAAAGTGCTCAGCTCGGTGGTCGAGGAAGTGCTTGAAGAAAACCAGTTGCAGGGTTCCGACATCGATTGGCTGGTTCCACATCAGGCCAACATACGCATCATGGAAGCCACCGCCAAGAAACTCGGCTTGAGCATGGATAACGTGATCGTTACTGTCGCGACCCACGGCAACACCTCGGCGGCCTCGATTCCTTTGGCATTGGATACGGCGGTGCGCGATGGCCGCATCAAGGCAGGGCAGAATATTTTACTGGAGGCCGTGGGTGGCGGGTTCACCTGGGGCGCGGTGCTGATTCGCTGGTAGTAACGTAGGTTGGGTTAGCGCAGCGTAACCCGACATTTTTTTGATAATCTCACAATGATTGTTGGGTTACGCTGCGCTAACCCAACCTACCGACTGTTTTAATATGACTAAATTTGCATTTGTATTTCCCGGCCAAGGTTCGCAATCGCGCGGCATGATGAACGGCTATGCCGATTTTCCAGTTGTGCGCAATATCTTTGCCGAAGCCTCCGATGTGTTGAAACAGGATCTGTGGCAATTGGTCGCGGAAGGCAGCGATGACGATCTGAACGCCACCGTGAACACCCAGCCCATCATGTTGACCGCAGGTGTGGCGGTATATCGCGCCTGGCAAGCACAGCACGGCGCGGCTCCATCCATCATGGCAGGTCATAGCCTGGGTGAATATACCGCGCTGGTCGCTGCCGGTGCGTTGAGCTTTGCCGATGCGTTGCCGCTGGTGCGTTACCGTGCGCAATGTATGCAGCAGGCAGTACCGGAAGGCGTGGGCGGCATTGCCGCGATCCTCGGCCTGGATGACGATATGGTGCGTGCTGTTTGTGAGGAAGGTGCGCAAGGCGAAGTTCTGGAAGCGGTGAATTACAACTCCCCCGGACAAGTAGTGATTGCCGGTAATCGCGCTGCAGTCGAGCGCGGCATGGAACTGGCCAAGGCCAAAGGTGCAAAACGCGCGATCATGCTGCCGATGAGCGTGCCGTCGCATTGCATGTTAATGGAGGGCGCTGCTGAGCAATTGCGGGATTATCTTGCTGGCGTAACGGTGCAAGCCCCGGCCATTCCTGTGCTGCACAATGCCGATGTAAAAAGCTATTCGGATGGCGCGATGATCAAGGACGCACTGGTGCGCCAATTGTATTCGCCGGTGCGCTGGGTCGAAACCGTGCTCGAGTTTGGCAAACAGGGCATTACCCACAATGCGGAATGCGCACCGGGCAAAGTGCTGGCGGGGCTGAACAAACGCATTGCCACCGACCAGCAAGCTTTGGCCATCAACGACGGCGCAGCACTGACTCTGGCTTTGGCCACACTCGCATAAGGAACCTGTACATGACACTGCAAGGACAAATCGCATTAGTCACCGGAGCCAGCCGTGGCATCGGCCAGGCCATCGCGCTGGAACTGGGCAAGCAGGGCGCGACCGTGATCGGCACGGCCACCAGCGACTCCGGTGCGCAAGCGATCGGCGCGTACCTGGATGCTGCCGGTATCAGGGGCGCGGGCATGGCGTTGAACGTCAACGACGCTGCTCAAACCGAACAGGTTCTGGCCGAACTGCGCAAGCAATTCGGCGAAATCTCGATACTGGTGAACAACGCCGGCATCACCCGCGACAACCTGCTGGCACGCATGACCGACGAAGAGTGGGACGATGTGCTCGCGACCAATCTAAAATCGGTGTTCCGTCTCAGCCGCGCCGTGCTGCGCGCCATGATGAAGGCCAGGGGAGGGCGCATCATCAGCATTTCCTCGGTGATTGGCAGTATGGGCAACGCCGGACAGGCCAACTACGCCGCTTCCAAGGCGGGCATGGTCGGTTTCACCAAGTCTCTCGCCCAGGAAATCGGCAGCCGCAATATAACCGTGAACTGTGTTGCCCCCGGATTTATCGATACCGACATGACTCATGCGTTGGGCGCAGAACAACGCAGCAAACTGATCGAACACGTTCCCCTGAAACGGCTCGGCCAACCCGCCGATATCGCAGCAGCAGTCGCCTTTCTTGCCGGCCCCGGCGCGGCCTACATCACCGGCGTCACGCTGCATGTGAACGGCGGAATGTACATGGATTAGGCATATGTTGAAATTCGATTTCTCTGTGAAAACCCGGGATGGACAAAAAGTCGAGAGCATTCATATACAGGGCAAGGATGTTTTTGATGCGGAACGCAAACTGCGCCAGATGTACCGCAATTGTGAAGTAATGCAATGCAACACAATCAGTACTGACAAGGTGCCTTCCCAGTCGGCGGATATTGAAGAGGTATTGTCGTTAATTGCCAAACATAACTGAGGGGTTGGCTTTGGTAAATACGGACGATCATGATTTCTTGAACTGCTCAAATTTCCCGGTGCTATTCGATAAACCCGTCAGCTATTAATTCATCCAGCAGTGCATCATAGTCTTGTGCGCCACGGCTGCCGGGAGCGTGCTCGAAGATCGTCTTGTGCAATGCCGGGCTTTCGGCCAAATTGACATTTTCCGAAATGACTGTCCTGCAAACGTCCGCGCCAAATTCTGCCTGTGCCAGATTCAAAACGATTTTTGCCATATTCCGCCTGGAGTCAAAACGGGTAAGCAGAAAACGGCGATTAACCCGGCGCTTCAGTACCTGCTCGAGAGCCTTAAGGGTTTTTACAATCTGAAGTGCACCATTGAGTGACAGGTAATCGGCCGCGATTGGAACGATGACAGCATCGCAGGCAAATATCGCATTCAGGGAAAGGACGCCAACCAGCGGGCTGCAATCGATTATCCAGGAGGTGTTTCCGGATACCGACTTTTCTGCCTGCAAACTGGTGTTTAGCCTGTTGATTGCGTTGTAACCCTTGCCATACAGCGCATCCACTTTGGATAGTTCGACATGTGAAGGAATGACCTTGATTCCGCTTGCTGATTCCCGTATCAGGTCGCGCAACGGGCGATTGCGCTGAAACAGACTATAAATGCTGTCATCAGCCGAATTCGCGGGAATGCCGGAAATAGAACTGAATTGAGCTTGAGGATCCAGGTCGATACCAACGGGTTGGCAACCACGGCGCGACAACGCGGCCGCCAGATTAAGAACCGTGGTGGTTTTCCCAACCCCGCCTTTCTGGTTGAATACAGCGACTATAGTCATAGTTCAGTGTAAGCCGGACTTGATTTTTCAAGGCAATTTGCATCGTTCTAGCAAGCTGATCAAGCTATTACGCGCCAAGGATTTAAAAACAAAGTAATAGTACCTGTTATCATAGTATCCCTCGACCTAAAATTACTTTGAAATAGGATTGCAAATGGCCAAACCAAATTACTCGTTCGAAAAACGTCAAAAAGAGATCGCGAAGAAAAAGAAACAGGAAGAGAAGCGGCAACGCAAAATCGCTCCCCAGGGTGAGCAGCCACAAAATGGTCAATCACAGGCCCCTGCTGATGAGGTATCCGGCAGCTGAATCCTGCAATTGAATCCTGTATTCAGCGAAAATTGTGGAATCCGGCTGTATACGCACTCCTGATAACTCAATCGCAATGAACACAAGTTGTTTGGATTTTTCCGAAGATTTGATACAATGCTGCCGTTATTTTGAACTTTAATCAGGGTAGGAGAATTAAGATGTCTATTGAACAACGTGTTAAAAAGATTGTTGCCGAGCAACTGGGTGTAAACGAATCTGAAGTCAAGAATGAATCTTCTTTTGTCAACGATCTGGGAGCAGACTCGCTGGACACCGTGGAATTGGTAATGGCTTTGGAAGAAGAGTTCGAGTGTGATATCCCTGACGAAGACGCAGAAAAAATCACCAGCGTACAACAGGCCATCGACTACGTCCTGGCACATCAAAAGTAATCCACTTCTTCGTTATTTTTATCCTCTTTTCCTGTTTTTCCATCCTTACTGTTTGGCGGAGTCAATTTGTCTAAGCGTAGAGTCGTCATTACCGGGCTGGGGGTTATTTCCCCGGTCGGGATAGGGATTCCCACGGTCTGGCAGAATATCGTCGCGGGGAAGTCCGGCATCACCAAAATCACCCGCTTTGATGCCAGTTCAATGGCAGCGCAGATTGCCGGCGAAGTGAAGGATTTTGATGTCACACAATTTCTTTCCGCCAAAGATGCCCGTCGCATGGACAGGTTCATCCATTTCGGTCTGGTGGCTGGCATGGAGGCGTTCAAGGACTCGGGGCTGGAAGTGTCCGAGCAGAATGCCGAGCGTATCGGCGTAAACATCGGTTCCGGCATCGGCGGTCTGCCGATGATTGAGGATACCCACAACGATTACCTCGCAGCAGGGCCGCGCAAAATATCGCCGTTCTTCATTCCAGGCACCATTATCAACATGATTTCCGGCAACCTGTCCGTGATGTACGGGTTGAAAGGCCCGAATCTGGCGATGGTCTCCGCCTGCACAACCGGCACGCATTGCATCGGCGAATCGGCGCGAATCATCGAGTATGGTGATGCGGATGTGATGATTGCCGGTGGTTCTGAGGCAACGATAAGCGCACTGGCGGTGGGCGGCTTTTCCGCAGCGCGTGCGCTCAGCACCCGCAACGATGATCCGGCCACGGCAAGTCGCCCCTGGGACAAGGGCCGCGACGGCTTCGTGATGGGCGAAGGTGCGGGGGTGATGGTGCTGGAGGAATATGAACACGCCAAGGCGCGCGGTGCCAGGATTTATGCTGAATTGGCCGGCTATGGCATGAGCGGCGACGCCTACCATATTACTTCGCCGAATAGCGATGGGCCGAAACGCAGCATGTTGAATGCGCTGCGCAATGCGGGTTTGGATCCGCAAGCTGTGCAGTACGTGAACGCGCATGGCACTTCGACCCCGCTGGGCGACAAGAATGAAACCGATGCCATCAAACTGGCGTTTGGCGATCATGCCAGAAAGCTGGTGGTGAATTCCACCAAGTCGATGACCGGCCACCTGCTGGGCGGCGCGGGCGGGATCGAGTCGGTATTTTGCGCGTTGGCGGTACACCATCAAATCTCGCCCCCGACCATCAATATTTTTGAACAAGACCCGGAATGCGATCTGGACTACTGCGCGAATGTTGCACGCGACATGAAGATTGATGTCGCCATGAACAATAATTTCGGCTTCGGTGGAACCAACGGAACACTGGTGTTCCGCAAGGTCTAGTTTTCCGCTGCGATGCTGGTCAATGGCAAGCCTGGTAATTTGATCGGCATACGTGATCGCGGTCTGCTCTACGGAGATGGGGTGTTTCGCACCCTGCGCGCGATCCGGGGCAAAGCTCAACATTGGCCGCTGCACTATCAAAAACTCCGACATGACTGTACCGCGCTGGGTATTGCCTGCCCCGATGCTGGACCGCTTTCCGCTGAACTGGACGGCCTGCTTGAGCGACACCCCGACGGTGTGCTGAAGTTGATTGTCACACGCGGGGCGGGGACACGCGGCTATGCACCCCAACATTGCGCCGATACCACCCATTTCTGGGATATTTCCCCCCTGCCCGAGTATCCCTCCGACTGGGCAATACACGGAATCAAGGCACAACGATGCCAGCTACGCTTGAGTCGGCAGCCCCGCCTGGCAGGGATAAAGCATCTCAACCGCCTGGAAAACGTTCTGGCCGCTGCCGAATGGAACGATGCGCGTTTGCTTGACCCGGAGATTGCCGAAGGCCTGCTGCTGGATACCGATGGCAATGTCATCGAAGGCACACGCAGCAATTTATTTCTTGTCTCCCGGGGAGAATTGGTCACGCCGGAATTGTCGCGTAGCGGCGTGGCGGGCGTGCAACGTGATCGCGTGATCGACTGGTCGGCACAGCACAATATGCCGCTACATATCCGTAATGTCGGACTGGAGGAGGTGTTGCATGCCGATGAGTTATTCGTGGTGAACAGCATCTTTGGCCTGTGGCCGATACGCCAACTGGAGCAGCGTCGCTGGGCAAGTTTTCCGGTTGCCATGCAGATCCGGCAAACCTGGGCAGAGGAACTCGCAAACTGATGAAAAGACCTTTTGCTTTATTGTTCCTGATATTTATGCTGGCTCTGGCCAGTGTCGGCTATTACGCCTTTAGCCCGTTATCCCTGCCAGGCACGCCGTTTGAATTCTCCCTGAAACAAGGCAGCAGCCTGAAAAGCACAGCGCGGGAAATGCAGCAATCAGGATTGCTGGAACGCGGCTGGCAGTTCGTCTGGCTGGCGCGTTTGCTGGGAAAATCGGGACAAATCAGGGCGGGAAACTACGCGCTGGAGCACCCGGTTTCACCGCTGCAACTGCTGAAAATCATCAGTACGGGTGAAGTCAGTCTGAGTCAGGTGAGTGTGATTGAGGGCTGGACATTCAAACAAATGCGCGATGCACTTGATACCAATCCGGATATCACCCATAACTCGGCCAACCTGACGGATGAAGAAATTCTGCAGCGTATCGGCGCAACGGAAAACCATCCGGAAGGCCTGTTCTTCCCGAACACCTACTACTTCGCGGCGGGCAGCAGTGACCTGCAGATATTCAAGCGTGCCTACCAGACCATGCAAAAACATTTGCAGCAGGAATGGCTCGCGCGCGCTCCCGGTCTGCCATTGCAGAGCCCTTACCAGGCCCTGATCCTGGCATCCATCATCGAAAAAGAAACCGGGACTCCCAGTGACCGCGCCATGATTGCCGGGGTGTTTGTGAATCGCCTGCGAAAAGGTATGTTACTGCAAACCGATCCGACTGTAATTTATGGCATGGGCGACAAATTTGATGGCAACCTGCGCAAGCGCGATTTACGTGCCGATAGCGCTTACAATACCTATATGCGCAGAGGATTGACGCCCACACCGATTGCCTTGCCCGGCGTGGCTGCTTTACAGGCTGCTTTGCATCCGGCGCAGACTGACGCGCTATACTTCGTCTCGCGCGGCGACGGCAGCTCGCAATTTTCCAGCAGTTTGACCAAGCACAACCGTGCGGTGAATCAATACCAGATAATGAGGAAAGGCAGTCGTTAGCTATTAGTCGTTAGGCGTTAGTTAAGACAAAGCCCCCGCGCATAACCAGCGACTTTGCTGGCCTTGTTTGCCAGCTTAGTCGAACGGCTAGTTGTTTCATCAGCACTCAACACTAACTAATGACTAACGACTAGCGACTAACGACTAACGACTAACAAACATGAGCAAATTCATTACCTTTGAAGGTGTCGACGGTGCCGGCAAAAGCACCCATTTGGCGTGGTTTGCCGATGTCTTGAGGCGGCGCGGCCTCGATGTGGTGGTCACCCGGGAGCCGGGTGGCACGCCGCTGGGCGAGCAGTTGCGCGAGATATTGTTGAACCGGAACATGAGCATCGGCACCGAGGCGTTGCTGATGTTTGCAGCACGTCTGGAACACATCGAACAAGTCATCAAGCCGGCATTACTCGCTGGCAAGTGGGTGATTTCAGATCGTTTCAGCGATGCCAGCTTTGCCTATCAGGGCGGTGGCAGAGGATTGAACTGGGAAAAGTTAAGCCAGCTTGAACAATGGGTGCATCCCGATTTGCAACCTGACCTGACGCTGTTTTTCGACGTTCCGGTCGAAGTCGCGCGGCAACGCCTGAGAGCACCTGCTAGTACCAGGCCGGATAACGTCTCGCTGGACCGCTTCGAGCAGGAACAGGCCGATTTTTTCGAACGGGTGAGGGCCGGATACCACAGACGCGTACAGGAACACCCGCAAAGATATATTGTGATCGATGCGGCACAAACCCTGGAAAAAGTTAAACAAAAACTTGAGGAAATTATCTCAATAATTTGATATGAAAGATATTTATCCTTGGCAAAAAAATGACTGGGCACGCTTGGGAGAGTTGCGCAAAGGTCCGGCACACGGTCTTTTATTCAAGGGAAGCAAGGGCATCGGCAAGTTTGATCTGGCGATCAATTATGCCCAAAGTCTGTTGTGTCAGGATCCGGACGAATCGAATTTTGCATGTGGAAAATGCCCGTCCTGTCACTGGTTTGAGCAGGGCACACACCCTGACTTTCGTTTATTGCAACCTGAAATCCTGAATCTGGATGGCGAGGAAACCGAATCCGGGAAAAAACCCAGCAAGCAAATCTCTGTCGAGCAAATTCGCGGTTTGGCGGACTTTTTCGGCATGACCGCCCATCAAGGCGGCAGACGTGTGGTCGTCATTCATCCTGCCGAAACCATGAACCCGAATGCCGCCAATGCCTTGCTGAAAAACCTCGAAGAACCGCCTCCGGGACTGATGCTCATCCTGGTGTCACACAAACCGCAGCAATTACTGCCGACCATCCTGAGCCGTTGTTTGGCTTTCGCATTGCCGGCGCCGGATACCGCGAGCGCAACGCGCTGGCTGGCGGAACAGGGCGTCAAGAGCCCCACTGAAGCCCTCGCAGCCTCGGGGTTTGCACCATTGCAGGCTGTCCAGCTGGATGAACAACTGGGCAGCGAAGAACGCGACAGGTTGCTGCGCGGGGCACGATTGCCTGAATCGCTGGACGTGTTCGCACTGGCAGAGGCGCTGCAAAAGACCGACCAGGTGCTGGTCGTGCAGTGGCTGCAACAATGGTGTTATGACCTGAGCTCAATGAAGCTGGCGGGCAAGCTGCGTTATCATCCTGGCGAAGAAGCCGCCATCAACAAGCTGGTCGGCCTTGTCACACCGCTAAACCTGGCGCGCTTGCAAAAATACCTGCAAACAGCGAAACGGGAAGCGAGGCACACACTCAATCCCAAGTTATTTTTTGAATCCCTGTTTTTTTCCTACCGCCAGCTGATGCTCGAATAATATGCCGTTCGTCGATTCCCACTGCCATATCAATTTCCCGGAACTCGCCGGGAACATGAGCGATGTGCTGGCGCAAATGCAGCAAAACGAAGTGGTCAGCGCGCTCTGTGTTTCAGTCAATCTGGCCGATTTCCCCCAGATCCTGGCGCTTGCCGAGCAACATCCGCATATCTATGCCTCGGTCGGCGTGCATCCCGATCACGAAGGTGTCGAGGAACCCGATGTCGCCCGCCTGGTCGGGTTGGCGCAGCATCCCAAGGTCATCGCCATCGGCGAAACCGGCCTGGATTATTTTCGCCTGAAGGGCGATCTGGAGTGGCAGCGCGAGCGTTTTCGCACCCACATCCGCGCGGCCCGCGAAAGCGGCAAGCCGCTCATCATCCATACCCGCGAAGCCGCAGCCGACACCCTGCGCATTATGGCGGAAGAAAATGCTGCCGAGGCAAGCGGCGTGATGCATTGCTTCACCGAAACATGGGAAGTCGCCGAAGCCGCGCTGGCAATGGGTTTTTACATCTCATTTTCCGGCATCGTCACCTTCAAGAATGCCAAACAGCTCAAGGAAGTCGCCCAGCGCGTGCCGCTGGAACGCATATTGATCGAAACCGATTCACCGTATCTGGCACCGGTGCCGCATCGCGGCAAGCTCAACCAGCCTGCTTATGTGAAACATGTCGCCGCAGAGATTGCGTCGCTGCGCGGCATCAGCATCGACGAAGTGGGGCGGAGTACCACGGAAAATTTTACGCGTCTGTTCAAGCCGGAAAACATGGTCCGGTAATTTCTGCGAGTGAAATTATTGACAGGAATTCGAATATCCCTATAATGCGCAACTCGTTTTGCGGGAGTAGCTCAGTTGGTAGAGCGCAACCTTGCCAAGGTTGAGGTCGAGAGTTCGAGACTCTTCTCCCGCTCCAAATCTGAGGGAAAGCATTCTGGCTTTCCCTCACTCATTTCAAGCTGTTGATTCGCAGTACGGCGAGATAGCAAAATGGTTATGCAGCGGATTGCAAATCCGCCTATCCCAGTTCGATTCTGGGTCTCGCCTCCAAATGCCCGCCCGGGTGGTGAAATTGGTAGACACAACGGACTTAAAATCCGTCGCTAGGGTAAAACCAGCGTACCGGTTCGATTCCGGTTCCGGGCACCAATTCAAGAGAAATCTATGCGGTTGGTGATGGCGGGGCCGGGTATGCCAAGCGGTAACTTTGCGCATATCTGGTGGATAAAGTTGATTGCATAAACTTTCAAGTGCAATATCTCGGTTCTGATGGCACTCAATCACGTTTGGTTCTGATGATTATTTTGCCCTTACCCGTATCGTTTAACCACCTAAGGCTATTATTGCTGGTGATGGTCTGCGCGTGTCTGACTCCGCAACTGGCACTGGCCAAAGGCAGCAGTATCCCCGCAGTCAATTTGATCGCACCCAAAACGGTGCGCGAGGTACTTGCGAAGTATTTCGTTCTTCCCGATACCTTGCTAAAGAACGAAAGCGAGCGTGCCATCTTCATGCGTCGCGCACAGCGGGAAATCCCGGAATTGCTGGCGACCGAGGGGTTTTTTTCCAGCAAGGTGGCCTTGCGCTCTGTTACGCCGGCCGGCGTGCTGGAGTTGGAAGTGATGCCGGGTCAGCGTACCGTGGTTACTGAAGTGAATATCGAATTCAGCGGTGATCTGTCGCTTCCGCAAGCGCAGCGTGCTGTGCGCGTGCAACAACTGCGTGCTGCCTGGTCATTGCAGCCGGGAATGCCATTTCGGGCGACTGCCTGGGATGAAGCGAAAGCCGAGCTTCTGGCGCAAGTAGCAAGCCGGGATTATGCCGCCGCCCGTCTGGTCGAAAGTTCCGCTCAAGTGGATACTGCCAAAGCCAGCGCAAGTTTGCATGTCGTGGTGGATTCCGGCCCGCGTTTCATGTTCGGTGATTTGCAGATAACCGGCCTGGAACGCTATGAAAAATCGCTGGTTAGCCGACGCGCAAGTTTCAGTCCCGGCCAACCCTATGATCGCAACCTGTTGCTGGCATTCCAGAACCAATTGCAGAGCATGCCGCAATTCAGTTCGGTGACCGTCAGTTTTGACACCCATGCTACCGTAACAGATGCCGGACCACTGACCGTCCCTGTCAGGGTAAAGATCGTCGAAGCGCAATCGCGCAAGATATCACTGGGTATCGGCTATAGCACCAACAATGGCGTGCGCAACCAGGTCAATTACCAGAGCTACAATTTCCTTAATCAGGCATGGACACTCAGCGGTGCATGGGTTTTCGAGCAGAACCGCCAGACATTGACGGCACTAGTCGACACGCAGCCCAATCCGCTGGGCTACCATTTGACCTGGAATGCCAGCGGTGAAAAAACGCAGATTCAAGGCCTCGAAACACGGACTGACAAATTGGGGGCAACACGCAGCCGTACCCTCTTCGACATTGAAACCGGCGTCGGCCTCAACTGGCTACAGGAACAGCAAATACCGCTGGGCGGTATCCGGGAGTCGGTTCAGGCCCTGGTGCTCGACTGGCATTGGAATCGTCGCGCGGTGGACAACCCGTTATTCCCGATGTCGGGCTCACTGACACAGTTGCTTGTAGGCGGGGCGAGCAAGTCGGCACTGTCGGACCAGGACTTTGTGCGCAGTTATTTTCGTCAGCAGATATGGCTTCCCCTGGGTCAACGCGACGTGGTCACGTTACGCGTCGAGGGCGGTTACACCGCCGCCACCTCTAGTCTCGGCATACCGCAGGACTATCTGTTCCGCGTCGGCGGTACGCAGACCGTGCGCGGTTTTGCATATCAGAGCCTGGGCGTCATTGAAGGCAATGCGGTGGTCGGCGGGCGGGTGATGGCGACAGGCAGCGCCGAATATACCCATTGGTTCGGCAATTTCGGGGCCGCATTGTTCATGGATACCGGCGGAGCAGCCGATGTGTTGCCCGATCTGCGCTTGTCGCAGGGTTACGGAATAGGCGCACGCTGGCGCAGTCCGGTCGGACCGCTGGCGCTGGATTTTGCGCGCGGCAAAGGTCAGCCGGGCATGCGCATTCATTTTTCCATCGCGGTGGCATTCTGATGGGACGCACCCCCAAAACAAAGTCACGCCGCTACAAATGGCTGGCCATCGTGTTGACACCTTGCCTGATTTTGGCGGGCGGTGCGACTTGGCTGGTTGCTTCCAGTTCCGGTCTGCAGTGGTTAGTCGGGGTAACTGAGCATCAAAGCGGGGGCAAGCTCAGCGTGCATGGCATCAACGGCTCGTTGCTTGATTCATTCGGCATGCAACAGCTGGTGTTGCATGGCGAGGGATGGCGCATCACCCTGCGTGATGCGCAAATACAATGGCAGCCTGCCGCATTGTTGCGCGGCGAACTGAGGGTGTTGCATCTGAGCGCCAGGCAAGTCGAAGTGTTGTCCTTGCCATCGGGCAAGCCATCCGTATTGCCGGACAGCCTGAGCTTGCCATTGTCGCTCAGCGTGTTACAGATGAAACTCGACTCCCTGAGCATCATCAGCAAAGAAGGCGCTGCCCCCGATTTTGTGGCAAGCGATGTCGAAGCGCGCTTCCTGGGCGATGCAAATCACCAGCAGTTGCAGATGTTGCGCGCCCATCTGCCGGCCGGTGAATTCGCAGGCTCCGGCGAAATCGCATCATTTAAACCTTACGTGCTGAAAGCACAAGCTTCGCTGGATACAGCCATGCAACTTTCCGGACGGTCGCAGCACATGCATTTCGCCGCCGATGCCGGCGGTGATCTGCAACACATAGTCGTCAAGCTCGACGGCAATGGTGCAGGGGTAAGTGTCAACGGCACGGCCCAGCTCGCGCCGTTCTCCGCCGTGCCGGTCAGCCGCCTGCAATTTGCTTTCAGCGGGTTGGATGCGGGGCGGCTGTTCGACGGCGCACCGCCTGCGCTTGTATCGGGAAGCGCCGATCTGCATGGCACACCGGGCGGCGAGCTGGAAGGCTCTGTGCAAGTGCGCAACGCACATGCCGCGGCGCTGGACCGGAACGGCTTGCCTATGCGCGGCGCGAAGGCGCGGGTACGATTGTCCCCGTCACTTTGGCAACTGCAGCAACTGGATGTGCATCTGTTGAATGGCGGCCATATCACCGGGGCTGTGTCCTGGGAACAGCAGCGCGGCAAGCTGGGTGCACAACTGAAAGTCCGCGATCTTGATCCCGCGGCATTGGACACTCGCCTGCCAGGCGCACATTTTCAAGGCGACATCACGCTCAACGGTATCGGCGCTGACCAGCATGCAGTGGTGGCACTCGGCGATGGGACGCTTGATCTGCATGGCGAGCTTGATCGGCACGGCGACCGGGTGGAGCTGTCCAGCTTGCGTGTGGCGCGTGGCGGGACCGTCCTCACCGGGCATGGGCAACTGGCTCTGGACCGAAGACGCACGTTTCGCTTCTCCAGCCGGTTGAGCAAGCTGAATCTTTCCGAGTTCGCTGCCACCCCTGCCACCGATTTGAATGTCGGACTGGAAATATCCGGCACACTTTCACCGCAAGCCCAGGGCACGTTGCAGCTGGATATATCCGACAGTCATTTTGCGCAATACGACATCAGCGGCAACGGTCATCTCGAATTCTCCGGGATGCGGCGTGCCACAGGAGCGCTTGCATTGCGTATGGGTGACAATCATCTCAATCTGGAGGTAACGCACGGCACACAAGCAGACCGGGCACAACTGACTCTGGACGCGCCCAGGCTCGATCAGTTCGGCAAGGGGATGGGCGGCGAGCTGGCGGGGCATGCCGAACTGTCCGGCAGCATTGCGCAGCCAAGACTGCAGTTCTCCGCCCGGGGAAGAAACCTCAGGCTACCCGGCGGGCAGCGCATCGCAACACTCGATGGGAGCGGCGATCTGGCATCAGCCAATTTGCAAATGAATCTGGGGATGACGGGGTATCAGGGTAACGGCGCGCTGAATATGCCGGAAGCCAGCATAGCGTTGCAGGGCAGCAGGGAACATCACACCCTGCTTGCATCTGCCCGCATCGCCCAGAGTCAGGAAGCGTTCGGAGAGCTGATGCTGAAAATGAACGGCGGCTTGAGCGATCCCGCGCGGGGCTGGCGAACCGTGCAATGGCGCGGCGAAATCGATGAGCTGGCCGCGCAGGGTGTGCTGCCGTTTCACTTGTTGAAAGCTGTGCCACTGACACTGGCAATGAATTCCATCGAGCTCGGCACGGCGGATGCGGCTTTCGCCGGCGGCCAAATCCAGTTTTCCGGCATGCAATGGACACCGCAACGCTGGCATAGCGCCGGACACTTCAGCGGCCTCAACGTGCGCGCGGTGAACATGCAGCAAAACAAGCCCGCGCCTGACACATCCGGTTTCATGGGTGAATTCGATACCATGCGTGTCGGCGGCGCATGGGATGCGACGGCGGACGAGCACCTGCACGGCCAGTTCCAGGTACATCGCGAAAGCGGCGACTGGATGGTGAGTGGCAATAAAGACCAACCGCTGGGATTGCGCGACATGCAACTGTCTGTGCGTGCAGAGCAGGATCAATTGCATGCGCAACTGGAGGCCAGCGGCGAGCATCTCGGCGAAGTGAAGGTGCAGGCCAGCATGCCACTGACGCGCACCGAAACCGGCTGGACGATCCTGCCGCAAGCACCGCTTGCCGGACACCTGCATCTGCGCTCGGATGATCTGTCCTGGCTCGGCCCGATACTGGACAGCAACCTGCAAAGCGGCGGAAGATTGAACCTCGATGCCGATCTGATCGGCACGCTGGAGTATCCCCGCCTGCAGGGCGAGGCGCAGGGCGACGCGTTGAGTCTGGCTTTTCTGAACCAGGGAATCCGCCTGGAGCAGGGTGAATTGAAAGCACGCTTCGATTCGGATGCCGTGCATATCGATCGCCTGGTCTTCTCGGCACCCTATCTGGCTTCGCCGCGCGACAGTTTGTTCGCGGACTACAGCTTGCCCGCCGGTACCGGCCGGTTGAGCGCAAGCGGGCAGATCGATCTGAAAGGCGACAGCAGCGATCTGCAAATCACTGTGGAGCGCTTGCCATTGGCACAACGCGCCGACCGCTGGATCATCGCTTCAGGCACGGGGCATGCCCGTTATGCCCATAAAATACTGATGCTGGACGGCAATATCCGGGCCGATGCCGGTCTGATCAATCAGCCGGTTACCGATCGCCCCAGCCTTTCCGAAGACGTGCATATCATCGGACAGGAACCTGCCAGCCGGGCAGGGCCGCCGACCAGGGTGAATGCCATACTGGATTTGGGCGACCACTTCTATATACGCGCAGCGGGATTCGAGGGGCGTTTGGCCGGTCAGCTCAATATGCACGGCGAACCGGGTGAACTGATGCGCGTGACCGGCAGCATCGCTGCGCAGGACGCGGTGTTCAATGCCTATGGCCAGAGCTTGCAGGTAGAACGCGGTATAGTCAATTTCCAGGGGCCGCTGGATGATCCCGGGTTGAACATCCTCGCTGTGCGCACGGGTCTGGCTGTCGAAGCGGGGGTCGAAGTAACCGGCACGGTGCGTCATCCGGCAGTCCGTCTGGTATCCACACCCAACGTACCGGATGCGGAAAAATTGTCATGGATCGTATTGGGGCGTGTGCCGGATACCAGCGGGGTCGATTCAGCTTTGCTGCTTGCCGCCGCCGGCAGCATACTGGGCGGGCAGTCCAGCGGGCAACTGGGCAAGTCACTGGGCATCGATGAGATTTCCCTGAGCCAGCAGACAGGAGCGGATTCCCAGCCGATTCAGAAAGTGACTGTTGGCAAGCAGTTGTCTGCGCGAGCCCGCATCAGTTACGAACAAAGCCTGAACGAAGTTGGCAGAGTGACCATATTTACCTACACGTTGACCCCGCGCATATCTATTGTCACCCGCACCGGCACAGAGGATGCGCTGGACATATTTTATACCTTCCGTTTCTATTGATCACGATCGGTTTGGCATCGCTCTTGATTTCTTCATCCCGGAGTTACCTCGATATGGGATGCGCTTGCGTTATAATCCGTGCTTTCCTGCATCGCTTCTTTGGATTATTGGCCTAGTATTTAATATTTGAACCATTATTAAAACCATGGAAAAAAGCACCACCTATATTTTGCAGGTTCGTCCAAAGATTCCAGTCCGTCTGGCGCGTCTCGAGGAGCTCGCAAACAATCTTTGGTACAGCTGGGATCGTCCCACTCGGGCGTTGTTCGCGCGTCTGCATCCGGGTTTATGGAAAGCTACCGGGCAAAGCCCCAAAGCATTTTTGAAGCGAGTGGACGAACAGCGTCTGCTGGACGCATCGGAAGACCAGACATTCATCGGCAATCTGAACCGTGTATTGGCGGCCTACGATACCTACCACGATCATCATTTGCCTGCCGGCGGCTCGGACTGGCTGCGCAAGGATGATCTGGTCGCCTACTTCTGTGCCGAATTCGGCTTTCACGAAAGCTTTCCCATTTACTCGGGTGGTCTGGGCATTCTGGCGGGAGACCACTGCAAGGCGGCGAGCGATTTGCGTCTGCCATTCATCGGTGTCGGTTTGTTGTATCGCCAGGGCTATTTCCACCAAACCATAGACAGCGATGGCAACCAGATCGCCACCAACAGCGATTCAAATTTTGAAGACCTGCCCATCGCTCCGGCAATGCTCGCGGACGGTTCGGAAGCCTGCACGTCGGTGGATTTGCCGGGCCGCAAACTTAATATCAAGATCTGGCAAGCCAGGATCGGACACATCACGCTGTATCTGCTGGATACCGACCTGGCGAGCAATAGCCCGCATGACCGCGATATCACACACCGCCTGTATGGCGGCGACAAGATGATGCGTATGGAGCAGGAAATCGTGCTGGGTATCGGCGGGG
>Ga0207932_1000253_pt1 | contig 18194 bp, 13 predicted proteins | sample NGESurdeep092012_FD_184480 | JGI IMG/M metagenome (GOLD analysis project Ga0207932, IMG submission 184480) | Arctic peat soil microbial communities from Barrow, Alaska - NGEE Surface sample 415-2 deep-092012 (SPAdes) | ecosystem: Environmental > Terrestrial > Soil > Wetlands > Peat ...
GGCCTCGCGGCGGCGGATCGCCGCCTCCTCCAGTTGATCGGCGTCGAGCGCCCCCGACGCCGCCGCCGCCTCGAGGGCGTGCGCGACCGCCGCCACGTCCTTGGGATAGAGGAGGAGGTCGCAGTCCGCCTGCAGCGCCTTCACCGCGCCCTGCGCCTCGTCGAGGCCCTGCAGCGCGCCCTCCATCACCAGCGCGTCAGTGACGACGAGCCCGTCGAAGCCGAGCTCGCGGCGCAGCAGCTCCTTCACGATGGCCGCGGAGTAGGTGGCCGGCGCGCCGCTCGGGTCGAGCGCCGGGTAGGCGACGTGGGCGGTCATCATCGCGGCCACGCCCGCCTCCGCCGCCATCCGGAAGGGCACGAGGTCGGCGTCGAGGGTGAGGCGCGAGGACGTGACCACCGGGAGGCCGGCGTGGGAGTCGGTGACGGTGCGGCCGTGCCCGGGGTAGTGCTTGGCGCACGCGAGGACGCCCCCCGCCTGGCACGCCATGATCCAGGCGGCGCCGAGCGCCCCGACCTGCTCCGGCTCGTCGCCGAAGGCGCGGGTCTGCACGATCGGGTTGGCGGCCTCGACGTCGAGGTCCACCACCGGCGCGAACACCCAGTTGATCCCGACGTCGCGCGCCTCGCGGGCGGTGAGCCGCGCCGCCTCGCGCACCGCGTCGGCGCCGAGGGGGGCGAGGGCACGCAGCGGCGGCAGCTGCGTCAGCCCCTGCACCTGCTGCCCCGCCCCGCGCTCGAGGTCCGAGGCGATGAGGAGCGGGTGGGGCGCGGCGGCCTGGAGCTGCGCCGCGAGCGCGCGGATCCCCTCCCGCTCGCCTCCGAAGAGGATGAATCCCCCCACGCCGAGCGCGAGGGCGCGTTCGGCGTCGGCGAGGCACGGCGCGAAGCCCTTGTCGGGGTCCCAGCGCAGCGCCGGGAGGACGAGTTCTGCCCAGGGGATCATGGCGGGCTCACCGATCCGAGGACCCGCGGGCCGGCGGCGCCGGTGGCGCCCGGTTCGTTCCCGGGGCGGCTCGTCCACGTGAGGTAACCGAGGAGGGCGAAGGCCACCGCTTCCTTGGCCTCGCCGTCGAAGAAGAGATCGTCGAACGCGCGGTGCTTCGGTCCCGGCCAGCAGCGGATCAGCGCGTCCACCAGGGCGGGGTTCTTCGCGCCGCCCCCCGAGCGCACCACGTCGAGGGGCGTGAGGGCGGGGGGGATGAAGCGCGCGGCGGCCCCGATGGCCCGCGCCGTCACCTCGACCGCGGTCGCCACCGCGTCCGCGGGCTCGGCGCTCGCGGCGTGGCACCGCTCCAGCAGCGCCGCGGCGAACGGCTCCCCGAAGGTCTCGCGTCCCGTGCTCTTGGGCGGTGGCGCGGCGAAGAAGGGGTGGGCCAGGGTCTCCGCGACGATCCCCTCCAGCGCCCGCCCGCTGCGCGCGAGGGCACCCTCCTCGTCGAAGCGGCGGCCGGGGTAGAGGCGGCGGACGCAGGCGTCGATCACCATCACTCCGGGGCCCGTATCGAAGGCGAGGAGGTCCGCGGCCTCGCCGCGGCGCGGCACGACGGTGAAGTTGGCGATGCCGCCGATGTTGAGGAGTGCCCGGGGGCCGTCGGTCCGCGCGAAGAGGAGGCGGTCGGCGCGCGGGACGAGGGGCGCGCCCTCGCCCCCCGCGGCCACGTCGCGGGAGCGGAAATCCGAGACCACCGGCACGCGCAGCCGCTCCGCGATGGCGGCGGGGCTCCCGAGCTGCAGCGACGCGCGTCGCGGCTCGTGCCACACCGTCTGGCCGTGCGACGCCACGAATGCGACGCCGGCGGCGGCGGTGCCGGTCTCGCGCAGCAGCGTCTCGACGGCGTCCGCGAACCAGGTGCCGAGGTCGGCGTGGAGGATGGCGAGGTCGCGGGGCCCGCCCCCCTCGACCGCCGCGGCGAGGCGCGCGCGCTGCGCTTCCGTATAGGGATGGGTCCGGTGGGCGAGGAGAGTCGCCCGGATGTCGTAGGGCGCGGGCTCCTCGATGCGCACCAGCGCGACGGTCACGCCGTCGAGCGAGGTCCCGGACATCGCACCCACCGCGAGGAGCGGCGCGCGCGGCTCAGGGGCGGCCGCCACCGTCTCCCGTCCCGCCGGCGTGCGGCGAGGCCGGCGGCGCGCCGACGGCCTTCCGCACGAAGCCGCCGCTCTCCTCGAGGAGGCGCTCGGCCTCTTCGCGCGCCACGCCGCGGCGCAGCATCACGATCGCCGTCTTCACCTTGCCGTCGGCGTCGGCGATGGCGGCGCGCGCGCCCTCGCGGCTCACCCCAGCCACCTCCATCAGTATGCGCTCGCCCCGGTCGCGGAGCTTCTCGGCGGTCGAGATGAGGTCCACCATCAGGTTCCCGTACGCGCGCCCCATCCGGATCATCGCTCCGGTCGTGACGGCGTTGAGCACCAGCTTGGTCGCCGTCCCCGCCTTGAGGCGCGTGGAGCCGGTGAGGGCCTCCGGACCGACCTTGGGGAGGATGGCGAGATCCACGTTGAGGAGCAGGTCCTTGGGCGGATCCGAGCAGGCGAGGAGGATCGTCGTGGCGCCGCGCGTGGCGGCACGGCTCAGCGCGCCGCGGACGTACGGGGTCGTGCCGCTCGCCGCGATGCCGAAGACCACGTCGTGCGCGGCGACCTGCCGCTCCTCCACCGCGTCGCCCCCCGCGTCGAACTCGTCTTCGGCGCCTTCCATGCTGCGGACCAGCGCCGTCGCGCCGCCGGCGATGATCCCGACCACCAGCGACGGGGGCGTGCCGAACGTGGGCGGACATTCGGACGCGTCGAGGACGCCGAGCCGGCCGCTCGTTCCCGCCCCGACGTAGAGGAGCCGGCCCCCAGCGCGGAAGGCGTGCTCGACCAGCTCGATCGCCTGCGCCACATCGTGCCGGACCGCCCATACGGCCTCGGGGACCCGGCGGTCCTCGCGGTTCAGCAGCTCGACGATGTCGAGGGGCGTGGCGAGGTCGATCTCCTCGGTGGCGGGGTTCCGCTGCTCGGTGAGCCGCGGGTCGTGGAAGCTGGCGGGATCGGTCATCGGGTGGCGGCAATCTACGGCCCGCCCGGAGGGGGGGCAACGCGGGCGTTGCGGGCACCCGCGCCCCGGCGTGGGAGCCTCGCGTCGCCGCCAACTGGCGCGCGCCACGCCCGACCCACAGCTTTACGGCCATCCCCTTCCCCAGGGCCACCATCGTCACCACGGATCCCGTCCTCGCTGCCCTCCGGCGCCCCTTCCGCGCGCTCGCGGCCACCGTCATCCCCGAGGCCGCGGGGCTCGACGAGGAGGGCTGGTCGGCGCTGGAGCGGATCGTCGAGGGCGACCTCGCGCGCCGTCCGCCGGCGATCCGGCGGCAGCTGCGGCTGCTGATCCGCGCGCTCGACCTCCTGCCGCTGCTGCGCTGGGGGCGGCGCTTCACCGCGCTCGACGCCGCGCGCCGGGACCGCTTCCTCCGCACCCTCGGCGACGCGCCGGTCCTCCTGCTGCGTCGCGGCGTCTGGGGCATTCGCGTCCTGGTGCAGATGGGGTACTACGCGCAGCCGGCGCACGCGACGGCGATCGGCTATCGCGCCGATCCGCGGGGCTGGGAGGCGCGCCGGTGATCGAGAAGCGCTACGACGTCGTCATCGTCGGCTCCGGCGCCGGCGGAGGGACCGTGGCCGCCGAGCTGGCGGCGCTGTGCGGGGCCGGCCGCCGGGTCCTCGTGCTGGAGCAGGGGCCGCGCCTCCTCGGCCACGAGTTCACCGGCCGCGAGCTGGAGATGGCCGACGCCCTCTACGAGGATCGCGGCGGCTTCCTCACCGCGCAGGGGACGATGACCCTCGCCTTCGGGCGCGCCTACGGCGGCTCGACGGTCGTCTATACCGGGACGTCCCTCACCGCGCCGGAGCGCGTCATCCGCGGCTGGGACGTGCCGGGGCTCGACCATGCCGACCTCGTCCGCCGCTCGCGGAAGTACGCCGAGCAGAACAACGTCCACCTCCTCGAGGGCGAGCTGCTCAACGAGAACAACCGCCTCTTCGTCGAGGGCGCGGCGAAGGCCGGCTACCTCGCCGAGCAGTTCCCCCTCAACCTCCGCGGCTGCAAGGGCTCCTCGCTCTGCAACCTGGGCTGCCCCAACCTCGCCAAGCAGGGGACGCACCGCGTCCAGCTCCCCGCGGCGGAGCGCGCCGGGGTGGAGGTGGTCACGCGGGCGGAGGTGCGACGCGTCGAAGAGCGCGCGGTGCTCGTCCGGGTGACGACCAGGCCCGAGGGCGCCAAGGGAAGCGCATCCGAGTGGGCGCCGGGGGAGTACCGGGTCCGCGCCAAGGTGGTGGTCCTGGCCGGGGGCGCCGTCGGCACCCCCGCGCTGCTCCTCCGCTCGGGGCTGGGCCTGCGGCTGCCGCGGATCGGCGCCGGCTTCACCTGCCACCCGGCGCACATCCTGGTGGCGGAGCACGACCGGGCGATCACCAACGACGTCGGGCACCCCAAGAGCTTCTACGTGGACCGCGCTGCCGACGAGGGGTTCGTCCTCGAGACGTGCATGTACTTCCCCTTCACCACGGCGAAGAACCTGACCGGGTTCGGCGCGGAGCACAGTGCGCTGATGCGGGCCTTCCCCCGCCTCCAGATGATCCTCGTCCTCGCCTGCGACAAGGCGGTGCCGCAGAATCGCGTCGCCGTGGACGCGGCGGGGAACCCGGTCGTCCACTACGCCTTCACGGAGGAGACCATCGCCGCGATGGTGCGTGCCACACGCGCCTCGGCGCGCATCTTCTTCGCGGCGGGGGCCCTGCGGGTGCACGCGCCCGAGGCGGAGCCGACCCTCATCGAGCGCCGCGACGCCGGCCGACTCGACGAGCTGATCGCGGCGCGCCACTTCAAGACGGGGAAGGTCTCCGTCTCCGCTGCCCACCTGATGGGCGGATGCGGGATGGGACGCAGCGTGGAGGACTCCGTGACCGACGCGTGGGGCCGTGTGCACGGCGTGCCGTGGCTGCGCGTCGCCGACGCGAGCCTCTTCCCCGACTCGCTCGAGATCAACCCGTACCTCACGATCATGGGACTCGCCGACCGCGTCGCCGAGGGTATCCGCGGTGACGCCGCGGCGCTGTTGGGAGCGGCCTGAGATGAAGCTCACGGGCGGGGCGATCGTCGTGCGGGCGCTGGAGGACGAAGGGATCCCGTTCACCTTCGGCATCCCCGGCACGCACAACATCGAGCTCTACGACGCCCTCGCCGAGTCCCGGACGGTGCGCGCGGTCCTCGTGACCGACGAGCAGAGCGCCTCCTTCGCCGCCGACGGCGTCTGGCGCGCGTCGGGGCGCCTGGCGTGCGTCAACGTCGTGCCGGGTGCGGGGCTCACGCACGCCCTCTCCGGCATCGCCGAGGCGTTCCTCGACAACGTGCCGATGCTGGTCCTGGGATGCGGCATCCGGCGCGACACCGGGAGGGCGTACCAGCTCCACGACATGGACCAGCAGGCGCTCGCGCGCCCGGTCACCAAGGCCCAGATGCTCGTGGAGAGCGGCAAGGACCTGTACCCGGTGATCCGCGGCGCCTGCCGCATCGCGCGGGAAGGCGTCCCCGGCCCTGTCTTCGTCGAGGTGGCGGCGAACATGTATCTGTTCCGGCACGAGGTGGAGCTTCCCGCCTCGCCGGAGTCGGGGCGCGAGGGCCGGGCCTCGGCGGTGCCGGCGCCGGAGGACGCCCCGGCCCTCGCCCGAGCGGCGGAACTGCTGAACGGCGCCCGGCAGCCGCTCCTCTACCTCGGTCTCGGCGCCGCCGGCGCGGGCGACCATCTCGTGCGCCTCGCCGAGCGGCTCGAGGCCCCGGTCGCCACGACGTTTCAGGGGAAGGGCGTCTTCCCCGAGAGCCACCCGCTCGCGCTCTGGCCCGGGTTCGGGGATGCGGCGCCGCCATTCGCCCGCGCGGTGGCGCAGGGGTGCGACGCGACCCTCGCCGTGGGGTGCCGGTTCGGCGAGGTGGCCACCGGCAGCTACGGCGTGGCGCCCCCCCAGCCGCTGGTGCACCTCGACATCGACCCCGCGGTGCCCGGCCGGAACTTCCCCACCGCCGCCACGCTGACGGGCGACGCAGCGGTCCTCGTGCCGGCGCTCCTCGACCGCCTGGTCCAGCGGCCGCCGGACCTGGCGCTGCGCGAGCGCATCGCCGCCGGGCGCGCGGAGGTCCGCGCAGCCTGGGAGAAGGCGGCCGGGGGAGAGCGGGTCTCGCCCTGGCGGCTCCTCTCGTCCCTGCAGGCGCAGTTCGGCCCGGAAACGATCTTCACCAGCGACAGCGGCAACGGGACGTTCCTCGCCGTGGAGATGCTCGCGCTCCAGCGTCCCGGGAAGCTGCTGGCCCCCGTGGACTACTCGTGCATGGGGTACGCCGTCCCCGCCGCCATCGGCGCCAAGCTGGGACGCCCCGAGTGTCCCGTCGTCGCCCTGGCCGGCGACGGCGCCTTCCTGATGACCGGCCTCGAGCTGCTGACCGCCGCGCACCTCGGCGCCGCCGTCGCGGTCTTCGTCCTCCGCGATCGCGAGCTGGCGCAGATCGCGCAGTTCCAGAGCGTGGCGCTGAACCGCAAGACGCTGAGCGAGCTCCCCGACTTCGACGTGGCGCCCCTCGCCGCCGCGCTCGGCGTCGAGTGTCTGCGACTCGACCGGGACGCCGACATCCCGGCGGTGCTGCAGCGCGTGGCCGAGGTGACGCTCGCCGGACGGCCCGTGGTGGTGGACACGGCGATCGACTACACGGAGAAGACCTGGTTCACCCGCGGCGTGGTCCGCACCACCCTTGGCCGCCTCCCCTGGCCCGATCGCGTCCGGTTCGTGGCGCGGGCCCTCGCGCGCAAGCTGACGGGCTGACCCGCGGACGGCGTCCGTACGACTGGCGCCTCTTTCCCGCTGCGCGTAGCGTTGGTGGCATGATTCGTACCCTCCGGCTCCTCCCGTTCGCCCTCCTCGTTGCGCTCCTCGCCGGCTGCGGCCGGCACGCCGGCTCCCTCATGCCCGCCGGGTGGCGCTACGCGTCGCCGCCGGCGCCGGTGGTGGGCCAGCAGGCGATGGTGGTCACCGAGCACCCGCTCTCGAGCGAGGTCGGCGCCGAGATCCTGCGACGCGGGGGAAACGCGATCGACGCGGCGGTGGCGGTGGGCTTCGCGCAGGCCGTCGTGAACCCGCGCGCCGGGAACATCGGCGGCGGGGGGTTCCTGGTGTACCGCCGGGCGAACGGCGAGGCGTACGCGCTCGACTACCGCGAGACCGCGCCGGCGGCGGCGACGCGCGACATGTACCTAGACTCCCTGGGGGATCTGAGCGAGCGCAGCGTGATCGGCGCCCTCGCGGCGGGGGTGCCGGGCGCCGTCGCCGGGCTGTGGGAGATGCACCGGCGCTTCGGCCACCTCCCCTGGCGCGACCTCGTGGCGCCCGCCCTCGCGCTGGCGCGCGAGCACGTCGTGGACTCCGCCCGCGCGGCGGTGATCCGGCGCAACCGCGAGGGGATCGAGCGCTTCCCGACCAGTGCGGCGATCTACCTGCCGGGCGGCCAGCCCCCGGCGCCCGGGGACACCCTGCGCCAGCCCGATCTCGTCCGCACGCTGGAGCGCATCGCGGAGCACGGGGCCGACGGGTTCTACCAGGGCGAGACCGCGGACCTCGTCGTCGCCCAGATGCGCCGCAGCGGCGGCATCATCACGCAGGCCGACCTCGCCGGCTATCGCGCCATCTGGCGGGAGCCGGTGGTGGCGACGTACCGCGGCTGGCGGATCATCGCGATGCCGCCCTCCTCGAGCGGGGGCGTGACCCTCACGGAGATCCTCAACATCCTCGAGGGGTACCGCCTCCCCGCGTTCGGGACGGCGAAGCTGATGCACCTCGAGATCGAGGCGATGCGCCGCGCCTTCACCGACCGGAACCGGTTCCTCGGCGACCCCGCGTTCGTCGCGATGCCCCTCGACCGCCTCACGAGCAAGACGTACGCGGCCGAGCTGCGGAGCGGGATCAGCGCCAGCCGGGCCACGCCCTCGAGCGCGATGCCGTCCGTCGTGGAGGGGAGCCACACCACCCACTACTCGATCGTGGACGCCGGCGGCGACGCCGTCGCCATCACGACCACCCTCAACGACAACTTCGGCTGCAAGGTGGTGGTCGGCGGCGCCGGGTTCCTCCTCAACGACGAGATGGACGACTTCGCCGGGAAGCCGGGTTCGCCGAACATGTTCGGCCTGGTGCAGGGCGAGGCGAACGCCATCCAGCCGGGGAAGCGGATGCTCTCGGCGATGACGCCGACCATCGTCCTGAACCCCCAGGGGCGCCTCGAGCTCGTCGTCGGCGCGCCCGGGGGCCCGACGATCATCACCGCCGTCTTCCAGGTCATCTCGAACGTCATCGACCACGACATGTCCCTGGCCGAGGCCGTGTACGCCCCGCGGATCCACCACCAGGCGCTCCCCGACTCCCTGCAGTGGGAGCCGGACGGCATCGCCCCCCGCGAGCGGAGGAAGCTCGAGGCGATGGGGCACGTCCTGCGCGCGCGGCCCAGCTACATGGCGCTGATCAACGCCATCCGCGTCACTCCCCGGGGGATCGAGGGCGTGTCGGACCCGCGCACCCTCGGCGCAGCGGTCGGATTCTGACCTCCCCTCGCACCATCGTACCGGCGTAGCAGACGCACGGAGTCCAGATGAAGCGCACGATCCTCGTCGCCGCCCTCGCCGCGCTCGCGGCGCCCCTCGCCGCCCAGCAGCCCGCGCCGACGCCGGGCGCGCCGGGAGGCCGCCCGCTCGACGTCCGGACCTTCCTCGCCTTCGACAAGCCGTCGGAGCCTGCGATCTCCCCCGACGGCCGCTGGGTCGCGTACACCGTCACCTCCACCGACGTGGGCGCGAACCGCCGCCGCCAGGACCTCTTCCTCCAGAGCGTGGACAGCGCGGCGGGCCGGAAGATCAGCGTGGACTCCCTCGGCGGGCGCAGCGCGAAGTGGTCCCCCGACGGGCGCCTCCTCGCCTACATCAGCGCGCGCGGCACCCCCCAGGTGTGGATCTACGACCCGGCGATTCGCCGGCGGCGGCAGGTCACGACCCTCTCCACCGGCGCCGACGGCGTCATCTGGTCGCCGACGGGGCGGATGCTCGCGTTCGTCTCCTCCGTGTACCCCGACTGCGCCGACGACGCCTGCAACCGCCGCCGGGCCCGCGAGGCGGAGCAGCGCCCGAGCAAGGGACGGGTGATCGACCACCTCCTCTACCGGCACTGGATGAGCTGGGACGACGGGACCCGCAGCCACCTCTTCGTCGTGCCCGCGGCCGGCGGCGTGGCGCGGGACCTCCTCGTCGGCTGGCAGTGGGACACGCCGGTCGCCCCCTTCGGCGGCTCCGCCGACTACGCCTGGAGCCCCGACGAGCGGGAGATGGCCTTCACCACCAAGACCGGCTTCGACCAGGCGTGGACCACCAACAACGACATCTACACCGTGCCGGTGGCCGGCGACCCGCCCGTCAACCAGACGGCGGGGATGCGCGGCGCCGATGCTACACCCCTCTACTCCCCCGACGGCCGCTTCCTCGCCTTCCTCTCGCAGGAGCGCGCGGGGTTCGAGGCCGACCGCGTGCGCCTGATGGTCAAGGACCGCCAGAACGGCCTGGTCCGCGAGGTCACGCACGACTTCGACCTCTCCATCAGCGAGTACGGGTGGGCGCCCGGCGGCCCCGACCTCTTCGCCGTCACGGAGCACCACCAGCGGGACATCCTCCTGCACATCATCTTCGCGACGGGAGACGTCCACCGGATCCTCACCGACCGGAACGCGGCGCAGCTCTCCGTCGCCGCGACGCCGACGCCGCCGGTCATGGCCTTCGTGAGCGACGCGATCGACCGTCCCGCCGAGGTCTACACGTGGGTGGCGGACCACCGGCAGCTCCCGCGCCAGCTCACGCACCTCACCGACGCCCGCGTGGCCCAGCTCGCGATGAACCCGGCGCAGGAGTTCGGGTGGATCGGCGCGAACGGCGACAGCTGCTTCGGCCTCCTCCTGATGCCGCCCCATTTCGACGCGACGCGGCGCTACCCCACGGTGATCCTGATCCACGGCGGCCCGCAGGGAGCGTGGCTCGACCAGTTCCACGGACGCTGGAACGCGCAGATGTTCGCGGCCCCCGGCTACGTGGTGGCGATGCTGAACCCGCGCGGATCCACCGGCTTCGGACAGCGGTTCACCGATCAGATCAGCCGCGACTGGGGCGGGAAGGTCTACGAGGACATCATGCGCGGCGTGGACGTCGTGGCCGCCCTGCCCTACGTGGACACCGCGCGGATGGGGGCCGCCGGCGGATCGTACGGCAGCTACATGGTCAACTGGATCAACGGGCACACCGACCGCTTCAAGGCGCTGGTGAGCCACGACGGCGACTTCGACCTCGTCTCCTCATACGGCGCCACTGAAGAACTCTGGTTCCCGGAGTGGGACCTCGGCGGCCCGCCGTGGCAGGACGTCACCGACTACGAGCGCTGGTCGCCGAGCCGGTTCGCCGGCCGGTGGCACACCCCCACCCTCGTCATCCACAGCGCGCTCGACTTCCGCGTGCCGGACACCGAGGGGATGCAGACCTTCACCGCCCTCCAGCGGCAGGGCGTGCCCTCGCGGTTCCTCTACTTCCCGGACGAGGGGCACTGGGTGGGCAAGCCGCAGAACCAGATCCTCTGGTGGGACACGGTGCAGGATTGGCTCGGACGCTACCTGCACCCGTAGGGGATGATCGGGAGCCCGGCGGCGCGGGGCACCGCGCCGCCGGCCGGCCCGTCCGGCGGAGGCCGCCCGCGTGAGCGGCGGCCTTCGCGCCCTGGTGCCCTACTACCGGCCGTACCGGTGGCCCCTGACGGCCGGCCTCGCGCTGGTGCTGGTCGGGAACGTCTTCACCCTTGTCATCCCCGACTTCCTGCGGCGCGGCATCGACGCCATCGAGCGCGGCGCGCCGGTGCGCACCGTCGCCTGGCTCGGCGCGGCGATCGTCGCCGCCGCGCTCCTCGGCGGCGCCGCGCGCTTCGGGATGCGGCAGATCCTCAACGGCCTGAGCCGCTGGATCGAGTACGACATCCGCAACGCCCTCTTCCGGCACCTCGAGACCCTCGAGCAGTCCTTCTACCACCGGATGCCCACGGGCGAGATCATGGCGCGGGCGACCAACGACCTCTCCGCGGTGCGGATGGCGGCCGGCCCCGCCATCATGTACCTCACGGAGACGGTGTCCCGCGTGCTGGTCGCGGTGCCGCTGATGGCGCGCATCGATCCCCGCCTCACCGCCCTCGGCCTGGCGCCCCTCGTCCTGATGCCCGTGGCGATGGTCGCCCTGGGCCGCACGATCCACCGGCGCTTCGAGGCGGTGCAGGCGCATTTCGGCACGATGACGACGCACGCCCACGAGGCGCTGAGCGGCGTACGGGTGGTGCGGGCGTACCGCCAGGAGGCGTCGCAGACCGCGCGATTCGCCGCCCTCAACGCCGAGTACGTGCGCCGCAACGTGCGCCTCGCCCGCGCGTACGGGCTCCTCTTCCCGTCGGTGACCTTCCTCGGCGGCCTCGGCAGCGTGCTGACGCTCTGGTTCGGGAGCGACCTCGTGATCCGGGGCCAGGTGACCCTCGGCGACTACGTGGCGTTCACCACATACCTCGTGATCCTCGTGTGGCCGATGATCGCCCTCGGCTGGGTGATCAACCTCTTCCAGCGGGCCTCGGCCTCGATGGCGCGCATCCAGCAGATCCTCGCCGAGCGCCCGGCCGTCGCGGACCCCGCCACGCCCCGCGACCTCCCCGCCGCCACGGGCGGCCGGCGGGTGGAGTTCCGCGACGTCTGGTATCGGTATCCCGCGGGTGCGGCGGAGGGCGCGCGCCTGAAGGAGGAACACGCCGCGCCGGAGGCCGTCGGCCGTCGGCCGTCAGCCGTCAGCGGTGAGCGGTCTGCGGTGAGCGGTGACCGGTCGGCGGAGCGCGGCTGGGTGCTGGAGGGGGTGACCTTCACCGCCGAGCCGGGCCAGGTGGTCGCGGTGGTCGGCGCGACCGGTGCGGGGAAGACGACGGTGGCCGAGCTGGTGCCGCGCCTGATGGACCCCGACCGCGGCGAGGTGCGCCTCGACGGGGTGCCGGTGCGGGAGCTGCGCCTCGCGGCGCTGCGCCGCACCATCGGCTTCGTCCCGCAGGAGACGTTCCTCTTCTCGCAGAGCATCGGCGAGAACGTGGGGATGGGCACCGACGACCCGGGCGCGGTCGTCGCGGCCGCCCGCGTCGCGCAGCTCCACGAGATGGTCGAGGCCTTCCCCGAGCGCTACGACACCGTCCTCGGCGAGCGCGGTATCAACCTCTCGGGGGGCCAGAGGCAGCGCACCGCCATCGCGCGGGCGCTGGCGCGCGACCCCGACGTCGTCATCCTCGACGACGCCCTCTCCGCGGTGGATACGCACACCGAGGCGGAGATCCTGAAGGGGCTGAAGCGGGAGCTGGCGGGGCGCACGGCCTTCGTCATCAGCCACCGCATCACCGCCATCCGCGACGCCGACCTGATCGTCGTCCTCGACCGGGGGCGTGTAGTCGAGACGGGGAAGCACGCCGCGCTGTTCGAGCGGCGGGGCGTGTACTGGAGGCTGCTGCGGAGGCAGCAGCTGGAGGAGGAGCTGGAGGCGGCGGGCTAGAGCCTGTTCCTGAGAAACTCCGGCGTGATGCTCTGCAGCCACCCCGACAGCAGCGTGAAGGTCCCCGTCAGCAGCAGCAGTCCGAAGGCGATGAGGAGCACGCCGGCGAGGCGCTCCACCCAACCCACGTACTTCCGGAACCGCTGCATCCAGCCCAGGAACCGCTCCAGCGCCCACGCCGCCACGAGGAACGGCACCGCGAGCCCGAGGGAGTAGGCGAGGAGCAGGACCAGCCCCTGCCCGAAGTCGGCGCGGCTCGAGGTATAGAGGAGGATGGAGCCGAGGATCGGGCCGATGCACGGCGTCCACCCCGCGCCGAAGGCGAGCCCGGCCAGCACCGAGCCGAGGTAGCCGAGGGGCTTGTCGCCGAGGTCGAACCGCACCTCGCGCGCAAGGAAGCCGATCCGCAGCGCGCCGACGCAGTAGAGGCCGAAGAGGAGGATCAGCGCGCCGCCGATCCGCTCCAGCCAGTGCTGATAGGTGACGAGGAGCCGCCCCAGGGCGGTGGCCGTGGCGCCGAGGGCGATGAAGATCAGCGTGAAGCCGAGGACGAAGAGCGCGGCGTGCAGGAGCGCGAGGTGGCGGCGCCGCTGCAGCTCCGCCGCGCCGGAGATGCCGGTCACGTACGAGAGGTAGCTCGGCACGACGGGCAGGACGCACGGCGAGAGGAACGACAGCAGGCCCGCGAGGAAGGCGACCGCCACGGCTCAGCCCCGGCGGGCGGCCCCCCGGCGGGCGGGGCGCTTCGCGCCGCGCCGGCCGCGCGCGTGGAAGCCGATGAGCTTGTAGACCAGCTTGGCGGCGAGGAAGTCGGGCGCGAGGAGGCCCGGGATCGGCGCCAGCTCCACCACGTCCGCGGCCACGACGCGCCGGGTCCGGAACAGCCGCTCCAGGAGCCGCAGCGTCGGGTACCACGTCCCGCCGCCGGGCTCCGGCGTCCCCGTCGAGGGCACCAGCGACGGGTCGAAGTAGTCGATGTCGATGGTGAGGTAGACATCCCGTCCGAGCGCGGCGATGGCGCGGTCGATCCACTCCTCGCCCCCGTCCAGCTCCTCGGCGAAGATCGTCGTGACCCCGTGGCGCCGCATGACCGCCCGCTCCTCGACAGCGATGGCGCGGACGCCGACCTGCACCAGGTCCACCTGCTCCACCACGCGGCGCATCGCGCAGGCGTGGCTCCAGGGGGACCCCTCCCAGGTGGCCCGCAGGTCGCCGTGGGCGTCGAGCTGCAGCACCGAGAGCCGGCGCCCCTGCTTCCTCAGGCGCGCGGCGTGCTCGAGGATCGGCGCCGCGCTCACGCTGTGCTCGCCCCCCAGCATCACCACGAAGCGGCCGGGACGGAGCGCCGCGGCGTAGGCGCGCCGCAGCTCCTTGAGCGCCGCCTCCGGACCCGCCACGGTGAGCGGGACCGGATCGGCCGTCGCGACGCCGATGCGGTACGGTTCGTCGCCGGCGTCGTGGTCGTACAGCTCGACCGTCCCCGACGCGTCGATGATCGCCTGCGGCCCGTGCCGCGTCCCGCCCCCGTAACTCACCGTCGCCTCGTACGGCACCGGCAGCACCAGCACCGCGGCGCGCCGCGGATCGCTGTCCGCCGGATCGAGCCCGAGGAAGTTGCGCGGGCGGGCGTCGCTCACCGGCCTACTCGGAGTATTCGACATACACGCACGACGCCACGACCGTCGTCCAGAGCCCGTCGGGCCCGCACTCGGCGGTCTGCGTGACGTTACGCGTCTTCACGATGTCCCCCGACATCATGTACGCTTCCTTGCGCTCGTCCCAGGCGGAGTTCGGGTCGAAGGCCACGCCGAGGGTCGTCGCGAGCATCGTCGCGGCGAGGTCCTCCGCGTACTCGCCGGCCACCGCCTCCTTCTGGCCGTAGGTGTGGTGCTCGGAGATGTAGCCGTGGTGGTTCGGGTCTCCGGGGATCGCGAGGCCGATCGAGGCCGCCACCATCCGGCTCGGCTCGTTGGTCGACGCCTCCGCGAGCACCGCGAACACCACCTGGCCCGGACGCAGCAGCTGGATCCCCTCCTGCCGCGTGATCAGCTTGCAGTGCGGCGGGAAGATCGAGCTCAGACGGACGAGGTTGTACTTCTCGATCCCGGCGTCGCGCAGGGCCATCTCGAAGCTGGTGAGCTTCTCCTTGTGACGCCCCACACCGTGCGTCAGGAATCCCTTCGTGGGCACGAACCGCATCGGGTTGTACACTGCTGGCTCGACCTCGCCCCGGTGACCGGAATCAGGTGGACGTGCGCGCGACCCCGTCGCGCTGCTGGCACTCGCGGCAGACGCCGTAGATCTCCAGCCGGTGATGGCGATGCTGGAATCCGTACTCCGCGGCGATCAGCTCCTTCATCTTCTCCAGGCGCTCGTTCGAGAACTCGACCACCTTCCCGCAGCGCAGGCAGATCAAGTGCTCGTGGTGCGGGTGGCCCGGCACCCGCTCGTACCGGCGGAAACCCTCGCCGAAGTCGCGCTCGTGGATCATCCCGCTCTGCGCCAGGAGATCCAGCGTGCGGTAGATGGTGGCCTTGCCGACGTGCAGGCCCCGCTTCCGGAGCAGCTCCTCGATGTCCTCGACCGAGACGTGTCCCCCGGCCGCGAACAGCACCTCCGCCACCTGCTCGCGCTGGCTGGTGACGGGCAGGCTGCGCTCGCGGAGGTAGTGCCGGAAGATCTCCAGCGCCTCCTGCAGTTCAGGCGACAGCGGAAGGCTCACCGCTCCCCGTTCTCCATGCCGAGAGGTCCACCAGCTCCGCGTCGCCGGCCTCGTCCGCGCGGCGGCGCACGCCGTCGATCACCGCCGGGACGAGGTCCGGCGGGCCCTCCGCCGCGAGCTCCAGCTCCACGGCGATCTTCCCCCGCTCGCCGCCCGACAGGCCGACCGTGAACCGCGCCCGGTACACCTGGCGCCGGTCCGCACCCGCCAGCCGGCTGATCACCGCGACCACGTGCTCCCGGCCCTCGCGGCGCACCGCCGGGAACACCCACACCGCCTCGACCTCGGCGGGCGGCATCCGCTCCGCGACGGCCTCCAGCAGCCGGTCCATGCCGTCGCTCACCGGCCCATCCGGACGCACAAACGGCCTTCGGGCAGGAGCCCGTCGGCCGGAGCACGAACCTGTCGGCGGCGCCGTGCGCTCACCGCGCGGCGCGCCTTGGAGGCTCGGGAGAGGCAGCGTCCACGTGAGGCATCGGAGGCGCGAAACATACGGGGACGGGGAGGCGAGTTCAATGGCTCGTCGCGGGCTAGAGGAGCGAGACGGGGTCGCGGTCCACGACCAGGCGCGTCCCGCTCCGGACCGGGGCCCGGTCGGCCACGTAGGCCACGAGGCGCGTGAGGCGCGCGGCGTCGGGCGCCTTCAGCAGGAGGTGCCAGCGCCAGCGCGCGCGGATGCGCTCGATCGGGCACGGTGCGGGCCCCAGGACCACCGCCCCCGCCTCCGGCCGGGCCGAGGCCAGCGCCCGCAGCCAGCGGCCGAGCGCCACGGCGGCGTCCGCCACCGCGTCCTCGGCAGGGCCGCTGAGGACCAGGTTCGCGAGCGCGACATGCGGCGGGTACGGCGGGTCCCGGCGCTCCGCCAGCTCCGCCGTGGCGAAGCCGCGCACGTCGTGCTGCGCCGCGAACCGGATGGCCGGATGCTGCGCCTGCCGGGTCTGCACCAGCACCCGCCCTCCCAGCGGCCCCCGCCCCGCCCGGCCCGCCACCTGCGTCAGCAGGTCGAAGGTGCGCTCGGCGGCCCGGAAGTCGGGGAGATTGAGCGCCACGTCGGCGTCCACCACCCCCACGACCGTCACCCGCGGGAAGTCGAGCCCCTTCGCGATCATCTGCGTCCCGACGAGGATGTCCACCTCCCCGCGGCCCACGGCGTCGAGGATGCGGTGGTGCGACCACTTCGCCCCCGTCGTGTCCACGTCCATGCGCGCCACCCGCGCGCGGGGGAACCGGCTCCCGAGGAGCGCCTCGACCTGCTGGGTGCCGGCGCCGCGGAACCGTTGCGTGGCCGCGCCGCAGCTCGGGCATGCCGCGGGGGGCGGTTCGCGATGGTCGCAGTGGTGGCAGCGGAGCACCGGCGGCACGCGGTGGAACGTCAGCGTGATGCTGCACTGCGGGCAGCTCAGCACCTCGCCGCAGGAGGGGCACTGCACGAAGGTGCTGAAGCCGCGCCGGTTGAGGAGCACCATCGCCTGCTCGCCCCGCTCGAGCGCCCCCGCGACCGCGGCGTCCAGTGCTTCGCTCCAGGGCACCCCGCCGCTCGCGGCCACGGCCGGCGCCGAGCGGAGGTCCACGACCTGTACCGGCGGGAGGGGCCGCGCGCCGATCCGCTCGGGGAGCGCGACGAGGCGGATCGCGCCCCGCTCGACCTCCCCCCACCGCTCGAGCGCCGGCGTCGCGGAGCCGAGCACCACCCGGGCGCCCTCCCGCGCGGCGCGGGCGATCGCCGTCTCCACGGCGTGGTAGCGCGGCGTCTCCCCCTGCTTGTAGGAGGTGTCGTGCTCCTCGTCCACCACGATCGCGCCCAGCCGCGCCACCGGCGCGAACACCGCCGAGCGCGGCCCGATCGCCACGCGGCGCGTGCCCTCGTGGAGCGCGCGCCACGCGTCGTAGCGCTCCCCGTCCGAGAGGCCGCTGTGCAGCACCGCCACCTGCTCCCCGAACACCCCGCGGAACCGCGCCACCGTCTGCGGGGTGAGGCTGATCTCGGGCACCAGCACTATCGCGCCCTGCCCGGCGGCGAGCACGCGCCGCAGGTACTCGAGGTACACGAGCGTCTTCCCGCTCCCCGTGACGCCCCAGAGGAGCGCGACGCCCCCCGGCGGGAGCTCCGCGAGGGCGGCCACGGCGGCGGCCTGGGCCGGGGTGGGCTCCGCCGGCGGGGGGCTTACCGGGAGCTCCGCGAAGGGGTCCCGCTCCCGCCGCTCCGAGCCCACGCGCACCGCTCCGCGTTCCACCAGCGCCCGCAGCGCCGCCGCCGACACGCCGAGGGCCTCCAGCTGGCTCCCCGCCGCGCGCCCGCCGAGTTGCTCCAGCGCCTCGTACGCCTGCCGCTGGCGCGGCGCGCGGGCGAAGCGCCGATCGCGCTCCAGAAGGCTCTCGAGGGGCTCCGCGATCTCCAGGACGCGCTCCCGCTTCTCCGGCTGGGCGGTGCGCGGCGGCAGCGTGAGCACGCGCGCGACGCCCTCGCTGAATCCGCCCGGCCCGGTGCAGGAGAACGGAGTGATCGTCAAGGTGAGCGCTTCGGCCTCCCCGGTGAAGTTCGATATCACGACCCCGCAGGGGAACTTTAGCTTCTCGTCGAGCGACGTGCCGTTCGGCACCAGCAAGACGTTTCTCAACGGCAAGGCGCTGGTGGCGCAGACGGGCGCGCAGTTTCAATTGACGTCGTCGAACGAGGAGGAGGACTTCCCTTCGATGGCGCAGTCGGGCGACGACGTGTACCTGGCGTACACGGAGTTCGTGCACGGCGACCGAACGCAAGCGACTGGGCAGGGAACGACGCAGACCATCACGGACTTCGCGTTCCTG
>Ga0207932_1000254_pt1 | contig 18145 bp, 18 predicted proteins | sample NGESurdeep092012_FD_184480 | JGI IMG/M metagenome (GOLD analysis project Ga0207932, IMG submission 184480) | Arctic peat soil microbial communities from Barrow, Alaska - NGEE Surface sample 415-2 deep-092012 (SPAdes) | ecosystem: Environmental > Terrestrial > Soil > Wetlands > Peat ...
GCGGGACATGCCGCTATGCGCGGTCAGACCAGCTCGCGGCGCAGGCTCGCCAGATCAGCCGCGAGCGTTGAGGTCAGGGCTGCTGATGCCGGCACTGCCGAGCTGGCCGCGACGGCGCTCGCGTCGTACACCATCACGGTGAGCTGGTCCATCAACGTCGCCGGGCCACGGTCCGGAACCGCCGACGTGGGGACACCGTCCGCCTCGGCGACCCGGTCCGCCAGCGACTGGACGAGCGCACGGACGCGACCGGCATACGAAAGCGCGTGGTCCAGCGGCAGCTGACGCCACCGCTCGACCACGCGCTGAAACTCGGTCGCGACCTCGTGGGGCACCGGCGACCTCGGGGTGTGCGGCACGCTCACTCGCGAAGGCGGGCAAGCAGACGCAGCATCTCGAGGTAGAGCCAGACGAGCGTGACGATCAGGCCGTGGGCCATCAGCCAGGAGTACTTCTCGGGCAGCTGGGCCACGACAGCGCGGTCGACCGAGTCGAAGTCGATCGCCAGCGAGTACGACGCCAGGCCAACGCCGAGCACCGAGATGGCAATGCCCATGAAGCCGGTGCCGCCGAAGCCCCAGCCTTCGCCGACTCCCATGAAAGCTGCGACCAGGTTGACAAGGCCGAACAGCAGGTAGCCCATGATCGCCATGCCGAAGATCCGGCGAGACTTGTCGGTCACCTTGATCAGACCGGTCTTGTAACCCAGAAGCATGCCGGCGAAGGTGCACACCGTGGCGATCACCGCAGTCGCGACAACTCCGGGCCAGCGCTGGTTGAAGACCTCACTGATCGCCCCGACCAGGACACCTTCCAGCGCGGCGTAGGTCACGATCAGTGGCACGTTGATGGTCTTCTTGAAGGCGATGAGCAGCCCGACGCCCAGACCCCCGAACATGCCCGCAAGCATCAGCGCCATGGGGGTGGGGCTGGTGCTTGGCTGGCCGGCCACGTAGTACCAGGTGGCCGCGCCGACCAGGACGACGATGCTGAAGAGCCCGAGGGTCTTCATGACGACGTCGTCCAGGGTCACCCGGCGCATCTGCACCGGGCCCGCAGACGGCTGGTTGTACAGGTCCTGGAGCTGCTGGGAATTGAGGCTGTCCTGAACGCCGCTTCCCGCGCTCATCCCGGAGGCCGAGGATCCGCGATCAAAGCCGGCGTAGTCGCCCTTGGCGATCTGTTTGTCGAGCCGGTCGAACACCGGGTTTGCCATCGTCTTTCCTCCAGCACGTAGGGCCGCCCCAGGGACGGTTCTCTGATCAGACAGAGTGCTGCCAACAGAGACAGCTCCGTCAACAGACCTTGGTCTGTCAACAGACTAAAGGTTGCCGATCGCCGGAAGTTCCCCCGCCACGGGCCGACGTCCCGGATCCTGGTGTCCCCGACGGGTCTCGAACCCGCACTGGAGCGATTTTAAGTCGCCTGCCTCTGCCGTTGGGCTACGGGGACAGAGGTCAGATTACAGATAAGTTCGGCGCGGGTGTACGCCGCGCGGCCCACTAACCCGGTCCAGAAAGAGCAAGCCGTTGGTGTGGTCGATCTCGTGCTGCAGCGCCACGGCCTCGAAACCGTCCGTGATGACCTCCACCCACTCCCCGGTCACCGGCAGCTGACCGCGAACAACCAGACGCCGACCCCGGGCGACGTCCCCGGTGAAGTCAGGGACCGACATACAGCCCTCGCGACCTCGTTCCTTGCGACTCGCGCTGACGACCAAGGCGTTGCAGAGGGCAACGAGCCCGTGACACGTCCTGGTCTTGGCATGACCAGAGACATCCACGCTGAACACCCTCACGGCAACACCGACCTGTTGGGCGGCCAGCCCTACGCAACCGGGCGAAACCAGCTGGGTGGCAAGCAGGTCCGCAACGAGCTCGATCGTGGCAGCGTCTGTCGGGTCGACGTCGCGCCCGGGCGTGGACAGCACGGGATCGGGAGCGCAAAAGACCCGGCGCACCGTGCCTGCGGGCAGCCCGGGCATCGCCCAGGCTGCGGTTCCGGGGCTCACAACAGGTCGTCGTCGATCGGTGAGAGGTGCACGTCGACGCCCAGCTCTTCTGCGGCGCCCTGCAGCTCGGCCTTCAGGCCAACCGCAGACGCATCCTTGGGCAGCTCCAGCTCGGCCGTCAGAACGTATAGCCCGTCGACCAGGCGGGTGCCAAGGTCGACGATATTGGCACCGTGCCGGGCAACGACGGCGGTGATGGTGGCCACGATCCCGGGCCGGTCCGCGCCATGAACCCGCAGCACATACGACGGGCCGCAGACCTCGCTGACCGCAGGGTCGTCGAGCACACGGGCGTTGATGACCAGCGAACCACCGGCACACAGGGGACGCAGAGCAGCCTCGACCGCCGCGGCGCCCGCGCCGGTGTGCACGAGCAGGACCATGGCGAAGTGACCGCGGAGCAGCGTCATCGTCGAGTCCTCGAGGTTGCCGTGCAGGTCGGCGAGCGCCCTCGTCACGTCCGCCACGATCCCGGGCCGGTCGTGCCCCAGGACGGTGACAGCGATGATCTGGTCTCTCATGGTTCGACGTTATCGCGACTCAGAGACCCGCGAGAGCCTCGTCCAGCATGGCTTCTGTGAGTCTTCCGGTGAAGGTGTTCTGCTGGCTCACGTGATAGCTGCCCACCAGCCGGATCGACCTGTCATTGGTGGTGACCAGTACGGTCTCGGATCCATGCGTAAATCGCGGTCTGGGACGCTGGACCGTCCACCCGAGTCGGCGGGCGCTGGCCAGGGTTGCGTCCCAGGCGATCGCGCCCAGCGCGAGCATCGAACGCAGGCCTGGCGCAGCGAGGGCCAGATCACGGTCCAGCCAGATCCCGCAGGTATGCCGCTCAGCCGGGTCTGGCTTGTTGGCCGGGGGTGCGCAACGCACTGCGGCGATGATGCGTACCCCGTTGAGCGACTGACCGTCCCCGGCATGGGCACTGGTGGGCTGGCTCGCATATCCCGCCCGGTGCAGGGCGGCATAGAGCCAGTCACCGCTTCGATCTCCGGTGAACATCCGGCCGGTGCGGTTGGTGCCGTTTGCAGCAGGAGCCAGGCCAATGACGAGGATCCCTGGCTCCGGGTCACCAAATCCGGGACCGGGACGACCCCAGTACGGCTGGTCGGCGAAGGATGCCCGCTTGCCCTCGGTGGCCACGGTCTCGCGCCACTTCACGAGTCTGGGGCAGGCACGGCACACGGACACCACGGCGTCCAGCTCCGCAACGGACCCGGCCAGAGCGGCCAGCCGCTCAACCTGATGCTCCGTCCGCGCGATCGGCGAGAAAGGCTCTGCGGGATCCCCGGGCCAACCGGTGCCTGGAGGCACCGGCGACCCGAACAGGTCTCCGGTCACCGGATGGGGGAACTGGGCTGCCGGCTTGGCCTTTGTCACGGGCACGATCACGATCACGATCAGGGTCACTTCAGGCGATTGAGATGGCGATGCCGTCGAGAATGTCGTGCTCCGAGGTGACGACCTGGCTGATGCCGGCCTCGTGCTGCAGGCGCTGGACAATCGTGCTCCAGACCAGGCCACCGGCGCCGATCACGTCGACCCGCCCGGCGTGCATGAACGGCAGGGCAGCCCGCTCCGCCCGGGTCATCGACAGCAACGAGGTGCAGGCGTCGATGATCTGGGCTGAAGGCAGCATCGAGAGGTGGATCTTCTCGGGCTCGTACCTGGTCAGCCGCAGCGCGTGGGCGGTGATGGTGGTGATGGACCCGGCCAACCCCACCAGCGTCGAGATCCCCTGGAAGCCAACGACTGCGGCGGCCTGGTCGATGGCCGCCTCGACGTCCACAACGGCCGCCGCGATCTGGCCGGGCGTCGGCGGATCACCACGAAGGTGACGCTCGGTCATCCGAACACACCCCACGTCGACCGACCGCGCCTGCTCCACGTCATCCGTGCCCCGGACGAACTCCGTGGAACCACCACCCAGGTCCACCATGAGATACGGACCGGGGATGCCGTTCGCGCGAAGGTCGCCGGTGGCGCCATGGAAGGACAGGGAGGCCTCCTCATGTCCGGTGACCACATCAGGGGTTACCCCAAAAGCCCCAAACGCCTCACCCACGCCGTCCACGAACTCCTGCGCGTTGCGGGCATCGCGTGAGGCCGAGGTCGCCACGAACCTGACCCTTTCGACGCCGAGCTCCGAACACTGGGTGGCATATTCGCGGGCCTGAGCCAACGTGCGGGCCATCGCCTCGGGAGCAATGACCCCGGTCTTGTCGACGCCATGACCCAGTCGCACGATCTCCATCCGCCGCACCAGATCGGTCAACATCCCCGAACCCGGGTCTACGTCGGCGATCAGAAGCCGGATCGAGTTCGTGCCGCAGTCGATCGCACCGACGCGGGTCATCGTTCGCCTCCGGATCCGTCGCGGGTTTCGCTTCGGGGTTCGCTTCGGGGTTCGCTTCGTGGCACACATGGTCCTGCCGCCCACCAGTGGCCGAGGGCCTCGAGCGCCTCATCCCCGAGTGGGTTGACCCCGGGGCCGACTGCCAGGGAGTGCCCGACCAGCACATGCAGGCACTTGACCCGGGTGGGCATTCCGCCGGCAGAGATGCCCTCGATCTCGGCGACGTCACCCAGCTCACCACGACGGCGCAGGTAGTCCTCATGGGCTCCGACGTAGGCCTTGGCCAGCTCGGGATCGCTGCCCAGCCGCTGCGTCATATCGCGCATCATGCCACTGGTCTCAAGGGTGCTGATGGCCCCGGTCAGACGCGGGCAGGTCACATAGTAAGTGGTGGGAAACGGCGTGCCGTCGGGCAGCCTTGGCTCGGTCCGCAGCACGTCCGGGCACCCGCAAGGACATCGGTGGGCCACCGCGGCGACGCCGCGCGGAACCCGGCCCAGCTGCTCATGCACGGCGCTCAGATCCGCAGCTTCGACCTTTCCGCCTCGACCACTCATGGCGCCCGAGGCGCCGAAGTGGGCTCCCCTGTTGCCACGTTGGGCGGGGTATCCGCGATCACCATCGACTGCCACAGCTGGCCGTACCAAGGGATGTTTGCGGTGGACGTCTTTGCCGGAGCGGCTATCGGCGCGCCACCGGTCAAGACGGAGGCTGCCTCCCCGTCGATCACCGTGAACGACTTCTCTCCCACCCTCACGAACTTGAGCCGTTCGCGGGCCTGCTGCTCGACGTATGCCGGGTCGGTCCACCTCTGTTGTTCCTGTTGCAGGGCGGCGACCGTCTGGCGTTGCTGGGCGATTCGGTCGCGCAGCGCGTTGATCTGGCCTTGCTGACTGAGCGTGGAGCGCAACGCCGGGATGAGCGCTATCGCCAGCAGCAGGAAGATCGACACCAGGATGGCCAGGTTCTTGATGGATCGCGGCGGGCGCAGATCCTCCGGGGGACGACTGCCACGCGCCGCTGCGGCCGGCCGGGTTGCCGGAGCCCTGGCGGAGGCGGGGCCGCCGGCACGCGACCAGGTGGTACGCCGAGGAGTCCTCGGCGTACCACCTGGTCGTCGCGTTGTCGCCATCGTTGCGGCGTCGCTCAGGCCTTGTCGGCAGCCACAGACGCGGCGGCCGCGCCCTTGAAACGCGGGAACGCTCCGGCGCCGGCATACCGGGCGGCATCGTCCAGCTCTTCCTCGATGCGCACGAGCTGGTTGTACTTGGCCACCCGCTCGGACCGGGCCGGGGCACCGCTCTTGATCTGGCCACAGTTGGTCGCCACGGCGAGGTCGGCGATGGTCGTGTCCTCGGTCTCACCGGAACGGTGGCTCATCATGCAGGTATATCCGGCACGGTGCGCCATGTCGACGGCATCCAGGGTCTCGGTCAGCGAGCCGATCTGATTGACCTTGACCAGCATTGAGTTCGCGGAGCCGGCCAGGATACCCCGGGACAGACGCTGGGGGTTGGTGACGAACAGGTCGTCACCAACGATCTGAACGGAGTCGCCGAGCTCGGCCGTCATGGTGGCCCAGCCCTCCCAGTCCTCCTCGTCGAGCGGGTCCTCGATGGACACCAGCGGGTAGGCCGAAACGAGCTCGGCGTAGTACGCCGTCATCTCGGCGGAGGTGCGTGGCTTGCCCTCGAAGGTGTAGACGCCATCGGTGCAGAACTCGGAGGCAGCCACGTCGAGCGCGAGGCCGATGTCGGTGCCGGGTCTGTATCCGGCCCTTTCGATCGCCACGATGATCAGGTCGAGGGCTGCGCGGTTGCTCTCGAGGTTGGGCGCGAAGCCGCCCTCGTCGCCGAGCCCGGTGGACAGCCCACGCTCCTTCAGGACCGACTTCAGGGAGTGATAGACCTCGGCGCCCCAGCGGAGCGCCTCGCGGAAGGTCGGCGCGCCGAGCGGAGCGATCATGAACTCCTGGATGTCCACGTTCGAGTCGGCGTGGGACCCGCCGTTGAGGATGTTGAACAACGGAACGGGCAGGACGTGCGCGTTCGGCCCGCCCAGATAGCGGAAGAGGGGCAGGTTCGCCGACTCGGCGGCCGCCCGGGCCACTGCAAGTGAGACGCCCAGGATGGCGTTGGCGCCCATCGAACCCTTGTTGGGCGTGCCGTCGAGGGCGATCATCGCGGCGTCGATGAGCCGCTGTTCGCTGGCCTCGAAGCCGAGCAGTACCGGTCCGATCTCGTCAAGGACCGCCTCGACAGCCTGCTCAACCCCCTTGCCGCCGTATCGCTTCGCGTCACCGTCACGGCGCTCAACTGCCTCGAAGGCGCCGGTGGAGGCGCCGGAGGGAACCGCCGCTCGGGCGACGGTGCCGTCGTCCAGCGCGATCTCGACCTCAACAGTGGGGTTGCCACGCGAATCGAGGATCTCACGCGCGACTACTGCTTCAATACTGGCCACAAGACTCTCCTGCATATTGCCGGATAGAAACATCTTGAGCCTAACGGGTCTCCCCGGGTCGACAGGTCACCGACCCGCAGCAGGACTCAGGCCTCCGGAACCTGGTGGCAAAAGCTCAGAGCTGAACGTCCAGGGCGCGAACGGCAGCCCGTAGTACCGCCTCCGGGTCCTGACCCTTGTCGCGTGCCTCCAGCACGAGCGCGAAGAGTCGCGAACCGAGGTCGTCCTCGGCGGCGGCAGCTTCTGCCAGGTCGAAGCGGCCGGCCGTGGCCAGGCGCCCCGCTGCCTTGTTCGCTCTGGCAAGGGCCGGCAGGTCTTCGGGTATGCCGTCCAGGGGCGAAGTCCGATGCGGCTTCTCGACTGCCTTGATCTGCTCCCAGTTGTCCGCCACCTCCTGCGACGTGTCGGCGTCGACATCGGCGAACACGTGCGGGTGACGGCGGACAAGCTTCTCGACGATGCCGCCCGCCACGTCGTCGATCCCGAACGGCGAGTCAGTGTGTTCCTGTCCCACCCGTGCGTGAAAGACAACTTGCAGCAGGAGGTCGCCCAGCTCCTCCACCATGTGCGTGCGATCCCCCGACTCGATGGCCTCAACCAGCTCGTGGGTCTCTTCGATCACGTATGGCACGAGTGACTCATGTGTCTGCTCAGCGTCCCAGGGGCAGCCCCCCGGTGAACGCAGCCGGTCCATCACCGCGACCAGGTCGAGCAGCCGGGACCCCGGAACGTCATAAGACCCGACGAGGATCTCCACCTCCGGCGGATCCTGACGACTGCTGACCTCGGCGGCCAGGGCATCTGTCAGGCCCGGGTCGCCGTCAGAGGAGCCGATCCAGACCACCTGACCGTCGTCGGTCCGGTCGACCAGCGCGCGAGCAAGAACATCGGGCCCCTGCTCGCCAAGGTGAGTGGCCGCAATACCGGACTCCTGTATGGCGTACAGCTGCGACTCGTCCTCATCCCTGGCCAGGACGTGGGCCGCGCCCGCGAGGGCGGTCCAGGCGTCCCGCGAGAAGAGGCCGGGGGCGATCCGCGGACTGCTGAGCAACAGGGTGAGCCGGCGCACCATCGCAACGCCGTCGGCAGTCACTTGGCACCCGGTGACGCGCTGGCCTTGATCCAGTTGGGTGAGATCGGGACAAGCGCGGCCTGTGTGGCATTGAATGAGCCATAGCGAGGGTTGACGGTGACCTTTGCCTTGCCGAGCTTGGCCAGGATGGACTTCTTGGCGGCTGGGCTGAGGGACTGGATCGCCAAATTCGTCCGGACGACATTCATCGTCAAGGACGAGGGGTTGGCCACCTTCGCGATGGCCTGGCGCACCTGGGCGTCGTTGGGGGCGCCCTTGCCGGCCTCGGCAAGGACGTATGGCTCAAGAATCAGGTTGCCCAGCACGATGCTCGGCGAGATCTGCTGCTGACCCTGGGCGAGCGGAGCGAGCTCGACCGCGACGGCCTGGACGTCCTGCTCGCTGATGGCGGACCCGTCGACGATCGCGGCCGTGCCGGCCTGCTGGGTACCGCACGCGGACAGCGCCAGGGTTGCGCTCAGCAGGACCACTCCTGCAAACGCCGTGCGGGAGGTGCGGGCCCTGCCCAGCGTGGATCGGATGTGTTGTGAAGGCGCCAAGGCCGTTCCTTTCATCGATGCTGACCGGCTGCGACTCGTGCCGCGTCCGCCACGTTGTCAAGGAGGACCGCTTCGATCAGGTCACTCGCCCACCGCAAGACCGCCGTATCCCGCAGCGGCTCGCCGGCCACCCGGGCAGTCATCGGCCTGGGCACCAAGATCGTACGGACAGCCTGCTTGACCAGCGAGCCCGGGTAGAGCCGCTGGAGCCGCAGCTGCTTGCTCTCGGGCAGCTGGAGCGGACCGAACCGGACGAAGCTGCCCTGGACGCTGATGTTGGCCACATCCGCCTTGCGGGCCACCGTGCGCAGACGAGCCACCTCGAACAGGTTGCGCACCGGCTCGGGCGGAGTGCCAAAACGATCCTGCAGCTCGGCCTCGATCTCGGCCAGCCCGCCCGCGTCCTGGACTGTCGCGAGCTTCTTGTACGCCTCGAGGCGCAACCGCTCCCCCGGGACGTACTCGTGCGGCAGGTGCGCGTCGACGGGCAGCTCGATCTTGATCTCCGAGGGAGGAGCCTCGCCACCTTCCCCGCGGAAGTCAGCAACGGCTTCCCCGACCAGGCGGATGTAGAGGTCGAAGCCGACCCCGGCGATGTGGCCGGACTGCTCGCCACCGAGCATGTTGCCGGCACCGCGGATCTCGAGGTCTTTCATGGCCACAGCCATGCCGGCACCGAGGTCGGTGTGGCTGGCGATCGTGGCCAGACGGTCGTGCGCGGTCTCGGTGAGCGGCTTCTCCGGGGGGTAGAGGAAGTAGGAGTAAGCGCGTTCGCGACCACGGCCCACCCGACCGCGCAGCTGGTGAAGCTGGCTGAGGCCGAGCACGTCGGCGCGCTCCACGATGAGGGTGTTGGCGTTGGAGATGTCCAGACCGGTCTCGATGATCGTGGTGCAGACCAGGACGTCGAAGCGCCTCTCCCAGAAGTCGACGACGACCTGCTCCAGCCTGTGTTCGGCCATCCGGCCGTGGGCGGTGGCGATCCGCGCCTCAGGCACCAGCTCACGGACCCTGGCGGCCGCCTTCTCTATGGACGACACCCTGTTGTGGATCAGGAACACCTGGCCCTCGCGCAGGAGCTCGCGCCGGATCGCGGCAATGATCTGCTTCTCGTCGTAGGACCCGACGAAGGTCAGGACGGGATGACGTTCCTCGGGCGGCGTGGCCAGCGTCGACATCTCGCGGATGCCGGTGACAGCCATCTCCAGGGTGCGCGGGATCGGCGTTGCCGAGAGGGCAAGGACGTCAACGGCTGTGCGCAGGCGTTTCAGCTGCTCCTTGTGCTCGACGCCGAAGCGCTGCTCCTCGTCGACCACCACCAGCCCGAGGTCCTTGAAGCGAATCTCGTTGCCCAGCAGCCGATGGGTGCCGATGACAAGGTCGACCGTGCCGTCGGCCAAACCCTTGACGACCGCCTTGGCCTCGGCGTCGGACTGGAACCGCGACAAGGCCTTGACCACCACGGGGAACGGCGCGTAGCGCTCCGAGAACGTCTGGAAGTGTTGCTGCACCAGCAGTGTCGTCGGCACCAGGATCGCAGCCTGCTTACCGTCCTGGATCGCCTTGAACGCCGCGCGCACCGCAATCTCGGTCTTGCCGTAGCCGACATCACCACAGATGAGCCGGTCCATCGGGACCTCTTTCTCCATGTCGGCCTTGACCTCGTCGATACTGCTCAGCTGGTCGGGGGTCTCGACATAGACGAACGCGTCCTCGAGCTCACGCTGCCAGGGCGTGTCCGGCCCAAAGGCGTGGCCCTTGGTTGCCATCCGGGCGCTGTAGAGCCGGATCAGCTCGGCGGCGATCTGCTTGACGTGCTTCTTCGCCCGGCCCTTGGTCTTCGCCCAGTCGGCGCCGCCCAGCTTGTGCAGCGTGGGCGCCTCGCCGCCGACGTAACGGGTGATCTGATCGAGCTGGTCTGTGGGCACGAAAAGACGGTCAGCGGGCTGGCCCCTCTTGCTGGCGCCGTACTCCAGCAGGAGGTACTCGCGGGTGGCCCCGCCGACCGTGCGCTGCACCATCTCGACGAACTTGCCCACGCCATGCTGCTCGTGGACCACGTGGTCACCCAGGCGCAGCTCCAGCGGATCGACCTGGTTGCGACGCCGGACCGGCATCCGGCGCATGTCCTTGGTTGAGGTGCCGACACTGTTGCCGGTGGTCAGGTCGGACTCTGTGACGACGACGAGCTTCGCGCCGGGAGCGACGAACCCCTGCCCCAGCGCTCCGGTGGTCACCTGCACGAGGCCGGCCGGAAGCCGTTCGAGCATCCCCGCCTCAGCCTCGATGTGGTTGGCGACATCGCTGTCCGACAACACCTCGCTGACCCGCTTGGCCAGGCCGTGACCGTCCGTCACGACCAGCGTGTGCCATCCCTCGGCGGCCCAGTGGCGCAGAGCCGCAACGGCGCGATCGGTGTCGCCGCGGAAAGCCTCGACGTCCCCTGACTCGACGCTGAGCCGTTCCTTGCGGTTGTCCTCCGCCAGCTCGGCGTCGGCGCCGAAGCTGGTCAGCGACCACCAGGGCCGGCCGGTCTCCAGCGCGTGAGCGCGGACATCCTCCAGCAACCAGTACGACGCTGTACCCAGGATGCCCTGCAGATCAACGGGGACGGCGTTACCGGAGGCCGCGTTGGACCAGCTCGCCTCGAGGAACTCAGCGCTGGTGGCGACCAGGTCGTGTGCCCGTTTGCGCACCCGTTCGGGGTCGGTCAGGATCACGTGGGCGCCGGGCGGCAGCAGGTCGAGCAGGTTCTCCATGCCGTCAACCAGCGCCGGCGCCAGCGACTCCATCCCCTCGACGGCGATGCCCTCGGCCACCTTGCCCAGCATGTCCGCGACCCCGGGAAGCTGCGTGGCAAGGACCGCAGCGCGCTCCCGGACGGCCTCGGTAAGCAGGATCTCGCGACACGGCGGGGCCCAGAGCCCATGCTGGGCAACCTCGAGGCTGCGCTGGTCCGCAACCTTGAACCAGCGGATCTCCTCGACAGTGTCACCCCAGAACTCGATCCGGAGAGGGTGCTGCTCGGTGGGTGAGAAGACGTCAAGGATGCCTCCCCGAACGGCGAACTCACCTCGGCGCTCGACCAGGTCGGTGCGCGTATACGCAGCGGCGACGAGCGCGTCGACAACCTTTTCGAGCGGCATCTCGTCGCCGGCCTTGAGCGCAACCGGCACCAGCTCCCCCAGCCCCTTGACCAGTGGCTGCAGCAAGGCGCGCACCGGAGCCACGACGACGTCCAGCGGCCCGTATGCCGTGTCGCTCGGGTCAGGATGGGTGAGCCGGCGCAAGACGGCCAACCGTCGGCCCACCGTGTCACTGCGAGGGCTCAGCCGCTCATGCGGCAGGGTCTCCCAGCTCGGGAAGTCGGCCACGACGTCCGCCGGCAGGAAACAGCGCAGGGCCGCAACCAGATCCTCGGCCTCACGCCCGGTGGCCGTCACCGCAAGGATCGGACGCCGGACGCTGCGGTCGTGAGCACCGGCCAGGGCGGCGATGAGCGGCGGGCGGGCGCCCACGGAGACAGCGATGTCCAGGACCTCGCGGGCGCCCCTGCCTGGGCCGGCCGGGGACGTCAGGAGGTCCCGCACTATCGGGTCGGTGACAAGGACATCGAGCAACGGGGTGAGGCTCATGAGGGGAATAGCTCCTGGCTGTGGGTCGACAACACAAACGCCCCATTGCGAAGAGCCAACGGGGTAGATCAACAGTTTAGGTCAGCAAGAGGGCCTGGTTTATCGGGAGTGCCACTCCTGCTGCGCGGCGACCAGACCCTCCGTCACGAGGCGTTCGACGGCGTCAGCAGCATCACTGATCAACAAGGGGACCTCGCTGCGCTCGGTGCTGGCGAAGTCGTGCAGCACGTAGTCCGCCGGATCCATCCGCCCTGGCGGACGGCCGATCCCGACCCGCACGCGCAGGTAGTCACGGGTGCCCACCGACTTGGTGATCGAACGCAGACCGTTGTGCCCGCCCTCGCCGCCACCCAGCTTGAGCCGCACCTCGGCGAAGGGGATGTCGAGATCGTCGTGAATCACGACGAGATTCTCGACCGGGACCTTGTAGAACGACAGCAGCCCGGCTACCGGCCCGCCGGACTCGTTCATGAAGGTCACCGGCTTGGCAATGATCGCCCGTTGCGCGTCGATCCTGACCTCTGCCGCGGCCGCCCGTGCCTTGTGGGAGCGCAGGCTCGCCCTTGTACGGGCAGCCAGCTCGTCCACGACCATGGCGCCCACGCTGTGCCGATGACCGGAGTACGCGGGTCCGGGGTTACCGAGTCCGACGATCAGCCACGGAGTCATCGCGTCCATTCGAACTAGGGGTAGGAACCGGTTGGCCCGGTCCTGACAATAGTCAGGTCCGGGCCGACCTCAGCAGACTCAGGCCTTTTCGTCCTCCGCGGCTGGCGCCTCAGCGGCAGTCTCGACGCCTTCACCCTCCGCGGCGGTGACGCCGCCACCGAGCTCTTCGAGCTCAGCGGCGATCTCGGCCTCGAGAGCCTCGGCAGAGATCGCCTGGGTGATGTTGACGATCAGAGACGCGACGTCGGTGAGCAGCTCGGCGCCCTTGGGCAGCACGAGGTCGGAGGCATGGATCTGGGTGCCGGCCGGCAGACCCTCGATCGAGACCTCGACGTTGTCCGGAATCTGGGTGGCCTCGACGGCCAGCTCCACGGTGTTGTTCTCGACCGAGACGACCGTCTCGACCGCGGCGACGCCCACGAGGTGGATGGGCACGTCAACGTGGACCTTCTCGCCCTTGCGGACGACAACCAGGTCAATGTGCTCGATGACCGGCCTGATCGGATCGCGCTGGACGTCCTTGGCCAGGGCCAGGTGGTCCTTGCCGTCGATCTCGATGGTCAGCAGGACGTTGGAGACCTTGAGTGCCAGCATCGTCTGGTGGCCGGGCAGGCTGATGTGGACAGGATCGGTGCCGTGGCCGTACATGACGGCGGGGATGTTGTGTTCGCGGCGAATGGTGCGGGCGGCACCCTTGCCGAACGAGGTGCGGGGTATGGCGACCAGTTTGTTCCTGGACGTGTCTGCTGACTTGGACTGAGGCATGGGGGACTCCTAGTGTTTGCCGATCCGTGCGCCGCTGAGTCCGACATGCACGGGTGTTCTTGGGGTGTTATCAGTACGGTGGGCCTCGACGCGGGGCGCGGCACGACGCGGGTAACCAGCGTGGCAAGCGCACTTCAGCCTGTGAAGAACCGGGCGTCTGGCGCCACCGCGTCGATCACGGAGCACTGCGACAAACTGACTCAAATCAGGCTGATTCAACTCAAATCAACATCAGTCATGCAGCGTCCCTCGCCGAGGCAACCCCGGAAGTCTAGGCGACCTGGCACGGCATACGAAATCCTGGACGGACTGCGACCAGCCAGACCAACGAAGAACGGAGGTCAGTCGGTCTGTTCGAAGAGGCTGGTGACCGAACCGTCCTCGAATACGGCGCGGATCGCCTGACTGAGCAGCGGGGCGATCGAGAGCTCGGTGAGCTTGTCGAAGTGGCGCTCGGAGGGGATCGGCAAGGTGTTGGTGACGATGACCTCGCGGGCGTGGCAGTTCTTGAGCCGGTCGACAGCCGGTCCGGACAGGATCGCGTGCGTAGCGGCAATGATGACGTCCGCGGCGCCCGCGGCGATCAGCGCATCAGCCGCTTTGGTGATCGTCCCGCCGGTGTCGATCATGTCGTCGACCAGGATGCAGGTGCGACCGGTGACCTCGCCGACAACGCGGTTGGCGACACTCTCGTTGGGCCGGGTGATGTCGCGAGTCTTGTGGATGAAGGCCAGAGGCGCCCCGCCCAGCCGCTTGGACCACTGCTCGGCGACCTTGATCCGCCCCGCGTCCGGCGAGACCACGGCCAGCCGTTCGGTGCCGTACTTCTTGCGCACGTACTTGGACAGGATGGGCAGCGCCACAAGGTGGTCGACCGGCCCGTCGAAATAACCCTGGATCTGGTCGGCGTGCAGGTCGACCGACATCAGCCGGTTGGCCCCTGCGGTCTTGAACAGGTCCGCGATGAGTCGCGCCGAGATCGGCTCGCGGCCACGATGCTTCTTGTCCTGGCGTGAGTAGCCGTAATACGGCATGACGACGGTGATCCGCTTGGCCGAGGCGCGCTTGAGCGCATCGACCATGAGCAGGTGCTCCATGATCCACTCGTTGACCGGAGCGGCGTGGCTCTGCAGGACGAAGGCGTCCGAGCCGCGAACCGACTCCTCGTAGCGGACATACATCTCGCTGTTGGCGAACTCGTAGGCCGAGGTGGGCACCAGGTTCGTGCCGAGCTGGTAAGCCACCTCTTCGGCGAGCTGGACGTTGGACCGACCGGAGAAGATCATGAGATTCTTCTCGGTCGCGCGCTTCAGGCCGTTCATGCGCTCGCGTTCCCTTCGGGGACGATGACGGAATCTTCGGGGACGACAGGCGAATCCCCACTGGCAGCAGCCGCCGCCTGCGCCGAGGCGGTACCTGCACGCTTTGCGTACACCCAACCGAGCAGATTGCGTTGCGGCGACACGTTGATAGCCAGAGCACCCGGTGGAACGTCCTTGCGGACGACGGTCCCCGCGCCGGTGTAGGCGCCGTCACCCACGGTAACCGGCGCGACGAACATGTTGTCCGATCCGGTGCGGCAATGGCTGCCGACGGTGGTGTGCATCTTGTTGACGCCGTCGTAGTTGACGAAGACGCTGGACGCGCCGATGTTGGAGTGCTCACCGATCGTCGCGTCCCCGACATAGGTGAGGTGCGGCACCTTGGATCCGGCGCCAATCTGGGCATTCTTGGTCTCGACGAAGGTGCCGATCTTGCCGTTCACGCCGAGCTCGGTGCCGGGACGCAGATACGAGAAGGGCCCGACCATGGCCCCTTCTCCGATGACGGCCAGGGACCCGTGCGTTCGTATGACGGTGGCGCCGCGCCCGATCGAGACGTCCGTGAGCGTGGTGTCGGGCCCGAGGACGACGTCGTCACCGATGGTGCTGGCACCGTGGATCTGGGTCTGCTGGTGGATGGTGATATCGCGCCCGAGCCTGACGTCGGCATCTATCCAGGTCGTGGCCGGGTCGACCACGGTCACTCCGGCACGCATCCAGCGCTCGACGATGCGGCGGTTGAGCTCGGCGCCGAGTCGCGACAGCTGGACGCGGTCGTTGACGCCCTCTGTCTGCCACAGGTCCTGGACCAGGTGTGCGCTCACCAGAAGGCCCTGGCTGCGGATGATAGCCAGCACGTCGGTGAGGTACTTCTCGCCCTGGACGTTGTCCGTGCCCACCTGGCTCAGCGCCGCGCGCAGGACCGCCGCGTCGAACGCATACAAACCGGAGTTGATCTCGGTGATCTCGCGCTGCGCGTCGGTGGCATCCTTCTGCTCCACGATGCCCGCCACGGAGCCGTCCCCCGCTCGCAGTATGCGTCCGTAGCCGAACGAGTCGGGCAACGTGGCGGTGATCACCGTGGCGGCGCTCCCGCTGGCGACATGCGCCTCGAGCAGTCCGTTCAGAGTCTCCGCTGAGAGCAGGGGCACGTCGCCGTTGGTCACCAGAATGGTTCCCTCAAGGCCTGCCGGCAGCGCCTCGAGCGCACACTCGGTGGCCCGGCCCGTGCCCTTGACCTCATCCTGGTCGACAACGACTGCGTCGGGATCGACAACCGCGATGTGTGCCGCGACGAGGTCACGGCCGTGGCGGACCACGATGGCCAGGTGCTGGGGGTCAACGCCTCGCGCCGCGGCAATCGCATGGGCCAGGAGGGTGCGTCCCCCGATGGCGTGCAGGACTTTGGGAGTGGCCGACTTCATCCTGGTGCCTTCGCCAGCGGCAAGGACGATGACAGCGGCCGGGCGGGGTGCAGTCACGCGATGAGCTCCTGAGGGTCGGAGTCGATGCATGCAGCCACACCCTGGCCGTTCCCGTCACGAAGGGACGGCGGGCTGCACTGCCTGAGGCAATCTTACCTGTCGTCCACCGGTGGTTCACCCGCGTGTGCGGCTGGGTCGGCCGTCATACCGATCGAAAGGCTCACCAGGCGTCCACTGCGTGCCGGGCTCGACCGACGTCATGTCGACGCCTGGACGAGGCAGTGAACCGCATCGGGCCCGAAGTGGTCGATACTTATTAGCACAACCACCATGCCTGCGGGTGCCTGCCGACACTGGAGAACCGATGCAACTGCACATCAGGAGAGTCGCTCTGGTCGACGGGCACGATAGATCCGAGGGCCAGCAGTGAGCGACGGCGATGCCCTGAAGTTCCATCAGGATCTGGCAGAGCAGATGATCATTGAGGTCCAGTCCTGGAACGAGTCCTCGGGTGCGGATCTTGAGGCGCTTCGCCAACTGGCCAGAAAGGCTGTGTTGCCGGAGATGCTCGCAAGCTTCCTCGCGGCTGCCGCAGCGGACAGCAGGACGCGAGTTGATGAGCTCCTGTTCGTTGTATGACACCCCTGGGACCGTCGTGAGACCCCTCACCTGATTCCACACGGTCGATCTTGATCGGCTCCCCGGGAAGGAATCGAACCTTCGTCGCTATTCCTGATTCAAAGTCAGGCGGGCCCTGCCAGCAGACCAACCGGGGAACGACCCGCCTTCGCGGACTCTGGCAAGGGTAGTGGACCGTGACGGCTGTCAGGGAATCACCGCAGAAGCCCGCCAACCTACGGTCAGGAAGGTTACGCTTGCGTAAGTTCAGTGAAACCGCCGCTGTCGATCCCCAGGAAGCAGACACCGTGAACCGGCCAAAGCACCAAGGTCTACGTTCGGACATGATGGCGTGGTGACCCAAGCACAGGAGATACCCGCGGCGACGATCTCCCGCGCCCGGATGACCGGCAAGCAGCGGCGTGAACAGCTCCTTGAAGTCGGCCGAAAACTGTTTGCGGACAAGGGTTTTGAGGCAACAACGGTCGAGGAGATCGCCGCCAAGGCCGGTGTCTCCAAGCCGGTCGTCTACGAACACTTCGGGGGCAAAGAGGGTCTGTATGCCGTGGTCGTCGACCGCGAGATCCGCTCGCTGCTCGACGGCATCACCGGGGCGCTCACCTCCGACGGTCATGCCCGCCGGCTCCTCGAACAAGCCGCGCTGGCCCTGCTGGACTACGTCGAGAACTCCACGGACGGCTTTCGGATCCTCGTGCGCGACTCGCCCGCCGGGCAGGCGACAGGGTCGTTCGCCAGCCTGCTCAGTGATGTGGCCAGCCAGGTCGAGTACATCCTGGCGGCCGAGTTCAAGCGCCAGAAACTGGACCCCAAGACCGCGCCGATCTATGCCCAGATGCTTGTCGGCATGGTGGCACTGACCGGTCAGTGGTGGATGGACTCGCGCAAGTTCAAAAAGGCCGACGTGGCCGCACACCTGGTCAACCTCGCCTGGAACGGCCTGGGCGGAATGGAGCCAAAACCCATCCTGCGCACCATCAAGAAATAGCCGCACCATCAAGAACAGCCCTGTCAGGCTGACGACCCCCCCAGAAGCCCGCGGACCTGCTTGATACCCACCTGCTCGAAATGCTCGTAGTGCTGCCCGACGCTGCCGAACCGCATAGGCGTGCTGAGGCAGATGACCTCGTCGAAGCAGGACCGCAGACTCTGGCTGGTGCTCAGGGCGGCGACCGGCACCGCGAGGATGACCGGACCGGCGCCGGCGCCGCGCAGGACGCTTGCAGCGGCTC
>Ga0207932_1000260_pt1 | contig 17868 bp, 20 predicted proteins | sample NGESurdeep092012_FD_184480 | JGI IMG/M metagenome (GOLD analysis project Ga0207932, IMG submission 184480) | Arctic peat soil microbial communities from Barrow, Alaska - NGEE Surface sample 415-2 deep-092012 (SPAdes) | ecosystem: Environmental > Terrestrial > Soil > Wetlands > Peat ...
AGACGATCGGGGATGCCCGCGAGAAGGTGAGTGCACGCCGGCGAGAGGAGGATGTCGATGGTCTTGTGGTCATCGACGGGGATGGACGCCTCATCGACGACCTGTCGTTGATGGATCTGCTCGACAACGATCCCGGCACACCCATCGCGGCTGTTGTCGGCCCTCCTTACCCTGGCACCGTCCTGCCGGACGCGGACCTGGACGACGTGGTTGAGCAACTGATCGGCAACCGCGGGTCGTCCTTGGTCGTGGTCGATCTCGAGCATCGACCCATCGGCCGGATTCTCGCTGATGATGTGGTCGACGCCCTTGTTTCGACCGACGTCCAACGACGCTGGCCGTGGCAACCCAAAGGACCCGGGGGATGACCGGCCCGGAGAGCGCGGGGCACCACGACACCCTCAAGTCTGGGGTGTCCGCTGGCGGGAACACAGAAGAGAATGCGCCGCGCACCCGGTTGCGCAGAATCCAGTTGGCCACGATGCTCGGCGTTCTCGGGCCAGGACTGATTGCGGGTTTGTCCGACGACGACCCGGCCGGCATCACGACCTACTCGGTGCTGGGCACCAAGTACGGCTACCAGATGCTCTGGGTGCTTGGCGTGTCCACCATCGCGTTGGTCATGTTCCAATCGCTGGGCGCCCGCATTGGCGTCGTCACCGGTCAGGGCCTCGCGGGGCTGATCCGGCAGAAGTTCGGAGCCCGCTCCGCCGTCGTCGCGATCCTCGCGCTGCTATTGGCGAACATCGGCACCACCGCCGCGGAGTTCGCCGGGATCGCAGCAGGATTCGAGTTGTTCGGAATACCACGCCAATTCGCGGTGCCCGTCACCGCACTCCTTGTGTCGGTACTTGTCCTGCGGGGCGGGTTCAAGGGCATCGAGCGCGTACTGCTCGGCTTGTCCGCGATCTTCATCTGCTACGTAGCCGCCGGGGTCCTCGCCCACCCCGACTGGGGTGCCGCGTTCACGGGACTCGTGGTGCCCACGATGCCGCTCACCCGTGATGCCGTCGTCATCGCCACTGCCACACTGGGCACGACCCTTGCCCCCTGGGGCCTGGCCTTCATTCAGTCCTACGCCGTCGACAAGCGCCTGACCACCGAGTCGCTGCCCTACCTACGCGTCGATGTGATCACTGGCGCGCTGCTCACCGGGATCATCGGCTTCTTCGTCGTCGTGTCGTGCGCGGCGACCCTTCACGCCCACGGGCTCTCGATCAACGATGCCGCCGACGCGGCCGCAGCACTCGAACCTCTCGCCGGGACGCTGGCCAAGGACCTGTTCGCCATCGGACTCATCGGTGCGGCCGTCCTCGCCGCCTCCATCCTGCCGCTGTCCACGGCGTACTCGGTCAGCGACCTCACCGGCAGCCCCGCCGCCCTTGACGACGACCTTCGGTCCGCGCCCCTGTTCTACGGAACGTTTGCACTGGTCACCGTCATCGGCGCCGGCCTCGTCCTGATCCCGAGTGCGCCGCTCGTCGCCATCCTGGTCCTCACCCAGGTCCTCAACGCGGTGCTTCTCCTGCCGTTGCTCTGGTTCATGTATGGGATCGCCCGCGACCGCGATCTCATGGGGGACTACAGCGCAGGTCGCGGCGCGGCCAGCGGATATTTGGTTGCCATCGCCGTCATCGCCGTGTGCGTCATGGCTCTTGGCGCTTTGTCCGTTCGGTCCTGACCAAAGCACACCCGGAAACCCGGCAAGACGTCAATCCACACCCTCCGCCCCAGTCCGTGGCCCGCCCCGCCTTCGCGCGCCCCATTCGCGCGCCCGCTAGCTAGTGCCGTTACCCAGCAGGTCGGATGTGTCCGCACCTCAGCCGCACGGTCCGCAATGCCAGGCAACTTGGTGCGGGGACAGTCCCTCCACTGCCCGGCACGACCCTGGAGTCGGTAGCAGGACGGGGAAGGACTGCTCCGTCGGCTCAACCCGCGCCCGACACAACGCACAGGACGCAACGAGCAGGTCCTATCCGTTCTGGAAGACGACCACGGTGCAGGGAGAGCAGAGGCTGGTGGCCAGGCTATTGAGCGTTCAGCTAGCCGTCTTGGCACGCGGCCCCGGCCTCAGGATGGGCTCAGAGAATCTCGATAGGCCGGGACCCTCTCTCAGGGGAGAGGGTCCCGGCCTTTCTACGCACCCGGCCAGCAGGACAGATCCGAGGAGCTAGAGGATCCCAGCAGCGGCCGAGCACTGCAGGTTGGCCCGGTTTGTGGTTCTGTCTCGGTCCCTACTGGTCGCTGTGGTGCCGGGAGTCTTGCGAAGAGCCGGTGAAGAGCAGTCCCTTGGGCGAGATTGCAGCCAGCTGCGTAATCGGGGTGAGGCTTCCATCTGTGAGGTTCAGTGTTGCCAGGTAGCTGCGGCCCACGTCCGGTGTCACAGCTGACAATGCCTGCCCGGCTTTGAATGCGCCTGTGACGCGGTAGAGCATGTTGGCGGTGGGGTCACTCACCCACAGGGTCCGCTTTTGCGAGGTTGCGAATACTGTGTCGTCCACAGGTGTGTTCACGGTCAGTACCTGGAGCGGCTTGTTGGCGTGGTCTAGGGCAAAGACCAGCTGCATGTCGCCTTGGCCGTCCAGCATGAAGTCGCCGCTGAAGCGCGGGGCGGCGGCCGGCACGACGGTGTTGGAGTCGGGGTCGGTCAGGGCCAGGGTCAGGCTCTGGCCCGCATTGGCACCATTGGCGGCGATCGCGCTGGCGTTGTCACTAAACACGGGGGTCAGGTCTGCGGTGCTGCCGGCAAGGTGCACCGCGTAGACGGCGGGGCCCGTGGTATCGGTCGGGGCGGAGGCGCTGATGAGGATCTTGCCGTCAAAGACGGAGATGGCGTCAGTCCCGCCGCCGTGGGTCAACCCCTTGTAGGTGTAGCTCTTCAGCGGCTGCTTGTCACCTGGGGTGAGGGTTGAGAAACCAGAGTTGCCGTCTTCGTTGGTGGTCAGCAGCAGTCGGTGCTTGGACGGGTCTGCGCTGAGGCCGTCGACCTTGCCCTGTACCTGCCAGGACTTACCGGGGGTTCCGTCGAGGCGGTACTGCTGAATGGTGCTGCTCGTGGTGCCCTCGCTGGCGGGTTCGCCGAGCGGGCCGACGCCGTTCTGGAAGGTGACATAGATGGAGTTGCCCAGGCGGGTAACGTCATCGGGCTTTGACTCGGTACCGACCGCAGCAAATGCCTTGACCGTGTACCCGGCTGGTGTCTTGGGGTCCGCGTGCACTGCCGCTGAAGCGGGCATCGCGGTTGCCGTCAGCGCCGCGACGGTGATCGCGGCGCCGAGGGCCACCGCTGCCTTCAGTTCTTTAGGTGTATGAGACACGGATCAGTCCTTACTCGAGGGAAGGTTGCCCTCACGACGGTAAGAATCCGGTCTGGGCGCAAGGCCCCCTCATCGCTAACTGATGGCGAACAGCCGGTGAACGGCCACACCCTCGGACCGGTCGATTGACGCGATCTGCTGCTACTGGAAGCAGAACCTGTATCTCTCGACGCGCTCGCTGATGCGCTTGAGCCAGCAAGGGCCAGTCAGCACATCGGTAAGCGAGCTCGTGTCTGTGGGTTGGCCCGCACCATCTCGCAGCCGGGAAGCCGCCGGCTCCTGGTCGAGGCGACCGGCGGCCCGGAACCTCTCTTGGCCGCCAACCACGACCGCCCTGTCGTTCATCCACGTTCCCAGTTGAGGGAACACACGTCACCCAAGAACCACACGTCGCAACAGCGCCTCCACGACGTCACCGACTTTCGAGGGCTACATCGAGGCCGGCGAACACATGCTGACTCAACACCGTCGCAGCCAACGCTCCCGGTAGGACATCGGCTTGCTCTCATCGTCCACCGCCCCCAACCTCGCCGAGGTTCGCACTGAGGCCCACCAGAACTGGGCGACTCGTTCTGGGCGGGCGACTCTCACATTCCGGCTCCGTGCCGCTAACGTGCCATTACGGCAGGCATCCCAGGGACACTCCAGGCCGCTCGGGACCGAGAAACTCGCAAAGAACCAAGCACAAACCCCATGAGTTCAAACAGTTCCCAAGCTGACAGTGCGGGTTCGATTCCCGTCACCCGCTCCACACGCGAAAAGCGTTGCAAAACAAACGAATCGGGCGCCATCTCCCCCTTGGAGACAGCGCCCGTTGGCATCAGAAGACGGCGCTCGTGCCCTCCCCGTGCCCATGGCCGTCGCCACCCGACTCGCTGGCACCAGTACCGATGAGCGTCTCAGGACACTCGTCATACCCGGTCAGCATGACGTCGATCGCGTCAGCGATGGCACGATCGCGGTCTGCCGTGCGGTGTTGGTAGATGAGCGCAGCGTCCATGCTTGCGTGCCCCATCCGCCCCATCAGCTCGCGAGTACTGGCCCCCGTCATCGCAGCGAAGTGGTTGCCGGTATGACGCAGATCGTGGATGTGGATGCCCGCCAACCCTGCACCATCAAGAGCGCGTGCCCACACCGACGTGAAGGCTCTGTGCAGCTGCGCCGATAGCCGAAGCGTAGGCGGTCAACCGTGCCTCGGTCTGCGCCACATGTCTGATGTCGTCGCGGGTGGGTGTGCCTTCAAGTGTTGCCGTCGCGGTCACCCGCCAGCGGATCAGAGCCTGCCCCATACGCAAGGTCACATCGTCCGTCGGCAGGTCTGCGCGCATCCGGCCAAGCCCGGCCATGGTGTTCTCATCGGACAGGACTGCCTCAAGGTCCCGAAACTGGCGACAGAGCCTCGGCATGGCTCCATGAGGTACGTATGGAAGTCGTCGTTTCGTCTCGGCTGCGATGTGCCCGCTGAGGGTCACGGTCGCAGTGTGGGCCGCTGTGGACAGCCCAAGAGGACACTGGCCCGCGCCACCTTGGTTCCTTCGATATCGCTGATGCCGGTCGGTGCATAGGCGTCAAGAAGGTCCGCGGCGCGGTCAAGTAGGCGTGCAGCGTCCACGAACGCCGGAGTTGGTGCCGCAGTCTGCGTCACTGTGACCGGATTGAGCTCCAAGACGTCTATCCAGGTCCGGCCAGGAACCGGCAGAAGGTCGAGCACGCGGCGGCTGGCCTGCGCCAGACTCGGCCATGCGGCTAGCACGCCACGGGCGTTGATAGCGCCAATGTCCCACGTCAAACTACGGATTGACCGGTTCGCTTCAATCAGCAACTCCCCCACCGAAAGATCGTTCATCCGGCCGCGGCCCGCTCAACAGCGCGGAAGGCGTCTGCCACATGGACCACCGCTAAGGACCACAACGGCGGCTCCAGCTCCAACGGGATCCCCTCGTACCGGCGTGCGACCTCACGCGTGAGGTCAACGCACGACCGCTCCGCCCACTCATCCATCACCGGTGGCCACACAGGTACCAGCCGCGCCCGTGCAGATACAACGATCCCGGCAGCCAACAGAGCGTCGGCGGCATCAACCCACGCCTCGTTGTACTCGCCGTGCTCATCAACCGTGAGACGCCGGCCAGCCTCTTCAGCCTTTGCCTTCTGCAGCAGTCAAGGGAGTCCCGTCGGTGACGGACGAGGTGGATCTAGGTGGCCATCTGGATACGCAACGGCTCTCCTGGTGGCAGAGGGCGGCTGATGATGCTTTGTTCGACGACGGGCAGCCGGGCGACGAAGTGCTTACCCGAACGAGTAACCTCGCCGACATGTATGACCAATACGGAGTCGAGCTGACCGCCGCGGCCGTGCAGTTTCCGGTGCGCCATCCCGTGGTGGCTGCAGTGGTGGCCGGGACGCAGCGCCGGACAAGTTGCCTCGACGTTGCAGCGTCTGTCGGTAGACGTCCCGGCCGAGGCTTGGCATGAGCTCGGTGGCTGGCGGCCGCCAGCCAGTACGTCTGGCCTATGGCGAGACCGGGCTGATCATCGAGGTCGACCCGGAGTGCACCACGGTCGTCACACCGGTGCACCACGCCGGTGCCGCGGACGCCGCGGCGACGCTACGCGGCGCACTTCAGCACCCGGTTGCCGGTCCGCCGTTGCGTGACGTCGTCCGCCCAGGCCAGCGGATCGCGGTGTCGTTGTGCGATCTGACCCGTCCGCAGCCGCGCGAGGCGATGGTCCGGGCATTGCTGGCCGAGCTCGAGGGCATCTCCGGCCGCGACGACTTCACCTTGCTGGTGGCCACCGGCACGCACCGCGGCAACACCGAGGCTGAGTTGCGCGTCATGCTCGGCGACGAGCTCGTCGACACGATACGGATCATCAATCACGATGCCCGTGACCCGTCGATGCTCACCTGGTGTGGGGAATTCGGCAACGGCGTCCCGGTCTGGCTGAATCGGCACTGGGTCGAGGCGGACGTTCGGATCACCACTGGATTCGTCGAGCCGCATTTCTTCGCCGGCTTCTCCGGCGGCCCGAAGTTGGTGGCCCCGGGCCTGGCCGGCTTGGACACCGTGCTGACCCTGCACGACGCGGCTCGCATCGGCAGCGACCGGGCAACGTGGGCGATCTGCGAGGGCAATCCTGTGCACGACGACGTGCGGGCGATCGCTGCCGGCACGGGGGTCGATTTCGCCTTCGACGTCGTGCTCAACGCCGAGCAGCAGGTGGTTTCGGCATTCGGCGGCGAGATCGTCGCGATGCACGCCGCCGCCCGTGAGCAGGTGCGTGCGGTATCCATGCGTCCGGTCGATCAGCTCTTTGATGTCGTGGTAACGAGCAACTCCGGCTATCCGCTGGATCAGAACCTCTACCAAGCGGTCAAGGGCATGTCGGCAGCAGCCACGATCGTCAAGCCCGGCGGGCTGATCATCTGCGCAGCCGAGTGCCGGGAGGGGTTTCCCGATCATGGCTCATTCCGTGAGGTGCTTGCCTCAGCTGAGACGCCGCAGGCGCTGCTCGATTCGATCTCTGCCCGCGAGCAGACCGTGCCTGACCAGTGGCAGGTTCAGGTGCTGGCCAGGGTGCAGACGCACGCCCGGGTCGGTGTCCATAGCGACTACCTCGACGATGCCGCGCTGCGCTCTGCGCACCTGTTCGCGGTACCGGATATCTCGGCGGCGATTGCGGCTGAGCTCGCCGCGGTGGGACCCGATGCCAGGGTCTGCGTGCTGCCTGAAGGTCCGCAGACGATTCCCTACGTCGCGAGCGGGGTCCTTGTCTGATGCGCGTTCTGGCTGTCCCTGACAAGTTCCGCGGCACCGCAACCGCTGAGCAGGTCTGCGCTGCGATCGCGGTGGCGGTCGTGGCGGCAGGCAGCAGTTGCCGATCGCTGCCGATCGCCGACGGTGGCGAGGGCATGCTCGAAGCCTTTGGCGGCCCCAACCGGCTCACAGCTGTAACGGGGCCGGCTGGCGGGCCCGTGTCGGCCGGGTGGCGAATGAATGCGGACGGGCTGGCGGTTATCGAATCGGCGCAGGCCTGCGGGCTGCTGCTCACCGGCGGTGCCGCAGCCAACGACCCGGTTGCCGCGACTACGCGAGGGGTTGGGGAGCTGATCGTCGCGGCCTTAGTCGAAGGGGCGGCCCGGATCCTTGTGGGCCTCGGCGGCTCGGCGACCACCGATGGCGGACGGGGGGCGGTTGATGCGGTAATCGACGCTGGCCAGCTCGACGCTGTGCGCTCAGTTGAGCTCGACGTCTGCTGCGACGTCGAGACCCGATTCACCCAAGCAGCAAGAGTATTCGGCCCGCAGAAGGGTGCGTCACTTGCCGACGTCAGCTTTCTGACTGATCGACTTCGATCCCAGCGGGCGGAGTACTCGGCGCAGTTCGGCATCGACGTCGAAGCTATCCCCGGCTCCGGGGCGGCCGGTGGGCTGGCCGGCGGTTTGGCGGTCATTGGGGCGAGCCTCGTCGGCGGCTTCGACCAGATCGCGCGAGAGCTCGAGCTGGACAGGATGCTTGCTGACGCCGATCTAGTGATCACCGGCGAGGGCAAGTTCGATGCGACGTCGCTGGCGGGCAAGGTCGTCGGCGGCGTGTGGCGCCGTGCTGCCGCGCTCGGCCTGCCGGTGGTCGCTATAGTCGGCGTGCAAGATCCCGAAGCGAGATGTGATGGATTGACCGTGCTGTCACTGACCGAGCTCTACGGATCCAGCCGGGCGCTGAGTGACACGTCCCTAGCGATCACCGATGCGGTGGCCGGGTATCTGGCGACACAGACCCAGCGAGGACACTGAACGCATGAGCGTTGAACTCGATCGGCTGCTCGGCCGGCTGGCCGACGAACAGCGGTTGCTGACCGGCTACTCCGGGGGCGCCGATTCAGCGTTACTCGCCTACGCCGCGCACCAGGTCCTCGGCTCGCAGGCCATCGCAGTGACCGCGGTGTCGGCCAGCCTGCCCTCGCGCGAACGCCGTTCCGCCCGCGACTTCGCCCGCGAGCACGCCATGGCACACGTCGAGGTCTGCACCGACGAACTCGACCGCGACGAGTACGTCGCCAACACTGGCAACCGCTGCTTTCACTGTAAGTCCGCACTCTTCGACGCAATCGGTCCGCTCGCAACGATGATGAACGCCTCGATGGCCCTCGGTACCAACCTCGACGACCTCGGCGACCATCGTCCGGGCCAGGCGGCGGCCATCTCGCGCGGCGCGGTCTTCCCGCTGGTCGACGCCGGGCTGAGCAAGGCCGACGTGCGCGCGATCAGCGCCGAGCTCGGACTGAGCACAGCCGACAAGCCGGCGGCGGCTTGCCTGTCGTCCCGGATCGCCTATGGCGACGAAGTGACCTCCGAGCTCCTCTCACGCATCGAACGCGCTGAGGTCGCGCTCGAGGACCTTGGATTCGCCCCGGCTCGGGTCCGCGCGCACGCAGATGGGACGGTGGCCCGTATCGAGCTCGACACCACGCAGTTGAACGAAGCCATCCTGCGGCGCGCCGAATTGGTGGCGGCGGTGCGCGCCACGGGGTTCACGTTCTGCGCCCTTGACCTCGCCGGCTTTCGCAGCGGAAGTATGAATGCCTTGCTGCAGTTGACGGTGCTGCGCTCGTGACCCGGTCCTCGGAGTCGGTCCGGCTCGGATTCGCGACGGTCGATGTCGACCGCGAGCACCGCCAGGGGCTGCCGGAGGTCGTGTACGGCTCCGGCAAATCCGCTGCCGAGATCGCGGCGATCGTGTCCGTGCTGCTGGAGCTGTCGGCCGGTCCCGTGCTGGTGACCCGCGTTGATCCTGCGGAGGCTGATGTTGTTCAGGCGTCGGTCGGCTCGGGTTCCTACGATGCGGCCGCCCGGTTGCTCGTGTGGCGGCCGTCCCCTGACCTTGGTTGGCGGGCCGCGTTGGTGACCGCCGGCACGTCGGACGGAGCAGTGGCGGACGAGGCATCAGCGATCGCGCGGGCGATCGGGCTCGAGGTCACTGACATCCGAGATGTAGGCGTAGCCGGGCTGCACCGGCTGCTGGAGCGTGTCGAGGAGTTGCGGGCGGTTGACGTCGTCGTGGTGGTGGCCGGCATGGAGGGCGCGCTGGCCAGCGTCGTAGGCGGTTTGGTCGCGGTGCCCGTCATCGCTGTCCCCACCTCGACCGGTTACGGTGCTGCATTCGAAGGCGTCACTGCATTGCTGGCTATGTTGTCGTCGTGCGCCGCGGGCGTCACCGTGGTCAACATCGACTCGGGCTTTGGTGCGGCGATGGCTGCCTACCGGCTCACACGCACCCGGACCGTCCGGTGATCCTCTGGCTGAACCCGACGGCGGGGCTGTCGGGCGACATGCTGCTCGGTGCGCTGCTTGATCTCGGTGCGCCGCTGGATGCTGTGCGAGAGGCGATTGCGAGCACCGGCGTCTTGGGGTGGTCCGTGGAACCGGTCGCCGTGCAGCGGCAGGGTATTCGCGCGCTGCACGCTCGGGTTGCTGTGACCGACTCGGCGAGTGAGCGTTCTGCCGCCGACCTGATTGAACTGGTGTCCGGCGCGCAACCTGAGCTGGTGGGCGCCGTCGCGCGGGCCGCCGTGCTCTCCCTGGCGGAGGTCGAAGCTGGCATCCACGGCGTGTCGATCGACCAGGTGCACCTGCACGAGCTCGGCGGCATTGACACCGTCGTCGACACGGTGGGGGTGGCCGCTGCCATCCATGCGTTGGGTATCAAGTCGGTGTGGTCCGCGCCGTTGCGACTTGGCTGCGGGCAGACAACGTCCGCGCATGGCATGTTGCCGGTGCCCGCTCCTGCCACGCTCGCGCTGCTAGCCGGTGTTCCCGTGGTAGGTGTGCCCGGGGGATCAGAGACGGTGACACCAACCGGAGCTGCCCTGTTAGCTGCCTTGGGATGCCGCTATGGCGAGATTCCGGCGATGACGCTCGCGCGAACCGGCTACGGAGCAGGCACGCGTGACACGGCCGATCGCCCGAACGTGCTAACGGCGTTGCTCGGGTCGCCGACCGCGACTTCTTCAAGCCGTGAACCCCTGACCGTGCTCGAGACGACCGTCGACGACGTGACCGGCGAAGTGCTTGGCCAGCTCATTGACCGGCTGCTTTCGGCGGGCGCGGTCGATGCCTGGATCGCCTCGGTGACTGGAAAGAAGAACAGGCCCACGCAGGTCATCACGGCCCTGTGTCAGCCGTCCGATGACGCCGCCGTCACGGCTGTGCTCATGGCCGAGACGGGGACTCTTGGCGTCCGCCGGATCGATGCCCAGCGCGACGTCCTGCCACGAAGCCAGGGGCGCGTCAGCGTGGCCGGTCACGAAGTGCGCATGAAAGTCGGCCCGCACCGCGCGAAGCCCGAGTACGACGATCTGGCCGAGATCGCCCGCATCACAGGCGCACCGGTGCGGCTGATTGCCGATCGGGCACAGACTGCTTGGCTCTCCCAATCCTCGCCGCCTGCCGTTGAGCTAGCCGCTCCTGACGATTCATAAGAGCAGGTATAGCGCGATCGACCTGTCCTTTGACGGCGAACCCGCGCGGCGCTGTCCGTTCCCTGTGCCACTGCTGGTCGGGGTATGCCGCGACCAGCTCATGTTCGATGTCGAGCCGCGGCGACAGCGGCAGAACCCGTCCACTATTTCGGGGGGGAACGTCACCGGGCGTTGATGGTTCGGCTGGCGAACGAGAACTCGGGCTGGGTGATCGCCGCATCCTGAACCGCCCTCGGGTTCAGTAGAGGGCCGGTTCTCCGGGCAACGGGCTGCTGCGCGGGGGTGACCTGACGGCCATGGGCCCGCTCGAACTCGAGCGGCGGGACGTGACCCAGCGCGCTGTGTAGGTGGGCCTGGTTGTACCAACAGGCGCACCTTCGGCTGGCCCTGCAGCGAGAGCACGAGCCGGCTGTCAACCGACATCGAAGCGCTTACGGACGACGAGCGCTGGATCCTCGCCGCGGCCATCCCGCTCCGGCGCGGCATTGCCGACCGCGGGTTCACCGCCGAAACCTTCACAGAATGACAAGGAGCGCAGGATGACCGACGCATTCCTCTCGGGCACGACGACCGTCGAGGGGCACGGGGGCCTCGCGATCGAGGCGTATGCCGCGCACCCGCCGCACCGACGGGCGCCAGCGGCGTCGTCGCGATCCACCACATGGCAGGCTTCGACGAGCCGTCGAAAGAAGTCCTCCGGCGGTTCGCCTCCTGGGGGTATGCCGCGGTGGCCCCACGTCTGACCTACCCAGATGTTGCTTAGCTCAAGCAACGACCCAGTACGTCAGTTCACGGCCATCAGCCCGCGGGGTTGAGCCATTCCCGGTGACGCAGGATGGCCTGTATCCGCTCGGACAGGTCCTCAGTTGCGTCGTCGTCGAAACGGTTGCAGACCTGCCCGCGCAGGTAGGGCTCCGATTCCTCGAGATGCCCCTCGGGCTGCCGGACCGGCGCCAGATCCAGTCTCGGGATCTCCTCGAAGTGGGCGACCTCGGCAGCAGCGCGGACAGTCGTGATGTCGCCGGTGGCCACCGCGTCGTGGTGAGCCGACTCTGAGAACAGGCGCGGCACTTAAGGTCCAGGCTACTGGTGATGACGACGACCCCTCGGCAGCTACAGCCGTGCTCCGGTTATGTACTGGTCAGGTTGTTGAGGCCGGTGCGGCTCATCAGCCTTCGACTGCAGAGCACACTGTCTTGGCACGAAACTCACGAAGCAGCCATGCGGCAGCAGAAGGCGCAGCGCCACACCCGGCCGTGAACTCAACCACTTCGCGCCGATGTCTTCTCATCAGGATCGCGCCTACCGCGGCGGCTGGTTGCAGATGGCGCCTCAGATCCGTCGCACTCGCGGCGGTGCGGGCGCCAGCGATTCGCGGTAGCGTCCGGGGTATGCAGACTCGACGGCTCGGGCGAATCGGTCATGACAGTTCGGTTCTGATCTACGGAGCGGCCTCCCTATCTGACGTTGATCAGGCCCGTGCAGACATCTCCATCCAGGAGGCGCTGGACGCGGGCATCAACCATTTTGACGTGGCGGCCGACTACGGTGACGCCGAGTTGCGGCTGGGGCCGTGGATGCCACGCATCCGGTCCCAAGTTTTCTTGGCAACCAAGACTGGGCGCCGCACCGACGCCGAGGCCTGGGCAGGAATCAACCGTTCCTTGGAGCGGCTGCAGACCGACCACCTCGACCTGATTCAGCTTCACAGCGTGGGTGACTTGGAGACCCTAGACCAAGTGACGGGCAACGGGGGAGCACTGGCGGCCGCCGTCCGCGCCAAGGAGGAGGGACTGGTGTCGGCGGTGGGCATCACCGGTCACACGCACACCGCGCCGTCGGTGCACACCGAGGCATTGCGCCGCTTCGACTTCGACAGCGTCCTGACCCCAATGAACTACCAGCTGGCAAAGGACCCGATGTATGCCGCTGACTTCTCGGGGCTATTGGAGGCGGTCGGCGCGCGCGACACGGCACTGATGACCATCAAGACTATCGCCCGCCGCAACTGGCAGGACGATGAGCAACACCGGTACGACACGTGGTACGCCCCGTTCGACGAACAACGCTACATCAGCGCAGCCGTTACGTGGGTGCTCAAGACGTACCCACAGGTGACCGGGATCGCGACGGCCGGCGAAACCCGTTTGCTGCGGCAAATGATCGTGGCCGAGGCCGCGTCCGAGGGCATGTCTGTGCAAGACGCAGCGCGGGTCTTGGACGAGGTCCAGGACTACGCCTCGCCCTTCATCTCGATGCCGTTCTAGCCAATCGTGGCTCTCTGACTCGGTTCGGGTCAGCGTTCAATCCCCGAAGGCAAGACCGTGAAGAATCGACTCCACCTCGATGTCGTGACCTCAGACATCCCAGAGGCTGCCGAGCAGGCACAGGCCCTTGGTGCCGAACGGGTCGGCGGCATCCACCGCGGCGCCTCCGCATTCTTCCAGGTCCTGTTCGATCCTGAGGGCAACGAATGGTGCTTAGCCGTCAGGCGGCCGACGACCTGGTGATGATGTCCTCAGGCCTGCGTCCGACAGCGGTGTTCGCGGCGAATGACTTGGTCGCCATCGGCCTTCTGCAGGGTCTTTCGGCGCACGGCCTGCGAGTGCCGGACGACATTGCGATCGTGGGTTACGACGACATCGAGTTCGCGGCGGCGGCCGCGGTGCCGCTGTCGTCGGTGCGCCAACCCCGTGACGAGCTCGGGCGCCGTGGTGCCGAGCTGCTCTACGAAGAGCTGGGCGCGCTCAAGTCAGGACGGCCCGTCGAGCACCAGCACATCCGCTTCCAGCCCAAACTGATCGTCCGGCTCTCATCCGCTTGAGGAATCAGGTCGGTTCGGTCGATCGCTTCTGGCGACCGACCGATCCCGGACTTCTGGGGTCGGTCCGTGGCTCCTTCTGAATCGTCGTCTAGGCCGTCGACTCGACCAGCACGACGCGCAGGGTTCTCGGGCCGTGTACGCCGTGGACCCGGATGAGCTCGATGTCCACGGTGGCGCTGGGGCCGCTGACCCAGGTGAGGGGGCGTCCGGCGTCCACCGAGGCGCTCAGCCTCGCCACCGCCTCCGGGACGTCGCCGACGATCTGATCCGCGGTGAGGACGCACACGTGCAGATCCGGGACCAACGTCAGGGCGCGCCGACCCTGGCCTTCGGTGTGGTCAAGCACAATCGTCCCGGTTACGGCTATCGCAACGGTGGCGCTGGTGAGAACGGCGTCGATCCCATCGAGATCCTCGGAGCTCAGGGCCGGCTCGTCCGGGACGGGGTCGATGCCCTCGGGTAGCCATGACTCGTTGAACCCGGCTGGGACGACCACTCTTCTGGCCCCTTCCAGGCTCTTGGCGACAGCTGCCGCGACTCCATCGAGGCCGGTGCGGATCACGGTGGCCTTGTAGTCCTCGACCCGCTCCACGAACGTGGCCACCGGGTCGGCCAGCTCCACTGTGTGGGCATAGTCCCGGCGCACGGGTTGATGAGTGGCTGCGATATTCGCGGACTGCACTCGTTGCAGAATCTCCTCGCGTGCTTTCATTTCTGGCCCGTTCCTTTGCGAGGGGTGTTGCTCGCTGACCCGGCATTCTTGAGGCCACCGTCGGTGCGCGCCCACCACCGGCGGAATGACTCCCTGGGAGGTGCGGGACAGTCCCGGGCATCGGTCCAGCGGCTCATCGGCCGAGGCATCCGCCCGATCACGCCCTGCTTCCACAGCACCCGGCTCGAGAGCCCGGCTGCCTTCTGGAGAAGCCCCAGCCTCCAGCCACCCCCGAGCAGCCATGACGCACCCTTCATCGTGGTCATCAAGGTTCCCGGCACTCCCCCGCGATGGGAGTCCACGACCTTCTCGCGCAGATGGACCAGCACCTGCGGGATGTTGATCCGGACCGGGCACACCTCGTAGCAGACCCCGCAGAGACTGGACGCGAAAGGCAGCGAGTCGATCTGTGCGGACGTGCCCACGCCCTTCAGCATCGGCGTCAGGATCGCTCCGATCGGGCCGGGGTAGATCGAGCCGTAGGCGTGTCCGCCGACCCGCTCATAGACGGGGCAGACGTTCAGGCACGCCGAGCAACGGATACAGCGGAGTGCCTGGCGGCCCACCTCGTCGGCCAACACCGTGGTGCGGTTGTTGTCCAGGAGCACGACGTGCACCTCCTGGGGTCCGTCGCCCTGGGTGACCCCGGTCCATGTCGAGGTGTAGGGGTTCATCCGCTCACCGGTGGCCGATCGGGGCAACAGCTGGAGGAAGACCTCGAGGTCCGCCCAGGTCGGCACGATCTTCTCGATCCCCACCACGGAGATGAGGACCTCGGGCAGCGTGAGACACATCCGCCCGTTGCCCTCGCTCTCGACCACGACCAGGGTGCCGGTGTCCGCGACCATGAAGTTGGCACCGGACACGGCCACCTTGGCGCGCAGGAACTTCTCCCGCAGGTGCCGGCGGGCGGCCCCGGCCAGCTCTGCCGGCTCGTCGGACAGGTCGGCTGCGGCAGGCATGCCGACCTTGCCCATCTCACGCAGGAAGATCTCACGCACCTCGGCGCGGTTGCGGTGGATGGCCGGCACCAGGATGTGGCTGGGCAGATCATGGCCGAGCTGAACGATCAGCTCGGCCAGGTCGGTCTCCCAGACGGAGATCCCGGCCTCCTCCATGGCGACGTTGAGCTCGATCTCGCCAGTGGCCATCGACTTGACCTTCACCACCTCACCAACCTTGTGGCGGCGAGCGATATCGATCACGATCTGGTTGGCCTCCGCGGCGTCCCGGGCCCAGTGCACGGTGGCTCCGGCTTTGACCAGCGACTCCTCGAGCTGCACGAGGTAGCCATCCAGGTTGGCCATCACGTCGTCCTTGATGTCCGCGCCGGCCACCCGCAGCTCCTCCCAGTCAGGCAGCTCACTAGTGACACGCGCGCGCTTGGTACGGATGGTGTGGGTCGCGTGATGCATGTTGCCGCGCAGCTGGCTGTCAGCCAGAGCCTTCTTGGCCGCGATGGGGAACGGCGGGATACCCAGGAAGGTCTGTGTCTTGAGTGTCTTGAGTGTCTCGAGTGTGTTGAGCGGGCGCCCGCTTGTCATGCGGCTTCCTCCGTCGAGGCGAGGATCTCGGCCAGGTGCATGACGCGGATCCCCGCCCGTTCACGGGACAGCAGGCCGCCGATGTGCATGAGACACGAGTTGTCCCCGGCGACAAGCACCTCGGCACCGCTCTCGCGAACGTGGCGGGCCTTGTCCGAGCCCATCGCCACCGAGACGTCGGGGTTTTTCAAGGAGAACGTCCCCCCGAAGCCGCAGCACTCCTGCGCCGCAGGCAGGTCGACCATGGTGATCCCGCGTACCGCCTGCAGGAGCTGCTCGGGCCGGTCCCCGACTCCCAGCAGCCGGGTCGAGTGACAGGTGGGATGCAGGGTGACGCGGTGCGGGAAGTAGGCCCCCACATCCACCACACCGAGCACGTCGACCAGGAACTCGCTGAGCTCGTAGACATGCGGCGAGACGTCGTCCACCGCATTGATCAGTGCGCGGTCTCCGGAGCGTGCCGCCACGAGCTTGTGCTGTTCGCGTGCCGAGGCGACACACGAGCCGGACGGGGCGACCACGGCGTCATAGCCGGCGAATGCGTCGACGAAGGCTCGCACCACCGGGATCGCCTCAGGGACATACCCGGAGTTGACGTGCATCTGACCGCAACACGTCTGGGCCGTCGGGAACTCGACGTCCACCCCAAGCCGGCGCAGCAGTCGGACGGTCGCCTGACCGGTCTGAGGGAACATCGTGTCGTTCAGACAGGTCACGAACAGTGCCACCTTCACGGCAACACCCACGAGGAGCCACCCAGCGCAATAGTGTCCGGTCGAAACACCGGGATCATTGGGTCTCCGATCATGTGGTTTAGACAAGTAGTTGAGTTGACCATAGTTGTGAAATCCTCTGCTGTCGGGCCCATCATGGCGGGTCGACCCCGTGGTGGCTGAATCGTCATGTCGCTCTGCAAACTCATCCGCCCGTCCCGCAAGCCAAAACGTCATAGAAGAACGGCGCAGGTCCAGACCTGGGCGCCAGAGGTGGCCTCCCATAAGCCCTGCCGGGTGGCGATTCCCGCTCGTCGGTGCTATCGCGGCCACCGACGGAGGGCCCAACGGGTCAGCTGGCGGCCTTCCTCGGGTCAGCCAGTCATGGCTGTAGATGATGCTCCCGGTGCGTTCGGACAGTTCCATGGCCGCCTCCCGTCGTCGGAAGCGTCACAAACGTCCTCGCGCAGGATGCGCTCCGCTTCGCATGCGTGTCCTTCGGCGGCGGCGACCGTGGCCAAGCCCAGTCTCGGGATCTCCTCATGTGGAGCGGCCAGCTCGGCGGGGCCCCTGGTCTGATCGCACCACGACATACGGGTACACGGAGTCGCTCCACCGAGGACAACTGCAAACCTTGAGGTGCAAGCGGACCGCCCTGCAAGATCTATGCCATGTGGTTGGAATCTTCGTCAAACTCGTGACTGATTCGTGGTCTAGAACAGCGCATCGGGTGAGGGAGGCATGGATCCCCTGCCGCCGACAATGTCCAGCAGTACAGCAGCAAAGTACAGCAGCGGGGCCACTCTTCGGCGATCCCTAGGCACTCCTTGCGCTGCTCACGCAAGACTGGCAGAGAGGGGAATGCTCCGCCTGCGAATCCAACGAAGGTTCGCAGACTCTGGCGTCAGATCAACGCCCCAGGTCAGCCCCCACAGTGACACTGCAACGACCAGCCCCCACATACCGAAGAGAGACAGACGGAGAGCCTGATCCGCGGTCAGGAACCTGAGTGTCGGCGTCGTGGACATGGACGAGCAGCGCGACACTGTTCCCACCGATGAGGCGGTAGTCGATCCCCAGGTCGGTCGCGACGGCGGCGACATCGGCCACCGCGAGCCAGGCTGCGTCCTCAGCGTTGCTCGTTGAGGCCAAGGTGACCTGGCGGGCTTCGCTCATGCGGTCCGCTCCCCCAGAAGGTGAGTGCGCAAGGCGTCGGCTGCATCGGTGTTCCCCCGAGCAACAGTGTCCGCCCAGATCCTCCACGGGTGGGCGATCACGAG